>VOFH01001645.1_pt1 | contig 14882 bp, 14 predicted proteins | sample 5384091 | NCBI WGS metagenome assembly VOFH01 (sample SAMN12384727, study PRJNA508395) | human gut metagenome | isolation source: healthy gut G | host: Homo sapiens
AGGGAGGATGAGACAATGGATCAGAAAAATATATTATGTTTTGGAGATTCCAACACTCATGGATATAATTCCAAAACCGGAGGACGTTTCACAGTAGAGGAACGCTGGACAAAACTTTTACAGAGAAAGTTAGGCGATGATTACTATGTGATCGAGGAGGGCTTAAGTGGACGGACCACGTCTTTTGACGATCCTGTTTTTGAAGGATTGAGCGGATTGAATGCGATTTACCCGTGTATGATGACACATGAGCCGTCTAGATCTGGTCATCATCATGCTTGGCACCAATGATACAAAAGACCGTTTTAATGCAAACGGATTTATCATCGGAAAAGGTCTGGAGCGCCTGACACAGAAAGCGATCGACACGCATGCTGCATGGCGTAATAAACCGAATATTCTTCTGGTAGCCCCGCCGCCAATCCATCCGGATTATGCAAAAACGGCTGTTGCAGGAGAGATGGGTGACAAATGCGTGGAGCGTTCCAGAGCACTTGCCAAAGAATTTAAGGATGTTGCAGACCGGTTAGGATGTCATTTTATAGATGCCGGTTCCATACGGGCATTGAGATGTATCCTTATGACTGGATGCACTTAAGCCTTGACAGCCACAGGATCTTTGCGGAGTACCTGGCAGAGTATCTGCCGAAGATTGTGTGATAGATGTTCTATTTTGGATAATAACCGGATCATCAGGACAAAATATATAATTGAAAGAATAGAAATGGTTTCATGAGAAATGAAACCATTTTGTCTTGCGTACAGAACAATAATTTGACAATATTGTCTTATATACAGAACAATAATATATCGATATTGTCTTATACACAGAACAGAAATATATCAATATTGTCTTGCACACAGAACAAAAATATATTAATATTGTCTTATACACAGAACGAAATAATGGTAAAATTGTCTTACAGACAGAAAGGAGTGCCGTATGAACAGAGATTATTTAAAGCAGATTATGATTGACCAAAAAGGAAACTTATTTAAATAATCCAATGATAAAGAGAGACTATCCATTGGAAGACAATGTAAATTATTGCTTTGTTGGAATTAGAAGAACTGGAAAATCCTATATGATGTATCAGCAGATTAAGCATTTGCAGGAAAATGGAATTCCTCTCAAACAGATTGTTTATGTAAATTTTGAAGATGAAAGACTTTTGGAACTGTCAGCAGACGATCTGAACCTGATCCTGGAAATCGGACTCGAAATGTCTGGCGCGGACAATGACCCATATCTTTTTTGGATGAGATTCAAAACGTGGAAGGCTGGGAAAAGTTTGTCCGCCGGATAGCAGACATGAAATATAGAATTCATATTACTGGAAGCAACAGCAAGATGCTAAGCAGTGAAATTGCATCTACAACTTGGCGGTAGATTTATGATAGTAGATATATATGCATATTCGTTCCCGGAATATCTGGCTGCACAGGGGAAGGATAAAATTATCTGGAAGTGCTCAGCACAAAAGACAGGTGGCAGAAGTAGTTGGAATGTGTGATCAGTATGTAAAATACGGTGCTTTTCCGGAATTGGTCGATATCAGAAACAAGCGGGAATATTTAAATAGCATTTACCAGACCATTTATCTGGGAGATATTATAACCAGAAATAAAATAACTAATGATTTTGCAGTAAGATTGATTTTGAAGAAGATTGCGGAATCAGTTACAAAACCATTGTCCTTTAACAGGCTGAGCAACATCTTAAAGAGTGCAGGAGCAGTACTCGGAAAGCAGACAGTGATTAATTATGTCGGTTATATGATGGACTCTTATATGTTGTTCACATTGCAAAATTATGCGGCAAAGCTGGTGGAAAAAGAGACTTCGCCAAAATATTATTTTATGGATACCGGCTTGTTAGGGCTTATGCTTATGGATTGCAGTTCAGCGCAGTTGGAAAACCTGGTCGCAATAGAACTGATTCGACGTTATGGACGGGAAAATGTATTTTATTTTGAAAAAAACGTTGAAATTGATTTTTATGTTCCAGAAGAAAAACTTGCAATTCAGGTAAGCCTGCAGGTCTTAGACCAGATAGATACAAGGGAACGGGAAATCGGAGCATTTGTAAAATTAAAAAACTTTATTGGTGATGCAACCTGCTTACTGATTACAAATAATTAAAGCAGGAACGCCCGCACATAACTTTCCGATAAGACCGCCTAACACGACACCGACAAGGATCAGAAGGACTAATGCCCAGTTATTTTTTCCTAATACACCTCTGCTCATATTCCATTTCTCCTGAGTTCATTATTTTAAGTAATCACTGATACGTAAAATACTATCCATATTATAAAATAGATTCTGAAATTAAGATATATTTTTTTTGCAAATTTATTTATGTCCCTGTCTGTAGCGGATGAATGATAGCACGGCAAAAAGCAGGATCACGCCGGCTGCCATTGTGAGGAATACGTTCTTTGTGAATCCGGCAACCAGATAGGCCACGCAGCAGCCACCGACCGTCAGAGCGTAAGGAAGCTGTGTGGATACATGGTCTACATGGTGGCATTGTGCACCGGCGGAGGCCATGATCGTTGTGTCGGAGATCGGTGACATGTGATCTCCGCAGACAGAACCGGCAAGGGAAGCGGCAATACAGACAACGAGCATCGGATCTGTTTCCGGGAACATGGCGGTAACGATCGGAATTAAAATGCCAAACGTTCCCCAGGAAGTACCGGTTGCAAAAGCAAGTCCGCTTCCAACCAGAAATAATATAGCCGGGAAAAGTGAGGTTGCAGTCATATTGCCGGAGAGCATGCTGCTCACAAAGGCGCCGGCTTCTAATTTTGTACTGCAGAAACCGCCTAACGTCCAGGCAAGAACAAGGATCAGAATGGCGGAAACCATCATCTTAAATCCCTGCGGAATACACTCGGCAAATTCGCTGAATGTGATCACGCGGCGTGGCAGGTACAGCAAAAACACAAAGACTAATGTAATGAAGGAACCCATCACAAGTCCCATGGATGCATCGCAGTTTGCAAAAGCGTTGATGAAGCTCTCGCCCTCGAAGAATCCACCTGTATAAATCATGCAGATAATGCAGCTCGCAATCAGGAAAATGACCGGAAGAACAAGGTCGATCACCTTTCCTTTTGCGGAAATAATATTTTCTTTTACATTTTCATAATCATTTTTGCCGGAGAAAAGATCACCTTTTGCAGCATTTTCCTCAAACTTTTTCATCGGACCATAATCAAGACCGGTCACACCTATAAAAATCACCATCAGAATGGTGAGCCATGCATACAGGTTAAATGGGATTGTCTGCAAAAACAGAGAGAAACCATCTCCGTTTGTGTATCCGGTGACTGCGGCAGCCCAGCTTGAGATCGGTGCGATAATGCAGATCGGAGCTGCGGTTGCGTCAATGATGTAAGCCAGTTTCGCACGGGAAATCTTCTGCTTGTCCGTGACAGGACGCATGACATTTCCAACGGTCAGACAGTTGAAATAATCATCGACAAAGATCACGACACCGAGCGCAAATGTGGAAAGCAGTGCGCCGGATCTGGTCTTGATCTTACTGCCTGCCCATTTTCCGTAAGCGGCAGAACCGCCGGCTCTTGTCATCAATGCAACAATAATGCCAAGAAATACGAGGAAAATCAGAATGCCGACGTTCCACGAATCCCCAAGCTTTTCCATCATAACTTCAAAAATTGCCTCGATCGTTCCAACCGGACTGAAATTTGTATATAAAAGAGCTCCGGTTACGACACCGATAAATAACGACATATAAACTTCCTTTGTGATCAGCGCAAGCACAATGGCGATCACCGGCGGAAGCAGCGCCCAGACAGTACCAACAAAATCCATAATTCCTCCTTGTTTTTTCGAAGAAAAAATCCGAGTCCCATTGGGCGAGGAGAGCATTTTTTCCTTGTTTTGCGAAGCAAAAACTCCGAAGCGTTGCCCCGGAGCCAATATTCTGAAATAAGTATATATGATTTTGTTTGAAAAGGAAACAAAAATTTGCTCTAATTGATAAAAAATACAAAAGTTTAGTAAAAATATACAAAATGAAGATCTGCAATTCTACAGATCATCAGACTGTCCGCAAGGTATCGGATAGACAGATTTCATTCCGGTAGAAATCAGTTTGCTGATAAGTCTTGCCATCTCCTCCGGCGTCTCTTTTTGCCATGAGCCAGCCATGACTCGATCAGACCGGAGCAGCCGGAAACGAGAAAACTGCTGAAATATTCATAAGTTGGCAGAAAATCAGCTGAATGATGCGCAACCATCCATTCGTGTATGTATTGGTGTTCAAACAATTTCTTGATCTTGACAGAAAAAGAAATATCGCCGTTGGGACTCAGCAGTGCACAGCACAGATTAGAGTTTTGGTCAATGATCTGAAAAATTTCGACAAACAGCGGATAAGGAAAATCCGGAGTATGATCCGGGTGATAATTTTTGAAGACCTGCAAACTGTTCTAAAAGCCCCTGCTCGGTCTGCTCCAACATATCATAAATATCTTTGTAGTGCAGGTAAAAAGTGCCGCGGTTGATGTCAACAGACTCGCACAATTCTTTTACGGTGATATCCTTGATACTTTTTTTCAGCATAAGGGAGGTGAGTGCGTGTACAAGCAGATAGCGGGTACGCTTGATACGGCGGTCGGTTTTTGCTTCCATATATAATGTGAGATCCTTTCATATAAAATGTGATGTTATCGTCTGGTATTTTTTTCTGGAGTTATGATTAAAAATTTATAATCCTAAAAATTTTCTGAAATAATCAACACGATGTACATAATATGTCAATTAACAAACAGTTTTGAAAAATATGTTTATTGAGTAAACCAGATGCCCTTATTATAATAATGCAGTATAAAATAATCAACACAATGTTAAGTATAGTGAAATGGATCAGCGGTAAAACAACTGCTGTTTTGCTGTGTAAGAAAAATGATTCAGATGTAACATGAAAGAGGATGAATATGGAAGAAAAACAGGAAAAAGAAAAAGGGAATTTCTGGCTTACCGTCGCTTCCTTTATTGTAAATAAGCGGAAAGCAATCGAAATTCTGTTTGTTTTGGCAATGATTTACAGTGTTCTTTCTATTAATAAGGTGCAGGTCAATCAGGATATCACATCCTATCTGCCGGCAGACAGTGAAACGAGGATCGGGCTGTCACTGATGGAGGAGCAGTTCACAACTTATGGCAGTGCCAAAGTCATGGTCTCGAATATCACCTATGCGCAGGCGGAAGATCTGGTTGACGATCTGGAAAATATTGAGGGCGTGAAGCAGATTGAATTTGATGATTCCAAGGATCATTTTACAGGTGCGGATGCGCTGTTTAGTGTGACGTTTGACGGAACGGAGGATGAACAGATCAGCAAAGATGCGCTTGAGGAAGTAAAAGAGACACTGGATGGTTATGATGTCTATGTTTCGTCCTCTGTCGGTGAGGAGGAGCGCAGTGCAGAGTCACTTTCGCAGGATATGAATATTATTCTTGTGCTGGCGGTTGTCATCATTGTTGCGGTGTTGATGCTCTCCACAAAAGCATATCTGCAGATCCCGGTATTACTGATCACATTTGGTGTGGCGGCTGTTTTAAACATGGGCACAAACTACTGGTTTGGAACGATCTCATCTGTCACAAATTCCATTGCCGTTGTGCTTCAGCTGGCACTGGCAATCGACTATGCCATTATTTTGTGTGACCGTTTCATGGAAGAACATGAGACGCTGGATGCAGAGGAAGCGGTGAAAGTGGCACTCTCCAAGGCGATCCCGGAGATCAGCTCGTCCTCCCTTACCACGATTTCCGGCATGGTTGCGATGATGTTTATGCAGTTCCGGCTGGGCTACGATATGGGTATCATTCTGGTAAAAGCGATCATACTCAGCCTGATTTCCGTTTTCTTCTTAATGCCGGGCGTGCTTTTGATTTTTGCAAAAGGAATTGATAATACCCATCACAAATGTTATGTACCGAAAATTACGTTTGTAGGTAAATTCGCAAATCTGACCAAATACATCATTCCGCCGGTTTTTATCGTGTTTCTGGTATTTGCATTTTGGGAATCTAATCACTGCCAGTATATATATGACACGAATTCCATTGTCAGCGCAAAAAAGAGTGAATCGAAAATTGCAAGTGAAAAAATTGAGAATACCTTTGGTGCCAGCAATCAGTTGGTTGTCATGGTTCCAAAAGGGGATTATGATTCCGAGAAAAAGGTATTGGGAAAAATTGAAAAACTGGATTATGTAAACTCGGCATTGGGACTTGCAAATGTGGCGATCAATGATGATTATATGCTGACGGATAAGCTGAACCCAAGACAGTTTGCAGAGTTGACGGATCTGGATGTAGAAGTTGTACAGATTTTGTATACAGCATATGCATACAATGAGGAGCAGTATGGTCCGGTATTTACCGGCATTGATGATTATGAGGTGCCGATCATTGATATGTTCCTGTTCCTGTATGACCAGTATCAGGAAGGATATGTGACATTAGATGCAGATCTTGACGATCAGCTTACGTCCTTATATGACACGCTGCATGATGCGCAATTACAGCTGCAGGGAGATGACTATTCCAGATTTGTGTTAGATCTGTCACTTCCGGCGGAAGGACAGGAAACCTACGATGCGATGGATGAGATCCGGGGTATTGCAGCGAAATATTTTGGAAAAGACAATGTCATTCTGGTAGGAAACTCCACGAGTGACCATGATCTGGAATCTTCCTTTGCATCGGATAATATCGTGATCAGCGTATTGACGGCACTATTTGTTATGATCATCCTGTTTTTCACGTTCCAGTCAGCAGGGCTTCCGGTGCTTCTGGTACTCACTATACAGGGAAGTATCTGGATCAACTTTGCAGTTCCGGCAATGAGGGGACAGACAATATTCTTTATTGCGTACCTGATCGTGTCTGCAATTCAGATGGGTGCAACGATCGACTATGCAATCGTTATTTCCAGCAGATACATGGATCTGAAACAGAGAATGCCGATCAAAGATGCGATTACTGAATCCTTAAATCAGGCATTTCCAACTATTTTTACTTCCGGAACGATTTTGACCTGTGCAGGATTTTTGATCGGTGAGATTGCATCCGATCCGACGGTTGCCTCCATTGGTGTGGCTTTGGGACGCGGTACGTTAATTTCCATTATTCTGGTTCTTTTTGTGTTGCCGCAGATCCTGCTGTTTGGTGATTTTATCATTGAGAAGACAGCCCTTGCCATGAATATTTCACGTCCTCAGAAGGAGGTTGCCGGCAGAGTGAGGGTGACCGGACATGTAAAAGGTTATGTACAGGGAGAAATTGATGCAGATGTTTCCGGTGTATTCCAGGGACAGATGAAAGTGTCGTTAGATTCGCACATACCGGGCAGACATGGAGAAGTCACACATGACGATACACAAAATCCAATGCTGCCGGGAATGACGCAGGATGAAAATGTGGCTGCAGAATCAGAGACAGCCGCAAAGGAAGAGCAGGAGGAGAAAAAGTCATGAAAAAGATGAGAATGAAAGTACTTGCCCTGTGTTTTTCCATGACACTGACCGTTTCTGCTCTGGCAGGAAACGGACGGTTGACCATACAGGCTGCCACCTCACAGGAAAGCAGTGGTACAAAAGAAACCACAGAAAAAGACAGCACAACCAGTGCGGATACGGCAGAAAATAAAAATCAGATCATCGAAATTGCCGATGAAAAGGCATTTGAAGAATTTTTACAGAACTGTCAGTATGACAGCTGGAGTGTTGGAAAAACGGTAAAACTTACCCATAATATTGATCTTTCGAAGGTTGATTTCAATGGTGTTGCATATTTCTCTGGGGATTTTGAGGGCGGCGGTCACACGATCAGTAATGTGAAGCTGCAGGTAAAAGGCTCGGATCACGGATTTTTCCGTTATCTGGGTAAAAGCGCAGTTGTGAATGATCTGAAGATCTCCGGTAAGATCACTTCAGAGGGAAGCTGTAAAAATATTGGCGGAATTGCCGGTGTGAACTATGGTACGATCGGGAACTGTTCCTTTGAAGGAACTGTCAATGGAAAAACAGCAGTCGGAGCGATCGCAGGGATCAACAAACCGACCGGAAAAATTGTAAACTGCAGGAGCAATGCAACAGTGACAGCCACCAATCAGACCGGAGGAATCGTTGGAAATAACGAAGGACTTGTGTCAGAGTGTACATCGGAGTGCAGCATCAATACAGATGAGCTGAAAACCACGATGGATATTGGAGGCGTTGACATTGGTACATTAAATCTCACAGGGCGTGTAATAGACCGGAATGATATGGGCGGAATTGTGGGTGTTTCGACTGGAATTGTCAGTGAATGCATCAATCAGGGAAAAATCGGTTTTGCACACACGGGTTATAACGTGGGTGGAATTGCCGGACGCCAGAGTGGAAAAGTCATCGACTGCCACAATGAAGGGGAAATCTACGGACGAAAAGATGTAGGAGGAATTGTCGGTCAGGCGGAGCCGTATATAGAATCGGAGTATCTGGATGATAAGGTAAATCAGGTGCAGGATTCGGTCAGTTCCATCAACACGACCTTAAGCAACATTGCTTCGACCATGAGTGATACCTCCACAGCAGCAAAGACCTATGTGGACAATCTGTCGGAGCAGTACGATAATTCTTCGAAAACTTTGTCGGAATCTCTGGGTTCCCTCTCAGATTCCATCGGGGAATCAAACCCGGAAGCGCAGCAGTACATGAATAATATTCATAATTCTCTGGATAAAATAGATAGTATCCAGGGAAACAATCATATTTTAAACAAAGAACAGGCAGAGGCGGTTTCAAAAGAATGGCAGAATATCAACAGTAATCTGTCCAACATTCGTGGAACAATCTCCGATTCCAATAAAACGGCAGAAGATTTTGTGGATGATATTTCCAATCAGATAAAAGAAAAAGATACGAACGGCGATATTGATAAGCTGACTAACACAGTGGATGATGGAATCCAGTCTGTCACAAATGATGTGCAGAAGATCAGTAAGCAGATCAAAAGCATTCAGAATACGGTTGGAGATACGCTTTCTGTGGTGACAGGAGATGAGGAGTATATGGAAGATATCTCGTCCGCAGCCAGTGCAAAAGATACAGATGGTGTTGTTTCAGGAAGTGTAAACCGCGGAATGGTCAATGGCGATCTCAATGTGGGTGGAATTGTCGGAACGATGAACATTGAATATGATCTCGATCCGGAGTTTGATCCTGATCTTACAGATTCTACGGACATTACACTCCGTTCTACCGTGAATAATGTTGTCATCCGCTGTAGCAACTATGGGGAAGTGACTTCAAAGAAAAACAGTGTCGGTGGTATTACCGGATTAGAAGAACTTGGACTGGTCTATGGAAGTGAAAGTTATGGCTCTGTGAAATCTGATACCGGGGATTATGCCGGAGGTATTGCAGGAAACAGTGTCAGTGCAATCTCCAACAGTTACAGTCTCTGTAATGTAAATGCAAAGGATTATGTCGGAGGCATTGTCGGAAGCGGATATACCGTGAAAAACTGTGTTTCTGCATCTACGATCACAAGTGATGGGGAAGGTCTGGGAAGCATCGCAGGAACTGTGTCTGAAGAGGGCGAGGTAAAAGGTAACATTTTTGTGGGCGATGACCTTGATGGAATTGACAACATCAACTATGCTGGGATTGCAGATGAAAAAAGTTATGAAGAGGTCATGAAACTTGAGAATATTCCGGAAGGATTCCATAAAGTGAAGATAACTTTCCGGGCAGAAGATAATGTGGATATTGTAAAGACAATCGCATATAATGGAAGCTTCAGTGAAGCTGATCTTCCACAGATTCCGGAAAAAGATGGTTACTATGCAGTCTGGCCGGAGGATCTGGTTGGAAAACCAATGACGGAAAATAAAACGGTGGAGGCAGAGTACAGCCGTTGGACAGAGAGTATCGTGGGAACGGAAGTGATAAACGACGCAAAAACAGAAGATACAGCTAGTGAAAGTTCCGATACAGAAAATGAAAAAGCAGTTTTTCTTCTGGAAGGGAAATTCTATGATGACACCTCCATCCAGATGGCAGAGTGTGACACAGATCTGCCGGACGGAGATGTCGTGTATGCTTACAACTGGAGTCTTGAACACCTGCATGACAAAATATATGATACAGTAAAAGCACATTTTTATGTACCGGACACTTCAGGAAAAAATGAGATCTGGTACAGAGAAACAGGCAGTGATGCATGGACATTGGCAGAAACCACAGAGGACGGCAGTTACCTTGTGGCAGACATTCCATATGAGGCAGCGTTTGCACTGGTACATACGGCGGCAGATCACACCTTGTATTATGCCGGCGGCGGTGCAGCGGTTGTATTGCTTTTGATCGTACTGATCATAAGAAAACGCCGGAAGCGTGCACAGAAAAATAAGATGATTTGATAACACAGAGGCAGTTATGATATTTGAGACACATGCACATTATGATGATGAAAGTTTTAACGATGACCGTGAAGCATTGATCCGTTCCCTGCCGGAAAAAGGGATTGGCAGGATCATCAATGTTGGGGCTTCGATAGAGACAACAAAGACAACTCTGGAACTTGCTGCAAAATATGACTACATTTATGCAGCGGTGGGCGTACATCCAAGTGACATCAGCGGGTTGAATGAAGAGACATTTGCCTGGTTAAAAGAGCAGGCATCTCTTCCAAAGACCGTTGCGATCGGTGAGATCGGACTGGATTATTATTGGGATAAAGAGCCGGAGGTGCAGAACGCACAGCGTTACTGGTTCAGACGGCAGATGGAACTTGCCAGGGAAACCAACCTTCCGGTGATCATCCATTCCAGAGATGCAGCAGCCGATACTATGGAAGTGATGAAAGCGGTTCACGCAGAGGAGATACCGGGTGTCATCCATTGCTATTCCTACTCCAGAGAGATGGCACAGGAATTTATCAAAATGGGTTACTACATCGGTGTCGGTGGCGTCGTCACATTCAAAAACGCAAAAAAACTGAAAGAGACAGTGGAAGCAATCCCATTGGAGCGCATTTTACTTGAGACGGACTGCCCTTACATGACACCGGAACCGCACCGCGGCACGAGAAATGATTCTTCCAATATTCCGTTTGTGATCGCAAAAATCGCAGAATTAAAAGGAATCACAGCGGAGGAGGTCGAGCGTGTGACGGAGGAGAATGCGGTAAGGTTATTCACAAAAGTGTCTTAATTCCACAGCATCCTTCCAGAACCGTTTCGGAATATTCTGTGCCTGTAATTCGGGGTTGGTGCGTGCTTCAATCGCAATACTGTCGAAAAAGGCCAGCCACAGTTTCTGGAATCTTGCTTCATTTTCAGAATAGTTCTGAAGAAGTTCGGTATTGATGTCCGAAGCATCTACAAGCATATAATTCTTTCCGGCGCGGTGGACTGCCGCAAGCTGGTGGGTTTCATCGTAAATCATAAAATTTTCCTGCGGAAAACGATCCGTAAAATGCTCTGCTAAAATTGGCAGGGCATTATTTTTGGGATGGATCGTGGAAAACAGAACGCCGTTCTGCAGTTCCGAAAAGCGCAGAAAACCTTTCAGGTGGTGGGCTTCGGAGGCTGTGGCTCTGGACAATTCAAAGACACGGTAAATATAAGGATTACTCAGTGAATCCAATACACGGGCACCCTTTGGTGAATAAAGTGCGGCAACGATCGTCTGATACACGGCGTTCGCTTTGTCCATCTTCTTCTTGCCGGAAAGATCAATGGATAAAACAGCAGTAAGGATTGTCTCGTAAAAATCGTGTCCAAGCTTCCGGTTCAGCGTAGAAACAACTTTTCCGGCTTTTTCAGCGGATGGTGCGACGGTGTGGTAGTCGCAAAACAGCTCGTAATTATCCGGCTGGCCGGATACCAGATAAATATCAGCGTGGGAGCATCTTTCCTGAATCTTTAATTCCCAGGCATCGTATACGCCGGTCAATATTCCGTTTGGTGTGTTTTCACAGATAAATACATGCATAATGTCCTGCTCCTGTCTTGAGGAAAATATTCAGGGAAATAAAAGTTTTACATTTATCTACGACAGCGGAAGCGGCTCCGTGGATAAGCCGGTATCGAACAGGCTCAATTGTTGATAACCGCTTTCACGGATCTCACGTGGTATCTGTGTCTTATCGCCCATCAGATTGCGGCAGATATAATCTTCTTCCAGCTTCGTGTGGTACATCATCCTGCCGGAGCAGGTGATAAAATAAAGAGCGCGTTTCAACACAACACCTATCTTCTTCAGATCGGCAAAATCGAGGGTGCTGTGACGTCTTGCTTTTACAATGCGGCTGGCAGACTTATAGCCAATACCCGGGACACGGAGCAGCATATCATAGTCTGCACGGTTGATATCGACCGGAAAATATTCCAGATGCCGGATCGCCCAGTCACACTTGGGGTCGAGAAAAATGTTAAAGTCCGGCCGCTCCGGACTTAAAAGCTCGTCGGCTTTAAATTTATAATAGCGGAGCAGCCAGTCTGCCTGATACAGACGATGTTCCCGCAGGAGCGGCGGACCGCCGGGCAGTGCAGGAAGATTGCTGTTGTGAGTGACATTCACAAAGGCAGAATAGAACACTCTCTTTAAATCAAATTTCTGATACAGATTCTCGGCAATGCTCACAATCTGGTAATCGTTTTCCGGGGTTGCGCCGATGATCATCTGTGTGCTCTGTCCTGCGGGTACGAACTTCGGGGCATGCCGGTAAAGAGCAACTTCATTCTTATTTTCCGTAATACTGTTCTGAACCATGCGCATTGGCTTCAGGATAGTATTTCTCGACTTGCAGGGCGCAAGCCTTTTCAGGCTGTCTGCGGTAGGCAGTTCCAGATTAATACTCATGCGGTCAGCCAGAAATCCAGTTTTTTCAATCAGCAGAGGATCAGCGCCGGGAATCGCTTTCACATGGATGTAACCGTTAAAATGGTGCGCTGTGCGCAATTTATAAAGGGTCTGGTATAAAAGTTCCATCGTATAGTTGGGGCTTACCATAATGCCGGAACTTAAAAAAAGACCTTCAATATAATTCCGCCGGTAAAATTCCATCGTCAGTTCGCAGACTTCCTCCGGGGTAAAGGCAGCCCGCCGGACATCGGAGTTACAATTATTCTGGCAGTAAGAGCAGTTAAAAATACATTCGTTTGTAAATAAAATCTTGAGAAGGGAAACACACCGTCCATCTGCGGAAAAAGTATGACAGATCCCACAGGAAATAGAGTTGCCAAGGCCGATGCCGTCACCACCGCGGTCCACACCGCTTGACGTGCAGGCGACATCGTATTTTGCAGCGTCTGAGAGAATCGTAAGTTTTTCCATCAGTGACATATTTTGCTGGATTTTCATCTGGATGTGATCTCCTCCAATCAAAAAAATAAAATAGAACATATGTTCTGTGAAATGAGAATACCACATCCGGAAAAGAATGCAAGAGAAAAAGACTGCCAATTTCTGGACAAAGCCAGGTGGAGAGCGGAGTGACATTGCTTCTCACCGGAGACGGAAATCTGGATGATCTGTTTTCACACATTGGCTGATGAAACTAATCTTCTAAGCTCGCAGTTACCGAGCAGCTGATCCCAAAAATGCTCAAGAGGAATCTCTTCATACTGGCAGATCAGGCTGCAGTCTAAGGCTCCATGGGCGACGATCAGTACATTTTTTCCGGAAACAAATTCCGGCGTTAAAACATCGTGGATAAAAGAGCCGCTGCGGGCATACAGATGCTCAAGACTTTCCGCACCATCTACAGCATGATAATGGACAGGATCATGGAACAACGTATATACCGGACATTCCGGTTTCTGTGTGACATGTTCTGTCCCTTCATACATGCCAAATCCCATCTCGCGGAGACGGTCGTCCGTCAGGATCGGCGTGCCGCTCCCTTCCAGAAAAATTTCAGCAGTCTCCTGCGCACGCTGTAAGGGAGAACAATAGCAGATATCAAATCGCAGATCTCCATACTTTTTCCGCGCGTCTCTCGCCATCTGGCGGCCTTCTTCGTTCAAAGGAATATCTTCGCTTCCCTGCAGGCGGTGGACTGCATTCCAGTCAGTTTTTCCGTGTCTCATGATATATAACATAATAAACAATATCCTTTCCTCTTATAGTAGTAAAAATCTTAAACGCATTGCGGGCTCAATTCCCGGTGCGATTGAATTATATCCTATATTTTGTTAAAATGAAACCCTGATCAGAAAACAGCACCGGCACAACGCAGGAAATTGCATGACAGCTATTAATTTTACAGGAAAACTACCGATATATGAGTTAGAAAAATAAGTGTTCCGGCATTTGCAGAGATCCGGACCGCAACCATGGAAGAACACAGGCTTATGCACACGGAGGTGTAGAACAATGGCAATAGAGGCTATGAAAGGGGCAGGGATGTCCTACGCGGGAAGTTCATCCGCATCAGATGTAAAAGCAGAGAGTCAGGCAAAAGTGGAAACTGCATCCAACGCAGCAGCTTCTGACGATCTCATGAAGAAAACCATTCAGATCGACACGAAAGAGACTGACAAAAACGGCAAAGACGGAAACCGGGATGACAGTCAGGCAAAGCAGACGATCTCCGAGAATTCCCAGATCAGGAAAGCAGTTGACGAGATCAATAAGAAGGCGCACAATTCCGAGGCAGTCTTCGGAATCCATGAAGCAACCAACCGTGTCACCATCAAGATCGTTGACAAAGACACGAAGAAAGTCCTGAAAGAATATCCGCCGGAGAAAACTCTGGACATGATCGCAAAAGTCTGGGAGATGGCCGGATTATTAGTGGATCAGAAACTGTAGATCACTGTCCAAAAGACAGGAACAGCAATA
>VOFH01002730.1_pt1 | contig 14870 bp, 26 predicted proteins | sample 5384091 | NCBI WGS metagenome assembly VOFH01 (sample SAMN12384727, study PRJNA508395) | human gut metagenome | isolation source: healthy gut G | host: Homo sapiens
GCAGTGATTTTTGTTGATCCTGTTTTCTTAAGTTTTACACCGATTCCTACCTGATTGTTATCTGCAATAAGATAATAATCTTTTCAAAAGTTTTTGTAGAAATAACCTTTTTATTTGAAGATTTAACCTTCATACCATTACGCAGGATGGATTCTGAATTAGAGCGATTTGTTCCTTGATATAGATCACATTTGTGTAAAAACCATTCCGCCATTATTTTTTTGTCATAACTTAGTGTTGTCTTTTTAGGTAGAGAAAATTTTGCTTTCGCATTTACACTATAAGCAGAACACATACCTACTGTTAATACAGATGCCAGAAAAATAGAGGCACCTTTTTAAAATACTTTTCTTCATAAAATTCTCCTTTCGATGAACAAAAATACAAAATCATTATAGCATAGAAATATGCAAAAATGTAAGGTATAATAAGGATAAAACAACCTTCAAGGAGGATACTGTTATGAATAAAAAGAACTGGCACTAGACGTCATTGAGCGTCTGAAGAATGAATATCCAGATGCAGACTGCACACTGGAATATGATCAGGCGTGGAAATTATTAGTTAGTGTAAGACTGGCGCTCAGTGTACGGATGCACGAGTAAATGTCGTAGTAAAAGGATTATTTGAAAAATATCCAACAGTAGAAGCACTGGCAGCAGCAGACGTTGCAGATATTGAAGAAATCGTAAGTACCCTGTGGTCTTGGAAAGAGCAAGGCAAGAGACATCAACAAATGTATGAAAGTTTTAAGAGATGAATATAACGGTAAGATCCCAACCGATTTTAAATCGATCCTAAGTCTTCCTGGGGTCGGAAGAAAAAGTGCCAACCTGATCATGGGAGATGTTTTTGGCAAACCTGCGATCGTTACGGATACACATTGTATCCGCTTGGTCAACCGGATTGGATTGGTTGATGGGAAAAAGACCCTAAAAAGTTGAGATGGCATTATGGGAGATTATTCCACCAGAAGAAGGAAGTGATTTCTGCCACAGGCTGGTATGGCATGGAAGGGATGTTTGTACGGCAAGAACAAAGCCTCATTGTGAGAGATGTTGTTTGAATGATATCTGCGCACAAATTATATAAAGGTACCATGATCAAAAAAGTATGAAAGGAGAAAGTTTATGAGGAAACTATCAAGAAGAGCTGCCAGTATTGCATTAGCAGCGGCAATGCTATTTACAACTGCAGGAGTCAGCCAGAAGAAGGTAGAGGCTGCTTCTACAGGAAAAATTATCTGTTACAGGATATCAGGATTATAACGATGCACAGAAAATCTTAAAAGAAGTGAACAAATACCGTAAGAAAAATGGACGCAAAGCATTGAAGATGGATCGAGGATTGACAAATTCAGCAATTATGCGTGGATTTGAAACAACGATCTATATTCAGAAACAAGTCCGCATAGAAGACCAAATGGAAAGCTTTCAAAAGTATCAACAAGAAGATCATCTATGAAAACTGCGCACAATCCGCAGGAACTACACCGAAGCAGATCGTAAAGGGTTGGATCAATTCTTCCACACATAGAAAAGGTCTGTTACTTTCGAATGCAAAAAGTGTAGGGGTTGCAGCAGTTACGGTTGTGTCAAGAGACGGATACGAAGCCAATACCTGGGTATTAGACTTTAGCAGTTCAAAGCAAAGAAAGTAGAAAAATCAAGGCAAGAAAGCAATTTACAAAAATATCGTGACAAAAATTCATATTTAAAGAAGAGTTATTTAAAACTAGACAGCAGATACGGTACAATATGGGAAACAGAAAAAATGCAGATGAAGCCAATATATCAAGGCAAATGATGAAAGAGTACGGTGTGTATCAACAGTGATCAACATCATCTTTCACATCATGGAAGAGTAGTAATCCATCCGTGGCATCTGTTGACTCGAAATTGGAAGAATCACAGGAAATAAAGCTGGAACAGCGACGATTTCTGCAAAATTAAAAACAGGGACAAAGATAACGATTTCAAAGAAGATCAAAGTCGTACCGACGAAGATCAGCAAATTGATCCATGGGAATAAGCAAAAACTAAAGAATCAGGATAGAATAAAAACGTAATCCCAAGAGGTTCATTTTGAGAATTTTTTCATGTAGGTTTCCAAGGTAGGCATTGATTCTCTTATGAAAATAGAGAAGAAAATATATTTGTAATATTACCACTTAAGAAAGCGGCGATCGGTTCCGATTCCAACGGATGTAATTCTGGAAGCAATACAAAAGAAGAGATCGCAGAACATACAGTAAATAAAACTTCCAGACAAACTCTGACAGCGCCAAAGCTTATATTTTTCTTATCAGAGATAGTTTTCACAAGTCCTTCCATTGGCATAACAGCGAACCCGGAACTGATCGTGAATCCGACACCGATTGATAGAACGGCACATGCGATGACAGATAGTAAAATCTTAGCGGCAAGTCCATGAGGTTCAATAAAGAATAAACCATAAGAAGTAAATTCGATAAATAAAGAATAAACAAAAGTCAAAAACCAAGCTGAGTCAACTGCATTTTCCCGAATTCATGAAGGATCAGAGCTTCGCAAACTAAGAAAGTAGAGTTGATCAGGAAGTTAAATAAAGGCATAGCTGTGAATTGGGAAAAGATAACTAATGTCAAAGCCATCATTACAGCTAGGTGCAACTCCAAGAGCTGCTTTCAAAAATAAATTAGAACCAACAGACATGATCAACAGTCCTAAAATATAAAATAACAATCTATGGTAAAAAATCTTTTTTGTTTTTTTTCATAATTTCAACGATTCCTTTCATCAAAATTTCATATTTTATCAATCGTATTCCCTTTTGTGTTTCTTATTATATATAGAGAGCGAAGTATTGCAATTCCAGTTGAGATTTGATATATTCCAAATAGGAATATACGAAGATATTTGAAAAGGGTATGGAAAAATGGAAATACAGCAATTATATTATTATATGGAATTATGTAAACAGAAAAATTTCACAGAAGCTGGATATGCCTGTAACATGACACAAGGTGCATTATCAAAACAGATCCGTAAGTTGGAAAATGAGTTAGGAATTACACTGATCCGCAGGAATACAAGGAAATTTGAGTTGTCCAAAGAAGGAGAGATCTTTTTGTCTTATGCAAAGAAAATGACGGGAACCTATGAAGAGATGTTGAAAATGTTCAGAAAAATCAGGAAATTAAGATTGGTTGTATGCCGGTTCTTGCACCATATCATTTGCAAGATTGGTGGCGGATTTCAGAAAAAGAATATCCAGATATCAAACTTGTGATCGATGAAAGAATCGCAAGTGAGATTCAGGAAAACTCCGATCGTTATGATTTCTTGATCTTGAGAGAAAATATGATGGAAGATCAGAAAAATTCCGTTTTTCCCCCACTGTATGATGATAAATTGTGTGCAGTGTTATATGAAAAAACACCCGCTTTATGGCAGAGATCGACTTCAACTGAAAGAATTGAAAGATGATGTTTTTATCTTCCCAGAGAGAGGCAGCAGGAAGTTACGAAGTGTTTTATAAGAGTTGTGAGAAAGCAGGATTTGAACCGAAAATAGCTTTTTGAATTTCCACAAGCAAATACAATCATGAGTTTTGTAGTGAAGGGTTGGGGTTACGACCACATTTTCAACGGTTTATAGAGAAGCTAAATGTGCTGGAGTTAAAATGATACCACTAGAAGATGAATTACATTCTGTGATATCACTATTTTTATAGAAAAAAAAATAAGCCATTGGATTATGCAAAGAAGCAGTTTTTAAATTATGTAAGAGAGCATTTGTATACGTAAAATTAGCAGTCATATTGTGAATCTGTTATACTAGAGAAAGTAAATACGAAGGAGAATTCTTATGAAGTATGTCACAAAAAATAATACTGATCATGACATGCTTGATCATTATGTTACCATTCGGTGGGTGTGGACGGAAGAAGCAGATAACAGCTCAGAAAGCAGGAGTATTAAAGCCAGAAGCACTGGGGAAGGAAGTTTTGGATCATGGAGAGGCTGTGGTTGATATATCGAATGTGGCTCAAGGCTATGTAGCACTGCGATATAAGGGAAGTGCAAAGAAGATCAGTGTTGAAGTGATCGGAAAGAATAATAAAGTATATAAATATTTTATTGAACGGACAGAAGAGCCGACATATTTTCCATTGACCAGTGGAAATGGTACATATCAGATCTCTGTATATGAAAATGTGCAGGACGATGAATACAGTGTTTTGATGATGGATAGTTTTGAGGTGAAATTAAAAATAAATTTCTGCCATTTTATATCCTAACCAGTATGTAGAATTTACAAGTAAGACGAAAGCAGTAAAGGAAGCAAAGAAACTGGCAAAAGGTTCCAAAGATGATCTGGCGATCGTCAAAGCTGTTTATAATTATGTGGTCAAGAATGTAAAATATGATGATGAGAAAGCGCAGAATGTTCAGAGTGGATATCTGCCATCGGTAGATGAGACATTGAAGACAAAAGAAGGAATCTGCTTTGATTATGCTGCTCTGATGACGGCGATGCTGCGTTCGCAGGGGATTCCGACCAAGCTTGAGATTGGGTATTCAGGGGATATCTATCATGCCTGGATCAGTACCTGGCTGAATGAAAAGGGATGGGTAGATAATATCATTCAGTTCGATGGGAAAAGCTGGGAGTTAATGGATCCGACACTGGCAGCGAATAGTGATAACAAGGAAGATGTGAAAGAATATATTGGGAATGGAGAACATTATGTACTTCAGTATAGTTATTAAGAAGGGATAGATATGAAGAAGAAACTTAGCAACGAAGAACTGATCACATTTTGTGGTCAGATGGCGCTGATCTTGAAATCTGGGATTTCATCGCTTGAGGGGATTTACATTATGGAAGATGGAGATGTCCAGACAGAAGGCAGGGAGATATTAAAAGAGATCCGCGAAGAACTTGAAATGTGTGGAATGCTTTATCCTGCAATGAAGAAAACAGGGGTTTTCCCAGAATATGCACTTCATATGACGGAGATCGGAGAACAGACAGGAAGACTGGATGAGACGATGGAAGCATTGGCGGCATATTACCAGAGGGAAGAAGAAATATTAGATGAGGTCAAGAGTGCAGTGACTTATCCGGTTGCGATGCTCGGGATGTTGTTAGTGATCGTTGCAGTATTATTTATAAAAGTTATGCCAGTATTTGAACAGGTATATATGCAATTAGGGCAAGAGATGACAGGAGTTGCACGTCAGTTATTGAATATTGGAGGTTGGATGAGGCAGTCAGCAATTGTTCTGGTAGTTTTGGCAGTGGTGATCTTGATCATAGTATTTTTTTCGTTATTTTTTATAAAAAGGCAAGAATTGAATTTATCTCGAAGATACAAACCATCGGATTTATGAAGAAAATCGCATGGAAACGTGCAAGAACAAGATTCGCAAGTGGAATGGCGATGGCTTTAAAGAGTGGACTTGACATGGATGAAAGTTTGTCACTTTCTGAGAAACTGACAGATTATGAACCATTGAAAATGAAGATTCAGCAATGTCAGGAACAGATGAAAGAAGGAGAAACATTTCCGAAAGCATTGAAAGAAGCACATATTTTTGATTGAATGCAGGAAAGATTGATGATCATTGGTTATGAAACGGGTGCCGTAGATGAGGTAATGGAACAGGCAGCAGATCTGTATCAGAAACAACTGCAGGATCAGATTCAGAAGATGATCGCTGTGTTAGAACCGACGCTGGTAGGAATCTTATGTGTGATCGTAGGGATCATTTTATTATCTGTCATGTTGCCACTAGTTGGTATTATGGCTGGAATTGGATAAGGGAGGCAGATTTTGAGAAATCGTTTTCAAAAACAAAGAAAAATTGACAATAAAATTCGAATTTTCCTGCCAGTTATGATCTGTGGCATTATGGTGGCTGTGTTATGGAATAGCAGCAGCCAGATTTTTCGGGAAACAAAGAAAAGACAGGAAGAAAGTCTGAAAGAAGCCGTGATCAAAGGGGCGGTACAATGTTACAGTGTAGAAGGGCGATATCCAGAAAGTCTTTCTTATATGGAGAAACATTATGGATTGGAGTATGACAAAGACGAGTTTGTGATCTCATATGAGATCATTGGGTCTAACCGCATGCCACAAGTTACGGTGATCCCATTGAATGAGAGGTGAGGTTTTTGGAGAGACAAAGACATATGACAGATCAGATGTTTCTTGTGATCCTATTTGCAGTGTTTGCAGTTTGTGCGTTTTCCTTGAGTATGATCGGGGCGAATATATATAGTCATACAGCTTCTGTGATGAATGAGGATTATGAGGAACGGATCGATATTTCTTATGTAACAGAAAAGATAAGACAGTGGGATGAAAAGGACAGCATCGAGATCGGCAGCTTTCATGGACGCACAGCTCTGATCCATACGGAAAAGATCAATGGGAAAAAATACAATACATATCTCTATCAGGAGAAGGGTGCGTTGAGAGAATTAATGGTAAGAGAAGGTCTGGATACAACAACGATGCAGGAGAGAAGATCGTGGCAGCAAAAGATTTTTCTGTAGTAGAAACAAAACAGCTGTATCATATAAAGATTCAGGAAAGTGATGGCAAGATATATCAGAACTGTGTATACAGACACAGCAGGAATTAGGGAGGAAGTATGAGACAAAAAAGCAATGGAACACACCTGATCCTGATGGAATTAATGATGGTATTATTCTTTTTGCAATCTGTGGATCAATCCTGCTTCAGGTATTTGTAAAAAAGCTCATAACATCAGTGCAAAAGCAAGAGAAATGACAGAAACAAAAAATTATGTAACACAAGCTGCAGAACTGATAGAAGCGGGTGCTTATGACATCAAAGATTTTCAAGAATATTTTACACAAATAGATGGTAAAGCCGGAGATTATCAGTGTTATTATGATCAGGATTGGAATGAGATAAAGAAAACAAAAAGCCCGTTATCATATGACGATAAAGCTTGAAAGGCAGCCAGCGAAAGTTCTGGGAAAGATTACGATGTGGAGGGGAAACCAACAGATTTATCAGCTTGATATTTTAAGATACAGGCAGGAAAGGAAAGATAATGAAAGATCGTAAAATGCCATTTTTAGGGATTGGAGCAGCTTCGATCGTGCTCGTGTTAGCTATGGTCTGTTTAGCAGTTTTTGCGGCTTTGACACTTTCAAGTGCCAAGGGAGATCATACGTTAAGTAAAAAGAATTTGGAACGTACGTCGGCTTTTTTATCAGGCATCAATGCGGCGAATGAACAAGTTGGAGCGATCGATGAGAAACTATGGAAGTTGTATCGCAAATCTAAGGATAAAAAGATTATATGAAAAGGGTTGGACGATCGTTTACAAAAAGCAAGGGGATTTCATATAATAAAAAGAGAAAACAATTGCATTTCAGGAAAGTATCTCAGACACACAGCAGTTATCTGTGAAATTGCAGATTTATTATCCGGAGAAAAAGAATGATCTGTGTTATGAAGTGATCAAATGGAAAAAGAAGCTGTTGGGGCATGGAAGAAGGATGATTTCCTTCCGGTTTATAGAAATAAGTAAAAGGGCCAGCATGAATATTGAAGAATTTTTAACATTAGCAGCAAAAGAGGAAGCCTCAGATCTGTTTATTGTAGCAGGGCTTCCATTGACGATGAAAGTAATGGAGTGATGCGTCGCATCAATGAAGAAAAAAATGATGCCGCAAGATACGGAAAAAATAGTCCGTGAGATTTATAAGAAAGCGTTAGACAGAGACATAGATCAACTGTTGAAGACAGGGGATGATGATTTCTCATTTGCCATTCCTGGATTGTCAAGATTTCGTGTCAGCGCATATAAACAGAGAGGATCCTTAGCGGCAGTGATCCGTGTGATCGCATTCCGCCTGCCAGACTATAAGCAATTAAGAATACCAGAGCAGGTAATGAAATTAAGTGAATTAAACAAAGGACTTGTGCTTGTAACAGGACCAGCGGGAAGTGGAAAATCCACGACACTTGCATGCATGATAGAAGAAATCAATGAAACAAAAGAAGATCACATCATCACATTGGAAGATCCTTTGGAATTTTTACATCAACATAAGAAAAGTATCGTCAGTCAGAGAGAAGTAAACATGGATACTGTAAATTATGTTACTTCCTTAAGAGCCGCATTAAGACAAAAGTCCGGATGTGATATTGCTTGGGGAAATGAGAGATTATGAAACGATTCAGGTAGTTATGACAGCTGCAGAAACAGGGCATCTGGTATTTTCAACACTTCATACCATCGGGGCAGCGAATACGATCGAACGTATTATAGATGTATTTCCACCAAATCAGCAACGCCAGATCATGATTCAGCTGGCTTCTGTATTACAGGCAGTGATCTCAGCAGCTGATACCAACGATGGATGGAACATTGATCCCTGTGTTTGAGATCATGGAAGTGACTCCGGCGATCCGCAATATGATCCGTGAAAATAAAGTGCATCAAATAGATGGTTTGATCTATTCCTCTACAGGGAGCGGAATGATATCTATGGACCAGTCATTGATCAATCTATATAAAGAAGGACAGATCAGCAAAGAAACTGCGATTTTATATGCATCCAATCCAGAAATGATAATAAAAAGGATCCGCTAAGAAATATGGTCAGAAACAGGCTGAAATCCATCGGAATTTATTGACAAAAAAGTGCGAATATTGTACGATAAAAATATATTATAGGGTGAGTGTCTCTCACATGGAGATTGAGAGATAAAAGCAAAGAGTATAGATATTAATATTAAGAAGGGGCGAGAGTTATGAAGAAGAAAGTCATGGTCGGATTGGTGTCCGTGGTAGTAGCTGTTGCATTGGTTTTTGGTGGAGTCACATTTACAATAACCGTCAGCAGGAGAAGTTTGAGAAGCAGATGGCTTCCTATGAAAGCGTTGATACTATGCAGCATCCAAGCGAAGCAACAACATCAATTGATGGGATTCAAGTACCGCTTGGCAAGAAACCGAAGGTAACGACGAAGAAAAACAACAAAGAAAAGCACAAGAATCCAGAAGCTTAAGAAGAAAGCAAGCAGAAGCAAAATAACAACAAGAAGAACAACAACATCTCAGAATCATTCCAGACGTAAGGTTGTGAATACAAAAGTTGTCAAAAACACAGAAGGATTATGACAAGAAGGGTTCTAAGAAGAGAACGATCAAGACAGTCGTTCAGACAACGATCAAGACAACAACGGTTGAATTGAGTCAGATGTCTGGTGTTTCTGGAACAACATTAAGAACACTTGGTTCTCAGGCAGATGGTAAGATTTTTGAATGCATTTGAAGATCTGAAGTTTAAGATGGTGATTGATAAAAATGCGGAAGCGACAGGTGTATTTAGCGTTAAGAGTTACAAGATCGCACTTCAGAGTGCGAGATCTTCTGTATTACTTCACGAATTAGGACATTTTGCTAATTTCCTTGCAGGAGATAAAGTTGGAACGAGTCAATGGAAGTCAATTTACAATGCTGAGAAGAATAAATATGATGGATATAACAAAGCATATGCGATCAAATCAGCATCTGAGTATTTTGCAGAATCTTACAAGGATTATAAGGAGCATCCATCCGCATTAAGATCAAAGAGACCAAGAACTTACCAGTTTGTTAAGAGTACGATTGATGGAATTACAGACAGCGATGTACAGAACATCAAAGATACCTATGGAGAATACTGGGGATTATAGGACGATACCTGAAGGAGTACTTTCTCAGAAAGTACTCTTTTTTTTGCCAATTGCCTGTGTTGCTCTGTTGAATGTGTAGAATGTATAAACAAGGGATATTTTAAAAATTAAAAAGGAGAAATAAGATGTTAAAGATCAAGGAATACGTCAAAGCAGAAAGTCTTGAGCAAGCTTATGAGCTGAATCAGAAGAAGACCAACTGCGTGATCGGTGGCATGTTGTGGCTTAAGATGGTCACAAGAAATGTACAAAAAAGCAATTGATCTGTCGGGTCTTGGACTTGATCAGATCGAAGAAAATGATGAGGAATTTTCAATCGGAGCAATGGTAACACTAAGACAGATCGAACTTCATGAAGGATTAAATACATGGAGTCAGGGAGCGGTAAAAGAAAGTGTGACACACATTGTCGGAGTGCAGTTCCGTAATCTTGCGACAGTAGGTGGAAGTATTTTGGAAAGTTCGGTTTTTCTGATGTATTAAGCTGTTTTCTGGCGTTTGACAGTTATGTGGAGTTACATCATGAAGGAATCATTCCATTAGATCAATTTGCAGCAAATAAATATCCAAATGATATTTTAGTGCGTCTGATCATTAAGAAGCATCCGCAGGAAAGTGTTTATCTTTCTCATAGAAATACAAAGACAGATTTTCCAGTTTTGACCTGCGCTGTTTCATTAGGTGAGAAAGAGGCATATGCGGTTGTCGGTGCAAGACCATCCAGAGCTTGCAGAGTTAGATTATCAGATCAGTGGATGGAACAGATCAAAGATGATGAAGGAAGAAAAAACTCGCAGATGAAGTGACAGGTCAGATGAATTTTGGAAGCAACATGAGAGGAAGTGCTGCTTACCGTGAACAGTTATCAAAAGTCTTATTAAGAAGAGGCTTTGAACAGTTAGAAGAAAGGAGAAAAATAAACATGGAGATTACATTTACATTAAATGGAAAGAAAGTAACCCCACAGATTGATGCAGATACTCTCCTGATCGATCTTGTCAGAGATCTTGGTTGTTACAGTGTGAAACGTGGATGCGAGACATCAAATTGCGGATTATGTACGGTATTTATGGATGACCAGCCAATCTTATCATGTTCCATTCTTGCAGCAAGAGTTGATGGACATAAGATCGATACCTTAGAAGGATTGCAGGAAGAAGCAACTGAGTTTGGAGCTTTTATTGCGAACCAAGGGGCTGAACAGTGCGGATTTTGTAACCCAGGAATGATCATGAATGCGATTGCATTATTTAGAGAGATTCAGATCCGAGTGAAGAAGAAATCAAAGAATACCTTGCGGGGAATCTTTTGCAGATGTTCTGGATATGAAGGACAGCTTCGAGGAATCTTAGACTTTTTGGAATATAAGAAAATAAAGATGGAGGTGCCGAATGAAAGTAGTTAACCAGCCGATCATGAAAAAAGACGCTATGGCACTTGTGACAGGGAAACCTGTATTTACAAACGATAAGGCACCAAAAGAATGTCTGATCGTGAAATTACTTCGAAGTCCATATGCAAAACGCAATGATCAAATCGATCAACACTCAGTTTGCTATGAAAGTGCCAGGGATTGAGGCGATTTATACATGGGAAGATGTGCCACAGGAACGTTTTACGATGGCAGGACAGACATATCCGAATTAAGCCCATATGACAGACAGATTCTGGATCAGCATGTCCGTTATGTTGGAGATCCCGTTGCAATCGTTGCTGGGGAGAATGAAAAGTGCGTTGATCAGGCGATCAAGATGTTACGTGTGGAATACGAAGTATTGCCAGCAAACTTAGATCCACGTAAGGCAATGGATAAAGATACACCGCTAGTGCATCAGAAGATCACTGGAAAGCATTATGTAATAGTGGTTCAGGTAATAAGAAAAACCTGTGTGCAACAGAAGAAACACACGAAGGAGATGTCGATGCGGTATTAGCAGATTGAGACGTGGTTGTAGAACATACATATCATACAAAAGCAAATCAGCAGGCAATGATGGAACATTCAGAACTTATTGTTTTATTGACGAATATGGAAGATTGAACGTTGTTAGTTCCACACAGATCGTATTCCATGTACGAAGGATCTTATCAATGCATTATGCATTCAAAATCAAAGATTCGTGTATCAAAACCAAGAATTGGTGGAGGATTTGGAGCAAAACAGAGTTCTATCTCCGAAGTATATCCAGCATTTGTCACATGGATGACAAAAGAAACCATCCAAGATTATTTTTTCAAGAGAAGAGTCTCAGATCGCATCTTCACCAAGACATGAGATGCAGGTAACAGTTCGTGTCGGAGCAAACAAGAATGGAAAGATCCGTGCGATTGATGTTTATACATTATCCAATACAGGAGCCTATGGAGAACATGGTCCAACAACGGTAGGGTTATCTGGGCATAAATCAATTCCGTTATATCGAGATCTGGAAGCACATCGTTTTGCATATGATGTTGTGTATACAAATCGTATGTCAGCTGGGGCTTATCGTGGATATGGTGCGACACAGGGTGTGTTTGCGCTGGAATCAGCAGTCAGTGAACTTGCAGCTAAGATAGGAATGGATCCAACGAAGATCCGTGAGATGAACATGGTCCGTGAAGGCGATGTGATGCCAGCATATTATGGAGAAACAGCAAACAGCTGTGCTTTGGATCGATGCCTTGCCCGTGCAAAAGAGATGATCAAATGGGATGAAAAGTATCCATACCGTGATATGGGAAATGGAAAAGTACGCAGTGTCGGACTGTCAATGGCGATGCAGGGTTCTGGTATTTCTGGCGTTGACGTTGGTTCTGCAACGATCAAATTAAATGACGATGGATTGTATACACTTTCTATTGCAGCAGCGGATATGGGAACAGGCTGCGATACGATCTTGCCCAGATGGCGGCAGAATGTCTGGAATGTTCTATTGATGATATCATGGTCAGCGGAGCAGATACAGATACATCACCATACGATTCTGGATCTTACGCATCAAGTTCTACCTACGTCACAGGAAAAGCAGTGGAACGTGCCTGCGAAAAATTAAAGGGACATATTTTCAATAAAGCAGCTGAGATGATGGAAGCTGCAGATACAGATACTCTGGAATTTGACGGAAAGAAAGTCAGAGATGCGGAGAGCGGCAAAGAAGTTTCATTAGTGGACATCGCAACAGCGTCTATGTGCAACAATAATGAAACTTTCAGGTGACAGAGACAAACAGTTCTCCAGTATCCCCACCACCATTTATGGTAGGAATGGTTGAGATTGAGCTTGATAAAGAGACAGGACATATTGAAATCTTAGATTATGTTGCGGTCGTAGATTGTGGAACACCAGTCAATCCAAATCTTGCAAGAGTTCAGGTAGAAGGCGGACTCGGTCAGGGAATCGGAATGGCATTGTATGAGGGAGTTGATTACACACCAAATGGATATGTAAAACAAAATTCTTTCATGCAGTATAAAGTTCCAGCAAGAGTCGATGTTGGAAAGCTTTCGTGTAGAATTTGAGAGCAGTTATGAGCCAACAGGACCATTTGGAGCAAAATCTATCGGAGAGATCGTTATCAACACACCATCTCCAGCATTAGCCCATGCCGTATTTAATGCAACCGGATTATGGATCCGAGAATTGCCGATCACCAGTGAAAAGATCGTTATGGGATTATTGGAGAAAGAATAATATAACATGGATAAAATAAAAGCAGCGGTCATTTATCTTGCATCAGGAAACAGCAAACGTTTCGGTCAGGAGAATAAATTATTGCAAATGATCGGAACCAAGCCAATGTATCGTTATGGATTGGACCGATTGATCGATCTATGCAAAGATCATGAAGGGTTTGAGATCATTGTTGTCACACAGTATCAGAGAAATTATGAAGCAAACACAATACGACCCAATAACGACAGTGTTTTGTCCAGAAAGTAAATATGGGATTTCATGGTCGATCAAAGCAGGGATCAAAGCAGCGAAAGATGCAGAATTCTATACATTTTTCGTAGCAGACCAGCCCAATATGAAAAGAGAGACAATCGAAAGATTTCTCTCTTTATGGCAGATGAATCTTGTGAACTTGGCTGTGTCAGAACAGAAGAAAAACCTTGGGAATCCTGTATGGTTTTCAAAGAAATATAAACGAGAATTGTTATCGCTTACAAAAGATCAAGGTGGCAAGAAAATCCTCAAAAACACATAGAAAATGCAAGATTTTTCAAGGTATTGGAAGAAACTGAACTTTGCGATATAGATTATCAAAAGAAATGCAAAGCAATGCTTGCAAAGCGAGGCAAAAGTAGTTAAAATATTATTTAAAATACAAAAGAGCGTGGAGATGCCAAGTGATGGAATTATTAAAAAGAGAGAATTCGAAAAGATGGAGTCGTGAAAGAAGGAAATGTCCTCAAAGTAGACCGCTTTTTGAATCATCAGATGGATGTAAAATTATTCCGTGAGATCGGTAAAGAATTTAAGAAACGTTTTGAAGGCGAAGATATCAATAAGATCCTTACGATCGAAGCATCAGGAATCGGAATCGCCTGTGTTGTGGCAGAGATTTTTGATGTACCAGTCGTATTTGCAAAGAAAAAACACAGACAAAGAACATCGCAGGAGATGTATATACAACAAAGGTAGAATCATTCACACATGGAAGAGTCTACGACATCATTGTATCCAAAGAATTCTTAGGAGAAGGAGATCATGTATTGCTGATCGACGATTTCCTTGCCAACGGTAAAGCCTTAGAAGGATTAGCGAAATTAGTCAAAGATTCCGGAGCAGAACTGGTCGGAGCAGGAGTCGTGATCGAGAAAGGATTCCAGCCAGGTGGAGATTTCTTAAGAAAACAGACACACTTAGAATCTCTTGCGATCGTAGATGCTATGGACGAGAAAACAGGAGAAATCACATTCCGTGAATAATGTCTTTGGCGTTTTTGTAGGTAGTCTTGCATGTATGTGACAGAAATAAAAGAAAAACAAATATTTAAAAGCATCAAGGTGGCAAAATGCGGAGTTGCCACCTTGATTCTTTCAAATATTTGTTTTTCTTTTATTTCTGTCACACATGAAGTCTATTTAAACCACCACACAGTGTGTATGTTTTACTGTATTAGCATTAATAATATCTGTCCACCTCTATAAAAATTAAAAACGATAACGTTTAAC
>VOFH01003792.1_pt1 | contig 14860 bp, 22 predicted proteins | sample 5384091 | NCBI WGS metagenome assembly VOFH01 (sample SAMN12384727, study PRJNA508395) | human gut metagenome | isolation source: healthy gut G | host: Homo sapiens
CCGTGCAATCCTCCCTTTTTCTCCACTCCGACGGTCCGTGCCGACAGGCTGAACACTCCGGAAATCCTTGATGTTCACCGATTGTCCGCCATACAGCTTGTCAATCAGCGCCTCTACAAAGTTGGTAATTACACTTTTGATATCTCCCAAGGTTAGCGAGCTTTTCTCCTTCATCACGTACGCCACGTCTTCCAGGTCGGCATTGTCCCTAACGTCACCAGTTGCGGATAAAACTTTGCCACCGCATCCTCCCTTTCGCGGATCTCTCCGCGGAATCTTTTGAATAATTTACTCCCATAATTAATCATTTTTTAAGTTAAAAACAAGGTTATTTAATGATCCTCGGGGAAACTGTCCGAATCTCTTCTCATGCTTTTTTCTTAATTTACTCTGCCATCATGGGCTTGCCGGAAGATTTTCGCTTTTTCCCCTTTGGACATTGCAAATATACCCCGTTCTTTTCCCTTCCACTTTCCGCTTGAAGCTATTTGAGTTTGTATGAAAAAAGAGAATCTAAATGAGAGGTAATACCTTCTTTATTCCTTTCTGTTGTCGCTGTAAATGAGTACCTTTATACCATGTAAATCACTAAAAACAAACTTATGAAAGAAGAAAACTTAGATGAAAAAAGTCCCTGTCCGCGCTTATACCAAAGCCGACCTTGCCATGCTTTTACAATCCCGGTGTATGTATTACTACCGCCCTACAACTTCTTCGCCGGTGGATTTATGCTAACAGGCAATTGATGGCGGAACTGAAGGAAGCGGGTTATAACAAGAACCGTCATTCTTATCTGCCCCTTGAAGTGAAACATATTCAAGTATCTCGGTGAGCCTTAGATAGTTTGAATCCGGCAAATGAAAGATTTGTACTTTTTGTAAATAAAATGCCAATATATGTAACGGGTGATAAGATATGATGTAATGCTGTATTACATATATTCTTATCACCCGTTTCGTTATATGATAACTCACTTCCCGAATCCCTTGTTTACCTCATCATTCTGCAAGTCCACCACTTCATATTCGGTGCTTCCCTGCGCGTTTCCTTCTCGTGCGGAATCTGTATTTCTCCAGCGACAGTACCAATGTCTGTATCGCCTGCCTGTTCACCTGTATCTTTCCGTAAATGGCAATCTTGCTGAGTATGGCTGCTGCGGGCATCCACTTCACGCAGGTGTCTTCGGGTTCCGGTTTCCGGAAATATACCAGCAGATTCTCCTCCACCGGATCTTTCATGCGGTGCATTTCGTTGTGCCGGTTCAGTTCGTCTATCTCTTCCCCCTTCGTACCAGTATTGATATCCCCCGTTCAGCAACGCGTATGCCTGCGCATATATCCCTTCGTAATTGACGGGTGTTCTGTAATCCATCGAAATGACAGAAGAGGGCAAAAATCGTCTGTTTCCTCCATATCCTGTAGGCACAGCCGGTTGTTGGTGCTGGCAATGAAGGACGCTCGTCGTATGAAGGATAGTGTCTGCATGTCGTATACTTTTCGTTCTGTGACGCTCTCCTGCGTGATGGTTCTTTGAGTCCTGCCAGGTCACTGATTCTGGCTCCGTCAAACTCTTCCATATTGATGATGAGGTGCGTGCTTAGCATCAGCTGGTGGTCCCTTGTTTTCCGGATTGGCCATTCCGTTCCGATAATATTCCCTCCACTCAGGTGGCAACAGCCTTCGTATCCATGTGCTCTTTCCTTTCCCTGCTCTGAGTAGAGTATGATGACGAGATGGTTCACCGCCTCGTCCTGCAATGCGCACGCCAGCATACCCACGAACCACTTTCTGAAACTTTTCTTCCAGAACTCCTGGTCTTCGGTCTGTACGGTTTCTGCCAGCTGTCCGATGTAATCGGTCACTCCGTCCCATGGCTTGAGCTTCTCAATGTAATCCGTAGCGATTGAATTCCCTGGGATATGAAGAGTTTACGATCGCCTTCACGTAATCCAGCGAACACTTGATTCCTGTCAGTTGCAGTTCCAGGAATATGGCGTTGTAGCTTGTTGCTCTTACGGGTCGTAGTTTGCCTATCCATTTTTCTGTCTTCTCGTTGAAGTCGAGATACTCCAGTCGGTCCATTATAATGTTCCTTCGGAAATCATAATGCGTTTTCAGGAAATCGAGCAGCTGATGAATCGTGTCGGGCTTCCCTCTTCCTTGCGCATGTTGGCTTCCGTCGTCTGTCGGTATAGATGTACGCGTTGTGTATGGGCGCTGCCGCGTTGAACTCTTTACTGCCGAATTTTTCCTGTGCCAGACGCATGACTACTTCCTCTTCCAGGCCTTTCGTATAACACTTGTTTCCCAGTGCGAAGATGAAGCAGTCCCGTTTTCCCGGTTCAAACTTTGATATCCTCTTCACCGCAAGCACCGCCTTGTTGAATTCCATCCTTTCCCAGGGGTTCGGCTTCCGCCTTTCCGCCCTCCGGCTTATCACTCATCACTTTATCACTCACTGTCTTTTCACTTATCACCTTACCACTTATCACTTTTTCACTTACCGTTTTTTTCCTTCCTGGTCGTGGCTTTTCGGGTGGAATGATATCCGCCAGTGTCTCGTCCACCTCTTTCATGAGTTCTTCATTGAGGTACGCCTTTTCATCGAAAGACGTGAAGAATCTCTTGATATGTCCTTCCGCTTCCGTCGACTTCCACATCCAGCAGTTTTCGTAATATTCCTTGCAGGTGTCATACATTATTCGGTGATGCTTCTCCAAGGTGGAGAAATCCATCCCCTGTTTTGGCAAGACTTTCTCTTAGAGTCAGTGGCATACTTCGTGCGCATGAATACGAATATCTTGAGTCCGTGCTTTTGGGAGTCAGGAAAGAAGCCAGCGTGTTGGGATCTCCATTGATTTTCTCCCTCAGTCCTTCCAACTTCTCTTCAGGTTGGTCGTCAATATCCAATAGGATGATGTGTATACCTTGTAATGCTGTATGCCTGCCTTTTCTCCCTGTATCCCGCTGTAACGGTATAGAAAGGCAACTGTTTTTTTCACATTATTCGCCTCTTCCATCTTTCCCTGGCTGACGAGCAGCCTGATTTTGAATATCAGTTTTGCATGCTTATCCCTTTGGTGATGTTTTCAATAACTTTTCAGTGTTATTTCTCCCCGTACATTGCTGAATCCGCTGTATGCGGTAACTGGAATATTTTCCATTTGTTTTAGTTGTTTAAATCTGCCTTATTGGCGGCACGAAATAGGGGGATAATAATCTGAATGGCAAAAACGCCTTTTAGTGAGAAAAGGCGTTTTGCACCAATTTTGAACGTTTACTTCTTTATTTTTACTTGCTCCTCCTTTTCCTGAAATTCTTTTCTCAGATTAATGATTTCAGTATTAATGCTTTTCAGAGCTAGAACTCCTTTTCATGCTTTCCTTTTCAAAGAGTACGATGTGCTCCAGTTTCTTTGCCAGATCCATCGTTCCTTTGATTCCTGCTTCTTTCTTGTGGTGCATAAGCATGTTTATCCATGGAGTGAGGAATTCCTTCCTTTCTTCGGCCCCCGACCAGAACCGTTCTCCAAACGCCTCATTTTCAACTAACAGGATATTGATCCTGTCTTCTTTCTTTTCAATTTCGATGTTGTAGCCATCCTTGCAGTTGAGTTCAATACTCAAGATTGTGTTTTTAGTCATAAAATCACAATTTTAGAAGTTAGTAATTTATTTTAAGTTTACTGTACGAAAGCAAAATTAACGGTTCTATCTGTAATATCTGTCATTCTTTTTCTGTAAAAAGTGAATATTTTCTGTTCTATGTGTTATACACAAAAATGGTAAATAGGTATGGAGAGCTACTACCTATTACTTATAGAATGTGTGTAACAAGATAAATAAAAAGTAGGAAAATACGCGCCTATGGGTGTGTATACGCGGGTACATTATTATAAAAGAAACTGTGGGATGAGAGATTGCCGGGACAGAAATGCAAGAATAATGAAATAGGGATAGGATAGGAGAGCATGGATATAAATGATGGGTGTTTTTAATCGTTGATTGTCGTAAACATGCTTGTCCTTCCGAAGTGAAGCGTGTCAAGTCTATGGTATGCTTATTTGCAATATATCACGGATACCCGTAGCGGTCAGAAAATCATTATCTCCGACAGTGAAATGCAACGTTTCATTGCTGTAGCCGGTACTTACAATGATCATCTCATGTACTTCCAACCTGATGAACTGAATTTGTCCAAAGGTACAAAAGTTCGTATCACGGGCGGTGACTTTGAGGGGCAGGAAGGCCTCTTTCTGAAAGTAAAAGGTGCTCGCGACCGTCGTGTGGTTGTTGCGATACAAGGTGTCATAGCCGTTGCCATGGCCACTATCCACCCTGATCTTATAGAGGTAATCAAATAATTGAATGACAGTTGCCATAACTCAAATTCAAATTTATTATGACTCTTTCCTGAAGAAGCACCTGCCCTTCAGCGTGCCGCGCACGATCTGATGTATTTGGGTATGGACGGGAGTCCCATTTACAGCGATGACTTGTCCCGCCGCAACAATGAAGTTTACCGCTTGACTACAACATTGTATAATTCCGGTATCCAAGGTTCTACAGTCGAAGAACAGGCGAACGTTTGTCTTGCTCTTCTGATGGGTTACAACGCTTCATTTCATCGATCATGGTGAAAAGCAAATACATGTTCAGGAAGTTTTAAACCGTTGCTGGGATATCCTCGACACTCTTCCCTCTTCTTTGTTGAAGCTCCGTTTGCTAACTGCCTGCTATGGTGAGGTATTGTCATGGGTATTATCTATGGCATTGAAATGTATGTGGGTGGTGTCTTGATTTCTTTTATAGCTTATTTTTTGAACAGCTATTATTCTGCCAATTTGATAAATTATCCTACAAGCGAACAGATAAAGACATATTACCCACTTTCCTGACTTCTTTGTAGTGGCGGTAATTATGTGAGTGTTTCTTTCTTGAATATTTCTGTTTACGCTCTGTTGCCCATTCAGATTTTAGTCGGAATATTGTTGGCCCTGTTTATATATGAAAAGTTACATCTTGACGAGTATCTCGAAGTCAAGTTGGTTCTCTTTCTGCATTGAAGCGTAGCTAAAAATCAAAAATATATTTATTGTAGTAAATGGAAAATAAAGTAATTACAGTTACTTCCCATTACTCCCTTCATTAGACGATTTTATTCCTTATTTGCAGGATATATGGAATCGCAAATGGTTGACCAATAACGGTTATTATCATCGGGGTTAGAGAAGGCTTTATGTGAGTATTTAAAGGTACCTTATATTAGTCTTTTTTACTAATGGCACTTTACCTTTGATGTGTGCTTTGCAGGCATTGCGAATAACAGGTGAGGTTATTACTACCCCTATAGCTTTGTAGCTACTACTCACTCTTTATGGTGGAATGGAATAAAACCAGTTTTTGTAGATATTGATCCTGAGACATGTAATCTTGATCCTAATAAAATAGAAGCAGCTATAACTCCCTAAAACTACCGCTATTATACTTACGTGCATGTTTATGGCAAACCTTGTGATACTAGTCATATACAGGAAATTGCGGATAAATATGGTTTGAAGATCATATATGACGCTGCCCATGCATTTGGCGTAGAAGTGAATGGTAAATCTGTTTTAGAAAGCGGGTGATATGTCTACATTAGCTTTCATGCTACTAAAGTCTATAATACGATTGAAGGTGGTGCTCTTATTTGTCACGATGAACAGACCAAAAAACGTATTGATTATCTGAAGAATTTTGGCTTTGCCGGTGAAACAACTATTGTTGCGCCAGGAATTAATGGTAAAATGGACGAACTTAGAAGTGCCTATGGCTTATTGAATTTGAAACAAGTAGATACTGCGATAGAATCGTCGTCAAATTGCAATAAAATATCGTGAGAGTTTAAGTAATGTGAAGGGGATACGTTGTGGGCGAAAAGATATGCCTGGTGTCAGACATAACTACTCATATTTTCCCCAATTTTTGTAGATGCTGATATATATGGTATGACTCGTGATGAACTTTATTTCAAGATGAAAGAAGCTAATGTTTTAGGCCGTCGGTATTTTTATCCTTTAATAAAGTGAATTCTCAACATATCGAGGACTCGGAATCCGCTCAGTCTGAAAACCTGCCTATAGCAGTAAAATTGCTAATAGCGTAATTTGCCTACCAATGCACCACAGTCTAATCTCGGATGGAGATATTGAAAAGAGTTTTATATCAAATAGTGAAATGAAAAAATATTAGTATTAGGGGCTATGATGATGCACGTTCCTTTATTGATGCGTGCAAAAGAAGAGGATTATATGTTTTAACCTGCGACTACTTGCCTACTAATTATAGGGCACAGTTATGCTGATGAAGCGTATTATGATAGTACAACAGATGAAGCTGTTTTCCTTTTGGCGCAAAAGACTCATGTTGATGCTGTCTTGACATTTAATTCAGATCCTGCAGCGCTAACGGCTGCTTATGTTTCAGAGAAGTTGGGATTACCAAGTAGTAGTTATGAAGCTGTTAGGATTATGTCTGAGAAAGACTTGCTACGTAATTTTCTTTTTAAAACATAATTTTAATGTTCCCAAATTTAGAACTTATAGGTCAATATCTGAACTTAAAGAGGAAATAGATATCTTTACTTTTCCTATATTAATAAAACCTGTTGATTCATCAGGGAGTAAAGGTGTTACCAAATTAGATGATGTGGACGCTCTTGATGAAATATTTAATAGGGCTATGTCTTTTTTCCAGATGTAAAAGAATTATTGTGGAGGAATATATAGAACCTTTTGGTGCTCAGCTACACGGAGATGGTTTGGTTGCAGACGGAAAAATTCAGTTTATATATTTGGGAGATCACCATTTTGATGCATCAATAAATAATCTTGTCCCTTTTTCAACTACTTTTCCCTCAACACTCTCAGTTAGAAATTACTATGGTTGAACAAAAGTACAGCGTTTTATTTCGTTAATTGGATTTCAAGGTGGGGGAATTAATGTTGAAGCTCAATTTCTGCAAGAGACGGAAAAGTGTATTTGATAGAGGTGGGGCCTCGTAATGGAGGTAATTTTACTCCAATAATAATTCAATATGCATCAGGTTTTAATTTTATAGATGCCACACTTGATCATGCTTCGGGAATCGATTTTAAAAACGGAATATAAATAAGAATGGATTTTTTGCTTATTTGATAGCTCATTCAGATAAAGAAGGGTTGTTAGAAAGTGTTGTCATTGATCCCATACTTCAAAAAGAAAATAATTAATCGTTTTGATTATGCACAATATGGTGAGCGGGTCTTTTCCTTCAAAGGGGCTAACTCTGCTGTTTCAAGTGCTACTGGTTCATTTTCATCACAGGATGAAATGAACGATTTGGTTAATAACTTTTCTCAATATTGCACTGTGAGGTTGATTCAGAAATTAATAATTGAATCTTATTTAAATGACATATATAATGAAACGTATTGTACTTTTTGGTGCTACAGGAGCTGTTGGCACCTACACGGCGATTGAATTAAAGAAAAGAGGATATAATATTATAGCAGTTGGACGTCGCTCTTCTGATAATGGATTTTTTGCGGAACATGGCATTGAATATTATTCTGTAGATATTACTTGTCCAGATGATTTTCGGAAACTTCCGTTGGATGATATTTATTGTGTAATCCATTTTGCAGAATTTTACCGGCTGCAATGAAAGGTTATTATCCACATAAATATATTGATACAGTTCTTGGAGGTACTTTAAATGTTTTGAATTACTGCCTTACTACAAAAGCTGAAAAGATCATATTTTCTCAGTCGCGTGCTGACTCTAATTATCTTATGGATCAAGGCCCTATTCCTTCGGATATAGTGAAGAAATTTCCTTTAACAGGAGACCATTCTGTATATTCAATTTGTAAGAATGCCGCTGTAGATTTAATAGAACACTATTATTACCAATATGGTTTGAAACGTTTTATTTTGCGTTTTCCAACTATTTATGCATACCACCTAATCCATATTTTTTATGTTAATGGGATTCGCAAATGGAAAGCTTATCGTTATTTGATAGAACAAGCTATAAAAGGTGAGACAATTGAAATTTGGGGTGATCCTATGCGTGCAAAAGAAATTGTATATGTGAAAGATGCCATACAAATAGTTGAGAAATGCTTGGAGTCCAATTTAGACGGCGGTATGTATAATGTTGGTAGGGGGATTCCTGTAACATTAAAAGAACAGATTTTGGGTATTGTGGAGATCTTCTCTTCTGAAGAGCGTCCTTCAGCCATTGTGTACAGGCCGGATAAGCCTAATGCCCGTGATTATGTAAATGATATATCTAAAACGTGTAGAGAATTGGGTTATAAACCTGAATATGATTATAAGACTTTATTGATTGATTATAAAAAAGAAATGTTAGCAGAATCATTTAAAAAAATTATGGGGTAGTTCGGCGGATTATGAATAATGATATTCTTCATATACAATGCCAATAATAACATAGAGGAGCGGAAATATATAATTGATGTTTTATTAAAACAATTTCTAGGAATTGATTATTCCATAATATATTCGGACACAGTACAAAATTATGAGCTTTGGTATGATAGTCGAAAGGTTGTTGTAGAGGATCATTTTTTTGCAAAATTTTCCGATAACCTGGAATATATGTCTTTTCTCACTTACCTCAAAGTATTAACTTATTGAATATTCCCCTAGGCAGTTATCCTATAATTTATGGACGAAGTTATTTTAATGAAGAATTGGATAATTTAGTTTGTGGCTTGATATTTTCGCTTCTTCGTTTTTCATGTTGACACGTTGGGAAGAGTTTTATTAGGACGTACTACTACAGGTAAATGTAAGGAAAATGATCTTTTATAGTACGTAATAAACTTTATAAAAAGACCTATTGTAAATGAGTATTGTTTTTTGTTAAGTTCTCTTCTTCAAAAAATTGGAATTAACACTAAAGTTTCTCATACATTTAATGTGATGTTAACTCATGATGTTGATCGTTGTAACTTGACTTCTATATCTGTACTATTATATAATTTATTTCAGTTATTAAAGAAGCGTAATTATAAAAAAACGCTTTTAGTTTTCTTAGGTATATGAACTATAAACTGAGATTGACTAATCCTTTTGATTCTTTTGCAGAGTTAATGGATATAAGCGAACGGTATAATTTTCGTAATTCTTTTTATTTTTTAAAACGTGTTTAAGAAGTGAAAAGGGTTATACCTATGACATAACAGAAGCTTTTGTGAAGGAAAGATTACATACTATACTTTCTCGTGGGCATTATGTTGGTTTTCATCCATCTGAAAACACTTTTTTATAATAATATTCAATTCACTTCAGAAGTGGAACGTTTACAGTCAGTTTTATCTTCTCATATAATTAAAGGGGGCGTAATCATGGCTTATTTTATGGAAATGAAACGTTTACACAGTGGAATTCAGCTCATATACAATATGACAGTGGTTATGGCTTTCAATTTTATAATGGATTCAGATGTGGGTGTTGTTATCCTTTCAGAGTATTTGATCTTTTTGAAAGAAAGCCATTATCTTTATTGGAAATTCCTTTTTGTATGTATGGATTCTGTTGTAATACGTAATCATTTCACGCCGAATCAGATGTTTGAAGATATGAAGCAGGTCATTGATGAGATTTATAAATATCAGGGTACGGTATGTCTTAATTTTCATTCGAATATAATAAATACATTAGAGTTTAAGAAATATAAAAAGATTTATATTGCACTTGTGGAGTATTTATCTAAACTTTCAAATAGCAAATGATATGTGTGATTCTCAAGAAATATTAGTAAGCGTTTGTTGTGCTGCTTATAATCATTCTGCTTATATAAGACAGTGTCTGGATGGTTTTATAATGCAAAAACAAATTTTAGATTTGAGGTTTTGATTCATGATGATGCTTCCACTGATGGGACTCAAGATATTATTCGAGAGTATGAAATGAAGCATCAGATATAATAAAACCAATATATCAAACAGAAAATCAATATTGTAAAGGGGAAAATATCCCTTCGATTTAATATTCCTCGGGCTAAAAGGAAAATACATAGCTTTTTGTGAAGGTGATGATTACTGGATTGATCCGTTGAAATTACAAAAACAAGTGGATTTTATGGAAGCGAATCCAATTTGTAATATTTGCTCATCAGGTTATTTGCGTAAAAAGGGGAATAAAATTATATCTCTAGAATTGAGGCGGAGTAGTTCTGGAGGAATATGGTATGGATTGGAAGACATTAATCATTATTGGTATTGCAAAAAACTTTGACAGTCCTATTCCGGAAAGAATATATACAGGATTATTCGTTATTTATTGCAAAACTAAAATTCTGTAGAGATTATCATTTTGTTTATTATTTACTAAAACGAGGAAAAGGTTACTATTTTTTCAGAACCCTTTGGGGTATATAATATGCATGCTGGTGGAGTGTGTAGTCTTATTCCACTTTCCAGAAAGTCTATAAATCGATATAACTGTATGAAAGAATTGTATTTGAAAGTAGGAGATTCTGTAACACGTATTGGTCTTTTTTCTTCAATAATGGCTCGAATTCGGTATAAAGGTTATACAAGTAGAAAAGAACTTCTTTGCCTATTGGGTGAATGTATGTCTCATATTGTTGTTGCTCCGCGTTATTTATATAATTACGTTAGACATTATATCGAATGTTAGTATATCATTTTGATATCTAGCCTTCTGGTTTCGTATATGTGTCGGCAATTTGGCGCATCATTCTAGTCACTGTTTTTTTTGTGTATTGACAGCTTGTTAGCTAAATGTTTTATCCGTTCTTTCGTAGCGAAAAGATGATCGATTGCAGATAGTACTTAACCACCTGATTATGGGGACTTTTCCTCAATCGGTCATTGAAAAAATATTAATATAAAAAATTTAGTCTTCTTTTGCTTAAACTTTATAGGAAAGCTGTTGTTTAGCTGATTCCTTTAGGGGAGTAGGTCAAATTTGAATCCTTACAATCCTGTCTAATTTTTGCATTGTTTAAGAGGAAACCGCCTCTGGGTATTTTTCCCCTAAATGATAAGTTAAAATGGACACTAATAGAATATATGCTGTTTTCGTATTCATTTTATTTATCGTCATTGTTTGTATGTGTGTTTTTTTTGCATATTGGGGGAGTAAGTATGATTTAAAGCCTTTACTATATTTACTTATATTATTTCTTGCTTGTATTACTGGGTTTAGGGGATATGAGGTCGGAATTGATACTACTAACTATATCAAAATATGGGATAATATGTTGGTAGGAACCCCTGTATATATCGAACTTGGTTTTCAATGGTTAATCTGTTATTTACAAAAAATAACAGCTAATCCAACGATATTATTTTTTTATTTGTTCGTTAATTACGTATTCTTGTTTTGTTCTTCGTTTATGGGATTTTAAGAATATAGCTTCTTTTCCACTTATGATTGCTATTCTATTTATGCTTGTTCTTATGCCAAGTATGAATGTAATGCGACAGTATTGTGCGATTGCTATCATTTTTTATAGTACGAGATTTTTATTTTGGAAGAAATATACCAAATACATTGTAGGAATTGTATTAGCTTCTTTATTGCATTATTCAGCTTTAATAGCTATTTCTTTTTGGGGATTTGAATTATTGGAATGGAAGAATTTGCCCTTGTTGAAGAGGAGGGTTTATTTAATCTTAATAGTTGTATTATTATTTTTTGTTCAAATGATCTATTTTTTTGTGATGACTGAATATGGGCATTATTTTGAGGATAAGGAGGAAAAAACTAGGAATATTGACATTGGCAAAAATCTTTTTTATTATTACTTCCGCTTTTCTTTCAGGAATTTGGAGAAAAAAAAGATATTAAGTGGAAATGATAAGTTTATAATAAAGATTTCTTTCTGGATGTATCTTTTGGGAGTTCTAATAGAATCTTTTAGGTTATTTTTTTTCCATATATGAGTCGAATCGGTCTTCCTTTTTCAATATTTGCGGTTTTATACTGGGGAATTCTCTTTAGAAATACAAAAAAAAATATGACTCTTAATTTTGTGTATTTTATAGCGTTATTTTTATTTGTTGGTCTTCCTTTTTATTGTCTATGGTGGATAATGGTTTGGAACAATGCCGTATTCTTTTTTATCAAAAATTTAAATTGATTGCAAGTTTTCAAGTTAGGCTCTGTTGGGGATATATAGTTTTGCTGCGAAACTTATAAGTTTCTACTTTCAATATTCAACCGAAGATTGCTTAGATAGGGAATACGCTAATTTGAATACTAATATAACATTATTTGTAAATAAGTGTGTTATTGACTATGTTAGAAATTTTGAATTAAGAAAAATAACTATAAGCAACTTGTAATAGGCAGTTATCAAATGGAAATGATTTTTGCGGTATTGTTTATATCTTAACTATCAGTCGTATAGCTACTTCCTGTTCAATATATCTGATAATGTTCGTACTTGTCTTTGTAAAAGTGGATGATGTTGTAGCAACTCATGTTCAGCTATTTGGGGACTCAGTTTTATACTGATAGAAAGATGAATTTTTCGGGTTCTGGATCTTCTTGGGAAACGGCAGAATGCTTTAGACATCAGGCATTGGGAACTGAAGTAATGCTGTTTACTTCAACGAAGGATGAGTATGATACATTTATAGCATTTGGTATTCTTATGGATGTGCGAACATTACCTTTAAAGATAAGAAAACAATATAAAGATGCATCGGATATAAATCTGTGGCGGATTCGCTATGGTTATGCTGATGTTCTATTAACGTAATGAAAATAATGAAAATTCTCTATCTGTCGATGATTATCCCTTTTCGATAGTCCATCATTCTTTATGTCGGAATTTGATATTAAATGATATCGATGTTTCTGCCTTTTATTCTTTGGTGGAAGGAAAGTCCGATTTGTGGATTTGCGATCTACTTATACAGATGTTGATTATCCGCAATACCCGTATGAGGTGAATAGAAAAGAATGGCTGTTTAAATATGATTTCTTCTATAAAATTCAATCCAAATACAAGTTTTTACTTCAACAAGTAGAAGTGACACAATTCTCTATGGTCCATGCAGCTACTTTGTTTTCCGAAGGTGCTGTTGCTTTGAAGCTGTGGAAAGAAAAGGTATACCTTATATAGTCGCTGTGCGTAGAACAGATATTCATTTTTATTTTAAATATATGTTCCATGTATGGAATTTGGGACTTGAAATTCTAAAGAATGCCAAACGGGTGATATTTATTACAGAAAATAGTTTTTTATGTGCTAACTAAGCATTTTCTGTTGAAACGTGATTATCAATGGCTGATGGATAAAATGGAGGTGCTACCCAATGGGATAGATGACTTTGGATAGAAAACTTACACTTAAAAAGGAAAAAAAATCCATGCAGGTTACTATATATTGGAAAGTTTGATAAAAAAAAATGTATTATCATTATTAGAAGCGGTTTTGTCTTTGAAAAAGAGTTTCCTAATTTGTTTCTACTCTTGTGGGGGGGAGGACAGGAAAATCATATTAAGGTTATAGGACTATTGTAATAAATTTCCTAATACTTTTTCTTATTTGGGAAAAATTACAGACAAAAGGAATTGTGTTCTGTAATTCGGAAAAATGATTTGTTGTGATGCCATCGCATAGTGAAACTTTTTTGGATTGGTATATTTGGAGGCTTTGAGTCAAAGGACTCCCTGTTCTATATACAAAAGGCCAAGGTATAGATGGAGTGTGTTACAGCGAGTGTAGGGGAAGCTGTAAACTCAAGGAGTGTCTCGTCTATTGGTGATGGATAAAAAAAAATTCAGAAATATGATTCTTATAAACCATTGATGATATGTTGGATATTCTGGTTTTCATTGCGAAAAAATATAAGCAAATTTATTTAGATTGCGAAAGTAGTCATGAGTAGGATTGAAAATCGCATATTCACTCATATTGAATCTACAGTTTTAGGAACGCTTTTGGAAAAAAGCTCTTCTAGACTGTAGGTAATGATAAAAAATACTTGTAATCGTTATGTAATTTAAAATATATTTATGGAACAAATTAAAATTTGCGTAATCGGACCGGTTACGTAGGGGCTTCCTTTGGCTCGTCTTTTTTCTCAACAAAGTATAAAACAGTAGGTTTTGATATGAACCAAGCGCGTGTGGACGCCCTTGATGGGTGGGCATGATTCAACATTGGAAGTAGCGGATAAATTGTTGCAGGATGCGATTCAAAATAATGGTTTCATCTGTACTACAAAGCTTGAAGATTAAGGATTGCAACTTCTATGTGGTGGCTGTACCTACCTTCCTGCTTGATACGAATAACCGTCCAGATTTGAAGCCTTTGTGGGTGCCAGTGAGACGGTGGGTAAGGTTATATCCAAAGGGATATTGTGGTATATGAATCAACGGTTTATCCAGGAGTAACGGAGGAGGAGTGCCTACCTCGTAGTAGAAAAGGTATCCGGCTTGAAATTTAATACGGATTTTTTTGCCGGCTAGTTCTCCCGGAACGCATCAACTGGGTGACAAGGAACATACGGTGGAGAAAAAATCAAGAAAGACTTCAGGTTCTACATCGGAAATTGCGACATCGTGGACGAGGTGTATAATTTGTTTTGGTGAATGGTACGCATAAAGCACCATCTATAAAAGTGGCAGAGGTTTGAAGATTATTGGGAACTCGCAGAGACGTGAATATTGCCTTCATGAATGAACTGGTTAAGATTTTTAATGCCATGGGCATTGATAACAACGATGTGATAGATGCCAAGCCCAAGTGGAATTTCATCAAATTGAAGCCTGGCTTAGTGGGGACATTGCATCAGTGTGGATCAGCAATACGTAACCGAACGAAGA
>VOFH01002903.1_pt1 | contig 14859 bp, 31 predicted proteins | sample 5384091 | NCBI WGS metagenome assembly VOFH01 (sample SAMN12384727, study PRJNA508395) | human gut metagenome | isolation source: healthy gut G | host: Homo sapiens
TGCACATGCGGTGGATAAGAGCCTGATGGGATATTCTATCTGTCAGTACAGTAAGGAAATAAAAATCGCTGATAAAATCAAATAGAAAAAGACCGGAGTGTGGCTGATGAAAAAAAATTGCATCCGCCATACGCTGGTCTTTGTGTTAGTGTTATATTAGACAACCGGGAAAGTGTGTATATTGCTTATTCGGTTTTATTTTTTTGTATAATATTGAAATAAATGTACTGGGAAATTAAATAAAACAGAGGAGGAAAGCAGTATGGCAGAAGAAGGAATTTCAGGAACGAAGTTCCGTGAAAACTGAAACTGAAAAAGAGCAGAGTGTTATGGAACAGGAAACGGTAAAAGATCCGGTTATCATAGAAGTGAAGATGTGACGGAGGAAACAGAACCGGATTACATGCAGATGGAAGTCAAAAATCCGCGCATCGGGAAAGTTTTAAAGCTTGAAGAGGAAGCAAAGCGGCAGAATGAATTAGAGCAACTTCGCAGCAAGCGGATCAGACAGCAGCAGGAATATATCAATCAGATGATCGACTCCGTGGAAGCAAATCTGAAGAATACAAAAGAAGAACAGAAGCTAAATGAGGAGTTTGAGCGCCATATCAGAAACGGAAGTTTACCGGATGCATGGTATTAGTGAGGATAAACTTCAGGGCATGGAGGAGCGGCGCAATGCATGGTATCAGGGGCTGCGTTTGCGCTGTTTTTTGTCGCTGATCTTAGTGGCGGTGTGCGGTGTTCTGCATGGATTTGGTTCGGAACTTTTTGTATTTTTATGGCATTTTATACGGCAATCGAGGGCACACTTCTTTCAAATGGCAGGAAACAGGCAGCGTTTTTTTGAGGTGCTGATCAAGGTTTTATATCTGTTACTTTACCCTGTGATGCTGACGGTGTTTGTATGTTACGAACTGAAATTTAAGGAATATGATATATTAGTTCCGATCTTTGTGATCGCTGGCGTGGTTGTTCTGATACTCGGTGCGGTATCTTATTTTGCTACGACCCATACCGTGTGGATAAGCGCAACCGCAAAAAAGCAAACAGTTACATAAAAGAGATGGAAAAGGCAGCGTTAAAGGAAGTACGTCTGAAAGAAAAAAGCACTTGAAAAATTACAGCGGAAAACGCGAAGAAGGCACAGAGAGAAAAAGTGCGCAAAGAAAAGGAAGAAGAAAGGCGTAAGAAACAGGAAGCACGCAAAGCGGAGCGGGAAGCAGCACGGCAGAAATCAGAACAGGAACAGCCGGCAGAAAAAATCATTGGATGGTGGGAAAAAATCCGTCATAAGAATGAGAAGAAAACTGAAAGTGAAGTGAAAGAGCAGATGACAGAAAACATTGCGAAAAACAAAAATGAGAGCGCAGAATAAAGTCTGTTATGGTCAAAGACCAATAACATATAGAAATGCAGGAAGAAAGGACAAAATGAAACATGGAAGATTTTAAATTCAGCACACTGGAATATAAAAGACCAGATTTTGAAAAAAACAGGTGCATTTGCAGAGGAGATCACGGAAAAGATCAAAATGCAGCATCCTATGGAGAATTAAAAGGATATATGGAGCAGATGGAAGAAATGTCGAAAAATTTTTCGACGGACTGTACGATCGCATCCATCCGCCATACATTAGACACTACAGATGAGTTCTATGAAAAAGAAGATGCATATATCAACGATATGGTGCCGACCGTTATGCCGAAGCTTCTGGCTATGAATGATGCCCTGATGGAATCAAAATTCCGCGGCGATATTGAAAACGAATATGGAAAACAGTATTTTGCACAGATGGATCTGCAGAAAAAGACATTCTGTGAGGAAAACATCCCACTGATGCAGCAGGAGTCAAGACTGTGCAGGGAATATGAAAAATGATGGCAACCGCAGCAATCCCGTTTGACGGAAAAACGTTAAACCTGTACGGGGTACAGAAGTATTTTGAGCATGAGGATCGTGAAGTACGAAGGCTGCTGTAAAGGCTTACTCTGATTTTTATCATGGCAATGAAAAACGCCTCGAGGAAATCTGGGATGAACTGATCAAAATCCGTACACAGATGGGAAAAAATCTTGGTTATGAGAACTTTATCCCGGTTGGATATATGCAGCAGGGACGTACCGATTACGGCATGGAGGGAAGTAGCTGCTTTCCGTGAGCAGGTGCGTACCGTGTTAGTACCTCTGTGTGAAAAAATTATATGAGGCACAGAGAAAACGTCTCGGCGTGGATACATTGATGTTTATGATGAAAAACGTGTATTCCCGGATGGCAATGCAGTTCCGGCAGGGGATGATGATTTCATGGTGGATCAGGCGAGAAAAAATGTATCATGAATTAAGCCCTGAGACAGGAGAATTCATTGACTTTATGATCGACCATGAGCTGATGGACTTAAAAAACAAACCGGGCAAGGCATCCACCGGATATATGACATCCCTTGACCGCTACAAAGCACCGTTTGTATTTTCCTGTTTCAATCAGACGATCTTTGATATGCAGGTACTGTCACACGAGTTAGGTCATGCGTTTGCAGGATATATGGCAATGCGCAGCCAGTCGATCGCAGCATATTACAGCGAATCCACGGATATTGCAGAGATCCATTCCATGGCGATGGAACAGTTTGCTTATCCGTATGCAGAAAAATTCTTTGGAGAGCAGGCAGATAAATACCGTTTTGCACATTTGCAGGATGCACTGACATTCGTACCGTTTGGTGTTGCAGTCGATGAATTCCAGCATATCTGCTACAGCAATCCGGATATGACACCGAAGGAGCGCACACTTGCATGGAAGAAATTAGAGGAAACCTACATGCCGTGGAGAAAATATGAGGCGGATGATTTTCTTTGACCGCGGCGGCTACTGGTATCACAAGCTGCATATTTATCTCTACCCGTTCTATTACATCAACTATACACTGACGACGATGGGAGCGATGGAGTTTAAGACTAAGGACAGAAAAAATCATGAGGATGCATGGAAAGATTACTTAAATCTCTGTAAATGCGGTGGAAGCATGAGCTATTTAGAGACACTGCGCTATGCACATCTGATGAATCCGTTTGAACAGGGCACAGTGGAAAAAGCGATTGAACTTGCGAAAAATGATTTGTTAAACAGCAAATATATGTAAGAAAAAAGCAAAGAAACGGCGGTTATTTCCGTTTCTTTTGCTTTCTTTGCAACACTGTATCCGAAGGTGCCAAGCTTTTGCCAAGCAGGAAATAGGCACCGTGGGAGTAAAGTGACAAGTCCGGTGTCATTGAGATGAAAGGTATTTTTTTATCAAAAAATTTATCGTCTACGGTAACATTCACCACATCAGCAAGAAACATGGTGTGACTGCCGAGCGGTTTGATCTCCCGCACTTTACATTCAATGTTGACCGGGCTTTCCGCAATACCCGGTGCAGAAATCTCCTTCGAGGGGAGCGGTGTCAGATGCATCTCCTTGAATTTGTCAATATCTTTTTCCGGAGCGGACACCGCAGAAATCGGTCGCACGGACTAACTGCTCTGTTGTCAGATTTACAACAAATTCGCCGGATTCTTCGATCATGTGGTAAGAGTAGCGTTCCGGGCGGACAGAGATCGATAACATCGGTGGATTGGTACACACGGTACCTGCCCACGCTACGGTGATGATATTCGGTTTCCCGGCAAGGGCTGGATTGGTGCAGAGCGCATCCTCTTTTCCGGCAGGATACTGGCAGCTTACCATGACGGCTGGCAGCGGATAGAGCATGTTGCCCGGTTTGAAATATTGTTTTGCCATAAAGCCTCCATTTATTTCAGCAGAAGATCCATGAGATATGCATAGACGTCTTCATTTTGTTTTTTCCAGTTATCACAGATCGCCTGCGCCTGTTCCCGGGTTTTTACGGTCAGTGTCAGGTCGATCAGGTTGGTGTCGTGGACCCGGAACTGGCAGCGCACGGCATAGTCCTGATTTGGTGTTTTGTAATAATCAGCAAGGATGGAGTTAACGCTGCGCAGTTCTAATTTATTTTTTTCTAAGAATGCGGTGGTGTCGCGTTCGATTGCAGGCGTGATCTTATCTTTGAAAAAACCAAGCGTCTCCTTACCGGCAGCAGTAATGGTATACTGTGTATTGCTGTGTGTGGATTCTGCGTGGATGAGACTTGCGTCCTCAAGATCGCTTAATACCTGCTGGACGCGGAAATAATCCGTGTAATCCTGCTCTAAAAAGAAATTAGATATCTGTGTGTTGGTCAATGGAAAATCCACTTTATCGAGCATGTTTAAAATTGTCAGTTTATAGATTGTGATTGGTTCTGCCATAATATAGATGCCCTCTTTCTTTTATAATCAGATATTCTTTCCCTGCCAGAGGTCACGCTCACGCAGGCATTTCTGGATCGTATTTAAAACTCTTTTTTTGTCGGTGCTCCATAAGGGTGCAAGTAAAAGATTCCTCGGCCCGTCCCCTGTGAGCCGGTGGATGACGATCTCCGGCGGCAGCAGTGCGATGCAGTCTGCAATCAGGTCACAGTATTCTTCCAGTGTAAAAAGTGGAAACGGATCTGCCATATAGGCAATCCCAAGATCGGTTCCTTTCAATATATGAAGGAGCTGGAGTTTTATTCCGGTGACCGGAAGGCTGCCAACATAACGGACGGAGGAGAGCATATCTTCTTTTGTCTCACCCGGAAGTCCAAGGATCAGATGAGTAATGACCGGAATGTTTCTTTTATGCAAATCTGTTACCGCCTGCTCAAACTGGGAGAGGGTAAAACCGCTTCGGATCGCGTGAAGTGTTTTGTCGTGGATAGTCTGAAGTCCAAGTTCAATCCAGACCGGTTTTCTGCGGTTTAACTCGTCGAGGAGATCTAAGACATCCGGTGGAAGACAGTCACAGCGGGTCGCGATGGACAATGCCACCACATCCGGTTCTTCAATGGCTCCCGTAAAGATCCGTCTTAAATATTCTACCGGTGCATAGGTATTGGTATATGCCTGAAAATAAGCGATGAACTTTTTACAGCCTGTTTTTGCCTGAATCCGTTTTTTGGCGGAAAGAATCTGCGCATGAACAGACAAGTCAGGCGCGGCGGCAAAATCCCCCCGAACCGCCTGCACTGCAGAAAATGCAGCCACGGTCGTCTAAGGTACCGTCGCGGTTCGGGCAGGTCATGCCGCCGTTTAGGGACAGGCGGTAGACCTTTTCCCGAAAGTCTGTTTTAATTCATAATCTAAAGAATGATACCGTTTGTCGCCACAGATCATCATTTGATATGGGATTTGACAGCTTGCTTACAACTTCTGCGACACGCGGGTCAAAGCTTCCGGCATGATAAATTCGTCGTTTAACTCCTCATCGGACACAAGACCGGCAATCGCCTCTGCGGCGGCAAGCTTCATCTCTTCGGTAATCTGTGTTGCCCGTCCCTCTAATGCACCTTTGAAAATACCAGGGAATGCAACAACATTGTTTACCTGGTTCGGGAAGTCACTTCTTCCGGTTCCGACCACGCATGCACCGGCTGCTTTTGCAACGTCCGGCATGATCTCCGGTACCGGATTTGCCATTGCAAACAGGATGGAATCGTGATTCATGGAAGATACCATCTCCGGTGTTACAATGTTTGGTGCGGAAACACCAACAAAATATCAGCACCTTTTTAATGCATCGGCAAGTGTTCCATGCTCATTTGCAAGGTTGGTGACTTCGGTCATTTTCTGCTGCATCCAGTTTAAGTTCGGGTAATCTTTGCCGATGATGCCCTCGCGGTCACACATGATCACATTTTTAAAACCGTATGTTAAAAGTAATTTTGTGATGGCAACGCCCGCGGAACCGGCACCATTTACGACGACGCGGCAGTCCTCTTTTTCTTGCCGGTCACCTTTAATGCATTGATGATACCTGCAAGTACTACGATGGCAGTACCGTGCTGGTCGTCATGGAAGACCGGAATGTCAAGCATTTCTTTTTCAGGCGTTCCTCAATCTCAAAGCAGCGCGGTGCGGAAATATCTTCCAGATTGATGCCGCCGTATGCGGGAGCAATGTTCTTAACGGTAGCGATGATCTCTTCGGTATCCTGTGTGTCAAGACAGATCGGAACAGCGTTGACATTGCCGAATTCCTTGAATAATACGCATTTTCCCTCCATGACAGGCATGGCGGCATATGCGCCGATATTGCCGAGACCGAGAACTGCACTTCCGTCGGAAATGACGGCGACGGTGTTGGCTTTCATGGTATATTTGTAAGCAGCCTCCGGGGCTTTGGCGATTACCTTGCAGGGCTCTGCAACACCTGGCGTGTATGCGATGGCGAGATCTTCGCGGCTCTTTACTTTAGATTTGGCAACGGTCTCTAATTTACCGTTCCACTGTTTATGCATCTCTAATGCTTTATTTTCCATAGTAATCCTCTTTTCTAAGCAACTTGTTGCGAAGAGGCGACGAGAATCTCAAATTCTCGGAGGCATATTTTTTATGCCTTGCCATCAAAGCTATTTGTTTTTGCTCAGAAACAAATAGCCGTGCGAAAAAATAAGCTATCAAGCTTATTTTTCACACTAGAATCTCTCCTGTTATCCTTGTTTTCATTTATGATAACATTAACAATTTCACAAATCAAGAAAAGTTGATGGAGAATTGTGGGAATGTTTGTTGAAAACGTTTGTAATAAGGAATATACTGGATGTAGTGTGTTTTGAGAATTGTTTCATTGGTAAAACTGTGGGTTTGGTAACTGGCAGTATCAGGAGAAAAATGAGTAAAATTGATGAGTTACGATTGGGATTTGAAACGGCATATATCAATGGTTCGGCTGCATCTAACAGCCTTTATCGACCGCAGTTTGTGTCTAATAACCATAAAGAGGGAAAGAAGGTGCTCTCATCCGTTGAGGATGAACTTTTGAAATGTGACAGGTTTCAGATCAGTGTGGCATTTATCACGATGAGTGGCATCACACCGCTTCTTCAGACACTAAAAGAATTGGAAAACAAAAATATTCCCGGGGAAATTTTAACCACAAATTATCTGAATTTCAGTGAACCTGGGGCATTAAAAAGCTGAATGATTTATCGAATATTACCTTAAAGATGTATGATGTGGAAGCAGCGGACGAAGGGTTTCATACCAAAGGATATATTTTTAGAAAAGACGAAATTTACCGGATCATTATCGGCAGTTCGAATATTACAAGTGCGGCGCTTACCAGTAATCGTGAATGGAATACAAAGCTGATCTCAACCGAACAGGGGGAGATGGCGAAAGAAATCGTTGCTGAGTTTAAAGAACTGTGGAATTCGCCGTATGCTTTATCATTTGATACTTTTTATGAAAATTATAAAGAACGCTATCAGATCATAAAACATCAGAGGGAAACTGCAAAATTAGATGAGATAACGTCAATTGAAAAAAATATACGTTACAGCCGAACAGTATGCAGGTTGGGTTTATCACAAATCTGAAAAAATTCTTGCAGCAGGGGAAAACGGGCGCTTCTTATTTCAGCTACCGGAACAGGAAAAACATATGCCTCTGCATTTGCAATGCGTGAGCTTGGCTTTCGGAGAGTTCTCTTTTAGTCCACAGAGGCCAGCTTGCCAGACAGACAAGAAAATCTTACGAGAAAGTATTTGCAAATACCGTATCTATGGGACTGGTTGGTGCCGGTTATCATGAATATGAAGCAGATTATGTGTTTGCGACAGTTCAGACATTGAATCGAGATGAACATCTGCTTCAATATGCGAAAGACGCATTTGACTGTATTGTTTTGGATGAGGCACATCATGTCCCAGCAGATACCTACCGGAAAATCATGGATCATTTTACACCAAAGTTATGGCTTGGAATCACCGCTACGCCGGACAAACGTGATGATAACGTGGAAGGCAGAAATGTTTATGAGATTTTCAATTATCAGATCGCATACGAGATACGACTGCAGCAGGCGATGGAAGAGAATCTTCTGCTGCCCGTTCCATTATTTTGGGATTACGGATTTTCTATGATTGAGATGAGGAAGCAGCCAGAGATTTTAACATGCTTACAAGTGATGAGCGTGTGAGACATATTGTGAATCAGGCAGATTATTATGGGTACAGCGGCGATAAAGTGAAGGGACTGATTTTCTGCAGCAATATAAAGGAAACAGAGGAACTGTCCGCAAAGTTCAATCAGATCATTAATCCGGCGACCGGAAAAAATTTCAGAACCGTTGCTTTTAAATGGCAGCGCATCGGAACAGGAAAGACAGGATGCGTTTGAGCGGCTGGCAATGAATGAGGACGAGAGTTCAGAAGATAGATGAGCCATTAGACTATATTTTTTCGGTTGAAATTTTAAATGAGGGTGTGGATATCGTTGAGGTAAATCAGGTGATCATGCTAAGACCAACGCAGTCCCCGATTGTATTTATCCAGCAGCTTGGACGCGGACTTAGAAAAGCCAGTGGAAAAGAGTATGTGGTTATATTGGATTTCATTGGAAATTATAACAATAATTTTATGATTCCGATTGCGTTATCCGGAGACCGCACTTATAACAAGGATAATATCCGGAGATATGTTATGGAAGGCGGAAGGGTAATTCCCGGAGCATCCACCGTTCATTTTGATGAAATAAGCAGGAAAAGAATATTTGCATCTGTAGACAATGCAAATTTTAGTGACATTAAGCTTATCAAAGAAAATTATAACAACCTGAAAAATAAACTTGGAAGAATTCCGGCACTCCGTGATTTTGATGATTATGGAGAGATGGATGTCATTCGCATTTTGATAATAACAGTCTTGGTTCTTATTACAAATTTCTTGTGAAATATGAAAAGGAATATACCATTCGTTTATCGGAAGATGAAGAAAAAGTCATTGAGTTTGTTTCAAAGAAGTTAGCAAGTGGAAAAAGAATTCAGGAGTTACAGCTGCTAAAAAGAATCTTAGTATATACGCGGGGCATTTCAAAAAGATTGGTTTGTTTGCAGGGTTAGAGAATGATCTGAAATCATATGGAAAAGTGATGAGTAAAGATCAGCAGGAGAACATTATAAATGTTATGACAAATGAGTTTCCGGCAGGATCGGGAAAGAAAACGTATGCGCAGTGTGTTTTTATCGAGAAAGATGATTCGGATTATAAACCAGCCAAATCTTTTGCCGAGATGCTTGCCAACAATGATTTTTACAATATTTTAAAAGAGCTTGTGGATTTTGGAATAAGTCGATATGAAAGAGATTACAAGAACACTTATGATCAGACAGATTTGGTTTTATATCAGAAATATACATATGAGGATGTTTGCCGACTTTTAACTGGGAGCAAAACGAAGTACCATTAAATATTGGTGGTTATAAGTTTGATAAAAAACAAAGACTTTTCCGGTGTTTATCAATTACGATAAAGTGGAGAATATCAGCGATACCACAAGGTACGAAGACCATTTTGTTCCGGGCTTTCGGGACCGTTTGATCGCGATTTTCAAATCGGGAAGAAGTATGCAGTCGGAAGATGTACAGAATTTTCTCAAGGCAAAAGAAAGAGGAATCCAGGTGGAATTGTTTGTCCGAAAAACAAGGATGACAAGGTTTCGAAGGAGTTATATTATCTTGGTCATATGACAGCAAGTGGAAATGCAAAAGAGTTTACGATGGCAAATACAGAGAAAACAGCCGTTGAGATAGAGTGGATCCTCGATGTGCCGGTTCGGGAAGATATTTATGAATACATTGTCAATGCGTAAATTGCCATAATAGAATACTTGTGGAGGTTGTATGAAGGTAATCAGAGTGGTTGCGGCAGTTATAAAAGCAGCAAATGAACAAGGTTAATGATCTTTGCTACGCAAAGAGGCTATGGCGATTTAAAAGGCGGTTGGGAATTTCCGGTGGTAAAATTGAAGAAGGGGAAACCCAAAAGAAGCCTTAAAAAGAGAGATTATGGAAGAACTCGATACAGAAATTAAAGTGGGAAAACTCATAGATACGATCGAATATGATTATCCTGCGTTTCATCTGTCCATGGATTGCTTCTGGTGAAATTGTAAAAAGGTGAGCTTGTACTGAAGGAACATGAGGCGGCAAGGTGGCTGACGCGTGAACAATTAGGCGAGGTGGAGTGGCTGCCGGCGGATGTAACGCTGATTGAGAAGGTTGGAGATGAGATGATACAGCATTCTTAAAGGGGATGGTATGATCTAAATCATGGGGAAAAATGATAAAAGGGTAAGGAGACTGTGGTATGAATCTGCCGTATAGTGACAATTTAAATCTTGGCTATCTGAGACGGCTGTTTGACCGTAACAGAGTATTTAACTGTTATAAATATTTTTGGATGCTTGCAATTTTAAATAAAATTTCTGGGAAAAACATCATTTACTTATAATGAATTGTTAGATGAAATGATCGTCCACGCATGGTATATGGTGACAGAATTTAATCTTAAGCTTGGTCCCTGCAATACGACAGACAACCTGAAGAAGTAGTAAGATATATTTCCACGGAATATAAGCTGGCCTCTACCGTGGAGGAAGGAAAACTCCATGAATTTTAAGAACAACAGAAAATGCGAGGATCGATAAATATAAAGAAAAAACTCATCGTAAATGTTCCTGGTATTGCTGCAGAGTCCGTTTTACCCGGCAATTAAATCTCCGGGCAAAAGCAAAATTGCGGAAATTAACAGGCAGAAGCACCTGCTTTATTATTTTATGGATTTTCAAAAAAGCTGGATACAAGGGTGGAAGTAAATGATGAATGGGCAGAGTATCTGATCCGAAATAAAGAGATTCTAAAAGACTGGGTCAATTATAATCTGATCGGATATTTGCAGGATCGGAATCCTAGCGTGCCGGGTATTGCAGATAAATTGGCAAAACCGAAGAAACGAAATTTAACGAAAGTGACGGACTACTGGAACTTACTCATAGAGTTAGATCCATCGATCAGAGATATTTACGGAAAGATAAATTTGTCAAAAGAAAAAATATCTATTGATCATTTTGTCCCATGGCAGTTGTAGCACATGATGAACTTTGGAATCTCAGTCCGACGACGAAAACGATTAACAGCAGTAAGGGGAACAAACTTCCTAGGTGGGAAGAGTATTATGAACCATTGGCGCTGTTAGAATACAAAGCTTATCGTATCTGTGACGATAACCCGGTTGCAAAAGCAAAGTTTGAGGAATGTGCAAAATATCATATCAATAATATGGATGTCCGAAACAGTCTTTATGCAGAAGGGTTAGACGATGGGCAGTTTCCGGAGAGGCTGGGCAATATATTAAAACCAGTGTATGAGTCGGCGAAGCTGTGTGGATTTCAGGAGTGGTAAAGGGCGGGAAAATCAGATATCTGAGCCGATCAATAGAAATGGAGGATAACACAATGAACGAAACATTAAAAGTATTGGAAACAAGAAGAAGTTGCAGAAACTTTGACAAGGAAAGAATGGTATCAGAAGAAGATATCCAGGCTGTCGTAAAGGCTGGTACCTATGCGGCAACCGGTATGGGAAGACAAAGCCCGATCATTATTGCCGTGACGAACAAAGAATTAAGAGACCGGTTATCTGCAGAAAAATGCAAAGATTATGGGGACTGCGACAGATCCATTTTATGGAGCACCTGTAATTTGATTGTTCTTGCAGACAAAGACATACCAACCTATCAGTATGACGGTTCCCTCGTCATGGAAATCTTATGAATGCGGCGGAAAGCCTAGGTCTTGGCAGCATTTGGATTCACAGGGCAAAAGAAGAGTTCGAGTCGGACTTTGGAAAAAGATTCTTGCAGATCTTGGCATTGAAGGCAATTATGAAGGAATTGGACATTGCGCAATCGGATATGCAGCCGCACCTGCCAATGCGCCGGCACCGAGAAAAGAAAACTATGTTTATTATGTAAAATAGCCGCCGGTAATACCAATAGAGCTGGAGAACATCATGACTTTAACCGCAAAAGATTATTACTATCATCAATTAAATAAAGAACAGAAAAAGTTTATTACGCCGTGAAGGAGGGACTTCTCAAAATGGAGGAGTCGTTTCAGGTGCTTAAACTAAGCAGCCGTGAGCTGGCGGATATATATTTTATGGTTCGTATGGATTGCCCGGAAATATTCTATTCTGTCAAATTTACATACAGATATTATCCGGATTCTACAATGGTTGAACTCATTCCGGAGTATCTTTTACAAAGGATAAGATAAAGGAACATCGCCAGGCAATGAAGTCCTGGGTCAAAAAGCTTGCGCTTTTGGCTGAGAAACTGAGTGAAAAAGAGAAAGAACTTTTCATACATGATTTTATCGTTAAAATGTGAAGTACGACAAGCTTAAAAAGGAATACTCCCACGAAATCATAGGTGCTCTTGGCAATGGCGTTGCAGTATGTGAAGGCATGGCAAAAGCTGTGAAAATACTTTTGCGATGAACTTGGTATCTGGTGTATTGTTGCTCTTTCAGATGCAAACCCCGATAAGGGGAATTAAATATCGTCATGCATGGAATGTGATTCGTATCGACGGAAAATATTATCATCTTGATGTGACATTTGATAACACATTATCACGGGATGATGCTGTCCGTTATGATTATGTAAATCTGGCGGATAAACAGATTTTTAAGGGACCATGAGCCGGTGATATGGAAAGTGCCGGAGTGCACAGACAGTGATCATTTTATTATCGCGAGAAAAATTATCGTGGACAACTGTTGATGAGGTGCGTAACCGTACAAAGCAGGCCGTTAAAGAAGAACCGGATTTTACTTTTCCATTGGCGTGGAGGCTATCTGACAAAAGAAGTCCTAAAAAGAATTACTTGTGGTATTTGATGAGGAGGCCAGTGTAAAAAAGGAAAACAGGCGTATGTATCGGTCAACTGGCCACAGGCAGTGATCCGTGTGAGGTTTGAAGACAGGGCTGGTGAGGAACAGGTTGAGATGGAAGATGCGAATGAGGGGGAAAGGTAGTTTGGAGGTGCGATATGCCTAAATCGTCAAATCAGAAATTGAAACTTATATATCTTATGAAAGTCCTTTTGGAGAGAACAGATGAAACGCACAGTATTACTATGCCGGAGATTATTGATGCGCTGGCAGCTTATGATATCAGTGCGGAACGCAAAAGCTTATATAATGATATTGAAAATCTCAGAGTATATGGTTTGGATGTTATCGGAACGCAGGAGGATAGGACTTATTCATATCATATAGGGAAACAGGCAATTTGAATTGGCAGAATTAAAATTATTGGTTGATTCTGTGCAGTCAGCAAAGTTTATAACAGCTAAGAAGTCAAATGAGCTGATAAAAAAAGATAGAGGGGTTTGCCAGTAAATACGAAGCATCACAGCTGCAAAGACAGGTATTTGTAGCCGGTCGTGTAAAGACGATGAATGAGAGCATTTATTACAATGTTGACAGGATACATACAGCAATAGCAGAGAATTCGGAAAGAATAACATTCCAGTGGAACGTTGATAAAAAAATGGAGCTTCGGCACGGTGGATCACTTTATGAGGTCAGTCCTGGTCTTTATCATGGGATGATGAGAATTATTATCTCATAGCATATGATAGTTCTGAGGGGATAATTAAACATTTTCGTGTAGATAAAATGTTTATATTAAATCAAATGGAAAAGGAAGAGAAGGACGACAGGTTTTTAAATCATTTGATATGGCTGCATATGCCAGAAAAAATGTTTGGCATGTATGGAGGCAAAGAAGAATGGGTAAGAATTGAGTGTGACAATTCATTTGCAGGGGTAATGATAGACCGTTTTGGTAAAAGAGGTATCTATGATCAGATTGGATGATAAACGCTTTGTTGTCAATGTGGAAGTCGCAGTCAGCAGACAGTTTTTAGCATGGATTATTAGTCTTGGTGAAGGCGTAACACTTGTTGGACCGGATAATGTTGTCGAAATGATGAACATTGAAATTGATAGATTGATAAAACAATATAAAAAATGAGAACAAAATTCGATATGCAAGGGTGTTTATGGGACACCCTGGGAACAGATTGAAGAACAGGAAGAAAATATTAAGGATGAATTTGTTTCGCCAATAAAGGAACTCACATACGATGAGGTAACAGAGCCGATTGAAAAGAATGTTACATCGTATGAATTGTCAGAAATGGACTGGGCAGAATATCTTACATTTTACATATCTTGTAGAAGGTCTGAAGGACTATAGAGACGAGTTGTCAAAAAACATTCAGATATAGATCAGAAGATTTGCGATATTCTTCATTATATTGAATTATGTGAAACCGATGATAATGAGGCTGCGGATCTGGTTGAACTGTTAAGGGTATGCAGGAAAATAGAAGAGACATCAAAGATGAACTGCAAAGAATTGAATACTTTCAAAACAACCTCGGAACTAATGCGAATGCTGCTAAGGCAAAACAGGCATTAAAATGTATCAAAGGTTTGGAAACAAGAAAATACAAACCTAGAAAGTATGAAGAGTTGTTTGAAAACTGTGTACTTAAAGACAGACGATTGCAAAGAGAAGATATATATGAAAACGGTTTATAATAGCCAAAATACAAAGCAAAGATATAGCATTGAACCGACATTTAATGATAAAGGTGGTGAAGAAACAATGGTACAAGAAAGAAACTATACTCCATTTGATGGAAAAAGAGAATGACTGGGTTTCATTTGCAAAACAACAGGCGGAGTTTTATAGAAATGCCGGGCAGTATATAACAAATCTACAGATAGACATCAAAGAGATAGAGGCAGAGATTGAAGATATAATGGAAGTTCCAGAACATAGTGAAGTGACCAAAATGCAACCTGTAGAGAATGAGCAGGAAGAGAAAATGCATGTGGTAGAATACAGTTGAAGGAGGCGATGA
>VOFH01002777.1_pt1 | contig 14848 bp, 15 predicted proteins | sample 5384091 | NCBI WGS metagenome assembly VOFH01 (sample SAMN12384727, study PRJNA508395) | human gut metagenome | isolation source: healthy gut G | host: Homo sapiens
TGAGCCTCTGAGTCCCCCTCGGCGACCTTTCCACCTTCCCTGCAACAGACTCCAACCGCCAAACCACCGCACTGAGTGGGGGTAAGGGGGAGTTTTTGTCTTTGCGCTTACAGGATCAATTCAGGATCCCAAAAATGACGAAAGCCCCTGCTCAAGAGGGGCTTTCTCGTCTCGAAACGGATGGGATGAAATATCCAAGTTAGGAGAGAAAAAGATGAAGGATCTCAGCCGCCGCGGTCTCTTCAAGACTTCGCTGATCGGCGCCGCGGGCGCCGCCGGCATGGGCTTCGCGCACACGGCCGCCGCCAAGGCCGCCCCCGCGGGCGCCGCCGCCACGTACGACGCGATCGTTCTCGGGGCCGGTCCCGCCGGCCTCATCGCCGCCATCACCGCCCACGACGCGGGCGCGAAGGTCGCGGTCTTCGAAAAGAAGGACCGCCCGGACGGGAACGCCATCTTCGCGCTTGGTTCCGTCTGCGGCTGGGGCACCCGCCACCAGAAGGAGCAGGGGATCGAAGACACGGCCGACGCCTTCTATGCGATGATGATGGACGTCTCGAAGCAGATGGGCGACAAGGCTCTGAACCGCTGCTACACGGACAACATCCCGGCCGGGATCGATTGGCTCGAGAGCGAAATCGGCGTCAAGTTCGGGAAGATCCGTCCGATGCCCTATCCGCGTTTGGGCCGCACCTGCCGCGTCGAAGGCGAAGGCATCACGGGCGGCGCCCAGCTCGTCCAGAAGCTGCTCGCCGCCTGCGCGAAGCGCGGCATCGAGATCCGGTACGAACACAAGGCGATCGAACTCCTTCGCGACGAACACTTCGCCGTGACGGGCGTGCGCGCCGCGACGCCTGAAGGCGTCTTCGACTTCGCCGCCAAGGGCGGCGTCTGCATCGCGACGGGCGGCTTCTCGGCGAACCCCGAAATGGTCTGCCGCTACATCGGCGGTTGGGCGACCCGCATGGTGCTTCGCGGCTCCAAGTCGACGACGGGCGAAAACATTTCGCTCACGCTCCCGCTCTACGCGAAGTGCGTCAACATGGACCAGATGCACAACGGCCCGATCATCGGTTCGACCCACGTCAACCCCGCGGACGTCCTGAATTCGGGCTACGGCGTTCAGGTCTCGACCTCGGGCGAACGCTTCATGGACGAAAACAACACCTACGTCATCAAGGCCCGCACGTGCGCCCAGAAGACGCTCGACAACCAGGCCTGGGTGATCGTCGACAGCGAATGCTCCGTTCTCGACAAGGTGATCCCGAAGTTCGACCGCTTGAATTCCCCCTACGGGAAGGCGAACACCATCGAAGAACTCTGCAAGCAGGTGGGTCTCCCCGTCGAGAAGGTCACGAAGATCGTCAAGGAATACAACGACGCCTTGAAGGCCGGGAAGCTCGCCGAAATGAACCCGCCCTGCACGTACAAGAAGCCGCACCCGGTCGCGAAGGCTCCGTTCTACGCGGTTCCCTTCCAGGGCGGTATGACGGCCACCTTCGGCGGCCCCCTCATCAACGTCAAGGGCGAAATCCAGTCGATGGACGGCCGTTCGATCCCGGGCCTCTACGCGGCCGGGAACGCCGCGGGCGGCATCTTCTTCCACAACTACGCCGGCGGCGCGCAGTTGGGCGCCGCGACCGTGTTCGGCCGCATCGTCGGCAACGAACTCGCCGCCCGTGCGAAGCGCGCGAAGTAACCCATTCGAGACCTGGAGACATACGAAGATGATCAAGAACATTCTCGCTGCGGCCGCGCTCACGCTCGCGATGGTGAGCGCCGCCTCCGCCACGCCGGCCCTGGCCGACCGCCACGCCGCCAAGGGGCTCGAGTGCGCGAGCTGCCACAAGACCGCTCCGATGCCGGGCGCGGTCGTGAAGAAGGACGCCTGCAAGGCCTGCCACAGCTATGAGCAGCTGGCGCAGCAGACCGCGAAGATGGAGCCCAATCCCCACCGCTCGCATCTGGGCGACGTCAACTGCGTCGAGTGCCACAGCGGGCACGGTGAGCCCCGTCTGATGTGCAACGACTGCCATCAGTTCAAGATCCAGCCGAAGTGATCGGCTGAGCTGACGGACGGGTGAGGGTGGGCCGGCGTGCTGGTGAGCCTTTCGACCCGTCCGGAACCGCCCCGAAGGGCGGCAAAACGCGCACCGACATCCGACGCCCCGAGACCGACAGCGGTCCCGGGGCGTCGGTGCGCTTGGGTACCGGGAAAACCGTAACCCTGAGTTCCCGCCCGGATTTCGTTACTACATCCGGGCGGCGTCTTTTCGGGCATGCTCCTTCACGGGTTTGACCTCGAGGAGCTTGTAGATCTCATTGTGCTCCCTTACGGGCTCAGCGGGAATCACGACATTCTCGAAAACCTTCGCCTTCTGCGTCCGCATACGCATGAGAACGCGGTCGATCGAGAACTGTGACGGGCGAAGGTCATTCTGAAGCTTCTGGAGGATGGCCGTAGCGATGAAAGTCATCAGCAGGTGCCCCCGGAAGGTTTCTTCCTTTTCCACGTTGAGCGGAAGCAGAGAGGCATAGTTTTTAGCAATATCAAATACTTGCTCTACGTCCTGGCGGACGTAGTAGTGCGACAAGATTTGAGTGGCCTGAATCCGACGGGTCGCCAACAGCATGAATACGCCGTGCTCGCTCAGGCCGCTTCGAAAATCGGCCTCGTTGATGCGCTCGCCGACGTGGCGTCTCACAAACTTCTTGCGTTCCTCCTCCTGCATGGCCTTGTCCCGGCCGATGTACGCGTAGAGCTTCATGCCGTTGTAGTCAACCTCGACGCACTTGACGTAGACCTCGCGGCCGTTGAAGAGACGGCCCTCCTCGTCCAGGGCAAGGCTCCCCGTTTGGTCGAGATCAGGCAGCTCTTTTTCGATCAACTGCTTGTAGATCCGGCGGTTTGTCGGACAACGGGTGAGAAACGAGATCTTCTCCTCAGAGAGACTCGCCATTCCCTCTTCGGTCACGTAGCCCGCGTCGAGGATGGCGAACTTGGTGTTCACCCCCATGGCTTTGAGCTCTTTGATCGTTGTCGTCAGCGTCGTCGTGTCGACGACATTGCCCGGCACGTAGCGCATGTAGATCGGCAGACGCGTTCCCTGCTGCGACACGTAGATGAGGCGGACCTCCTCGGAAATTTCGCCGTTGTGATTGCTGACGGCCGTAAGCGGGAAGCGAATCCCGTTCGGCAGACCGGTGCTGTCGATCAGGATGTTCGAGCCCTCCCGCACGTCGGCCCCGATCCATTCGAGGTAGGCGTTGAAGAAGGCGCGCATGTTGTCCTCCCGGCCGATCGCTTCCAGCATGTCGCTGATGCGCTGACTGCTGAGATTGGCGTTGGGATACAGGATCCGAGCATAGCTTCCCGACCACCAGCACTCGGCGTGCGCATTGCTTTCGCGGTGAAGCATGTAGTAGAGCAGGAGGGCGCGGAAGGAGTCCGGGTTACCGTACGGAACCGCCTCCAATACCGGCTGCAGCCCGTAGTTCTTGATCAGGCTCTCGAATAGGTAGACGTCACCGTAATCGACCAAAAGCTCTTCCCGGCCGTTCTTGCGCCGGACGTTGGGAACAAAGCTCTCGGGAGCGGCGCCGTAGGTGTTCGTCGCCAAGTCGTAGGAAAACACGCCGCGCTCGCGGGACTGGTAGATCCCGAGCTTCTCATCAAGAACGCGGCCGAGATAGGCCACCGTCACTTTGCGAACCCGACTGCCCTCCCGGACTGAGTTCATCAGGGAGGCGTACGGGATTCCGCTCTTGTGGTTGATGGCGATGTGCATGGCTGTAGTATGAATAAATTACCGTTACCACAAGTATAAAATAATGGCGACCGTCGCGCAAGCGAAAGTCGCCAACTATTCAGCTGAAACAGGGGATTGTGAAGAAAACCTCCTTCGGACGAAAGGAGGTTTTCGATGTGTAGTAAAGAAATTGGGGCGGCAACTCACGGTTACAGCTCCCGGGTTTCAGGAGAAGAGGAGTTTTTGCCTTTCGGGAAAGAGATTTTCGCTAGACGCCCCGCGCTTTCTGAGGCGAACGCAAATTGTCAAGCGATTCCGGACAAACGCCTAAATCTTTGATCGTAAGCAAAAACACCTAATCGAGTTGCAAAACATGTTGGGAAACGCTTCGGGGCGTGCAAGAATCCGCCGCACTCTCTTCGGCGTCGACCCATCCATCCCCTGACGCCGTCAACCTTTCGAAAGGTACGCAAGCCATGGAGTTCGTTGAGCTTCTTCTTTTGTGTGTTGCGGTCCTTCTGCTGATCTTCAAGCCCGAGCAGGAAAAGCTCGCCTGGTGGCTCACGATCGGCGGTTGGGCCGTTGTGGTCTTCATGTACGTCGGGCACGTCTCGACGGCGATTCTCGGCCAGTTGAATCTCTAAGGAGCGGACATGACGGATTACGCCAAGCCCGTTAACGAAACGGACATCAAGAAGGCCAAGACCTTCTACGACATCGTCTGCTGGGGCGGTCTTCTGATCGTTCTTCTCCCGGTCGGCATCGCCAACATCATCCTCGGCTACCTCATGGGCGACAGCCCCTGCACGCTCTGCTGGGGTCAGCGTCAGCAGATGGCCTACATCGGCGTCGTCGCGCTCTTCATGGTGCGCTACGGCTTCAAGCCGAAGTACCTCGCGACCATGCTCGTCATGGCGGCGATCGGCCTCTACTCCTCGTTCCGCCACCTCGGCAACCACGCCTTCCGCGACGTCGGCCAGGGTTTCGGTCTCGACATCTTTGGGCTCCACACCCAGTTCTGGGCTGAAGTGGTGTTCTGGTGCGTCGTGATGCTCTTCGGCCTTGCGACCTTCCTTGCGCCCCGCTTTGACGCGCTGATCGCCGAAATGCGCGGCAAGCCCTTCCGTCCGCTCACCGGCTTCTACAAGATCGCCTTCGGGATCGTCGCCTTCATCATTGGGTCCAACTCCTTCCAGGCGCTTTGGTCGACGGGTCTTCCCCCGAACTGGGGCCAGGGCGACCCCTACCGCTTCTCTTGGAACACCAAGTACATCAAGTGGTCGGATGAGTCCTGGGAAGGCATGTGGGCCGGCATCAACTTCCTCGGCCGCCGCGACGTGAAGGATCCCGACTTCGCGTACGCCCCGAACGAGAAGAAGCTCGGCATCACGTTCGAACACGACGCCGAAAAGGGTCCCTTGAACGTGAACGGCAAGCTCGCCGTCACCGCGACGCGCGACATCCAGGGCATCGACGCCAAGTTGAACACCCTCCAGAAGATCCGCGGCGAATACGTCGTGACGTCGAAGTACGACTTCTGGTTCCTCGGCGAAGACCTGAAGCCCGTCGTCCACGCGGCGATGGACCCCTGGTTCTCGGCCAATGTGCTTGACATCGTCGGCGTCACCGAATTCCGTGACGACGCCTACGTCCTCATGGGCATGAACAAGTCGTTCCTCAAGATCCGCAAGAACCCGAACGCCGACGACGTGACCGGCTGGCCCAACTTCACGGCGGGCCGCGATCAGGTCGAAGCGGTGGACGGTTTCGGCCGCGGCCGCATCGGCACGGAACGCGCGAAGATGTTCTACGTGCACTCCTCCGCCACGGACGGCAAGTACGTCTACATGGCGACGGTCCCCGACAACAAGGACAAGAAGACGTTCGTGATCTCGAAGGCGCTCCAGTCGGACTTCGTGCTCTCGGGTGAATTCAAGCCGACGTCCGACCTCCTGAAGGACGGCCGCAGCCTCGGCGAACTCTACGTGACCGGCATGGTCTACGAAGACGGCCGCCTCTGGGCGGTGTCGAAGAACTTCAACGTTCTGATCGCCATCGACCTCGCCACGGAACAGGTCGTCGACGTGAAGGCTCTGCCTGCCGACCTCACCGACATCCGCGGTCTCGTCAAGTCGGGAGACACGTTCGAAATCCTCGACGGCAACCGCATCGTGACGCTCGAAGCCGCGAAGTAATCCGCTGCTCCTGAAGCTTCACCTGAGGTGAATGTGATCGGGCCGCTCTTCCTGGGGGGAGGAGCGGCCCGATCCGTTTTTTGGGGTCCCGGAGGCGGCCGGGCGCAGGGCGGGGCTTCAGCCCTTCAACCTGTAGAGCGTCGAGCGGCCGCCGGCCTTCTCTAGGAGCCCCGCCTCCACCATGACGGCGAGGACCGTGATCGTGCGGGTCTGAGACCAGCCGAGGGCTTTCTGAACGTTCTTCCGGGCGATCGGCGCGGTCTGGCCCCGGACGGCGAGGAGCGTAAGCACCTCGCCGAACTCGGGCCGGTCGGGGAAGGCGTGCTCAGGGTCGTCGGGATTGGGGAGCCTCGGGAGCGTGATCGTCACGGAGGAAGTCGTCACGTTGAGGAGCGCTTCGACGGACGAGCCCTTGGCCCAGTCGCGGATGAGCTCGATCCCCGTGCCGATCCCGGCCGTGAGGCCCAAGCGGTCAAAGAGCCGGAGGAGTTCGGGGTTGCGGCAGTCGGTGCGGAGCCGCAGAGCGGCGTCGGCGGGGCTCATCGGCTCGGTGAGCCCGCCGATGACGGAGAACGTCACGTTCGAGGGCGTCACGTCAACGAGGAGCGAAGTCTTCCGGGCGTAGTCGCGAAGCGTGAGCGCGGCAGCCAACGCCTCCCGGAGGACGTCCGGCCGGACGTGGAGGTGTTGACCGCGGCCGACCGCGCGATCGAGGAAGTCCTCGGCGCGGATGAAGTGTTCGAACACCGATCCCGCGACGCACTCGGCATCGAGCACCCGGAGCTTCCCGTCGTCCGCAAAGCGGGTGAGGACGAGTGCGTGTTCGCTCTGGTCCGAGCAGATGTGGGCGAGGTTGGTGTAGGCCCGTCGGCGGCGGTCCCAAAAGCCAGGGGGAAGGGCTTCGGGGTTCACGGGCAGCCCGGGGCTCACGGACTGTCCGGGCCGTGCGCTTTCCTCGTGTCCGAAGGGCAGACCCCGCTGACGGAAGATCCCGGCGCAGGCGTTGAAGGTGAGGTCCTGCCGGAGGGCGGTCCGCGCTTCGAAGGGCGTCGGGTTGGCGGCGCGCACCATCGCGGCGATCTCGTCGGTGGTGGCCGGGGCGACGGCTTTCCCCCGCCGCACTCAGACCGTGCCGTCGGGCTCGGGCTCGGTTTCGGTTTCGGTTTCGGTTTCGGTCTTGTACAAGGGCGCGGGGACGCAGGGCCTCATCGCGCCGACTTCCACGTGGATGCGGAGCACGGTCCTGCCGTCGAGTCGGACCCGTTCGGTCTCGACGAAGGGGAGGAGACAGGGTTGGATCCCGTCACGGAGAAGGTCCGGAAGGCGATCTTCGAACACGTCCGGGTCGCGGAGGCCGGTGACGGTGCCGTCGGGCGCGACGCCCATCCAAAGGTTCCCGCCCGCGGTGTTCGCGAACGCCGCGATCGTGCGCAGAAGCCGGGTGTGGTCGGTCGGGGTGAGCGGTTCGGGGAGGAAGGCGTCGGTGAAGGTTTCGGAGCAGGGGATCATCCTGAACCTCTTCAGAAGGGTGGTTGATCCCGACAATCTACCGCGCTTTTCTCACGGAAAACAGGCCCATTCCAACAATCTCACGTGAGATTGGTGGAAAAGACGCTCGATTCGGTCACGCCCGGGAAGCCTGCGGACGGTTCGCCCCCGGCGGGAAGGTCTCAGACCGCTTCCGCCTCCTCCATCAGCGCCGCCACGTCCTGCGGCGTCTTGACGCCCAGCTTCCTCAAGACCGACGCGCGGTGCACCTCCACGGTGCGAAGCGCGATCCCGAGGCGCTCGGCCATCTCGCGGTTGGTGAGGCCGAGGGCGAGAAGCCGCGCGAGCCCAGCTTCGCGCTCGGTGAGTTCGCTCCAACGGCGGCGGGCTTCGGCGGGCGTCGTCAGGCCTTCCACTTTGGAGAGGCTCTTCACGGCGGCGCGGGCGATGGAGGCCAAAAGCCGCTCGTTGTCGATGGGCTTCTGGATGAAGTCCGCGGCCCCCTCCATCATCGCGGAGACCGCCATGTCGACGTCCCCGTGACCGGTCAAGAAGATGATGGGGAGCGTCAGCCCCAGGCGGTTCATCGCCGCTTGGGCTTCGAGGCCGGAGAGCCCCGGCATCCGCACGTCCATCACGACGCAGCCCGGCGCACTCGGGATGTCGGCCTTCAAAAAGTCGTCCGCGCGGCCGTAGGCCGCGGTCTTCCAGCCTTCGAGCTCAAGGACGAACTGAAGGGCGTCGCGCAGTTCCGCATCGTCGTCGACGAGGCGGATGAGGGTGCGCTTCTTCGCGAAGGCGGTTTCGGTGTCGGAAGGAAGAGGGCGGGCGGTCATGGTCATAGGCCTCCGGGAGCGGCGGGAGTGCCGGGTGTTTCGGACGATGCTTCGGATTCGGACGGCTCGGGCGCGGCGGTCTTGGGCTTCGCGACGGGCAGCGTCACCCGCACGCTGAGGCTCCCCCAGGCGCTCCGGCCGAAGGTGAGCCGTCCGGCGTGGTTCTCGACGATCCCGCGCACGATGGAGAGGCCGAGCCCGAGCCCCTCGGACTTGGAGGAGGGCGCCATGTCGGCGAGCGACGTGAGAAGGTCGTCGCCGACCGCCCGGCCGTTGTCCGTGACGGTGAGGACGGCGTGGGGTTCGCCCTCGACCGTCTCGCGCGTGACGGAGACGATGACGGTCGGGGAGACGTAGGAGGTGGAGGCCGGGAAGGTGCCGTCCCTCACCTGCGCGTCCAGGGATTCGAGCGCGTTCTTCGTGAGGTTCACGGCGACCAGTTCCATTTCGAGCGGGTCGGCGTCGATGTCCACCTCTTCCATCGGCATGGTTTCGATCACCGACTTCCAGCGGCCCGTGATCCGCAGGTCCGTGACGGCGGAGCCGACGAGGTCCTTCAAGGCGACGACGCTCCGGCTCGCGCCCTGACGCTTGGCGTAGCTCCTCACTTTCGTCACGATCGCGTCGGCGCGGGCCGTCTGGCGGTCGAGCTTCTCGAGCACGTCGAGGATGCTGGCGGCTGGGACGGTGCCGGGGGATTGCGTTCCGTCCGTCTTCCCCGCGGCCTGCGCCATCTTCCGGAGGGCGAAGCTGTAGAGCGAAATCGCGCCCAGGGGTTGGCGCATCTCGTGCGCGAAGATCGTGGAGAGCTGCCCGACGACGCCGATTCGCTCGAGCCTCTGGAGGCGCTCGCCCGCGGCGCGGGCCTTGTCCTCGAGTTGCTTTTGCGTGTCGAGCGCCGTGACGAGGGCACGGGTGCGGCGGCGCACGAGTTGGGAGACGCGGACCGAATGGCCGACCAACCCCAAGGCAAGAAGCGCGGCGAGGATGAACCACTCGCGGTGTTCCGACACGAAACGCCTGACCGTCCACTCGCGCAGGTATGCGTAGGGACCGGTTTTGAGGTCGCGGTAGAGTTGGTCGATGCTCGAGAAGTCCGTCGCGACGCCCCAGTAGAGCTGTTTCTCGCCCACGGGCGGCATCTCAAGGAGCGCACGCGTGACGAGCCTGGAAACGTCGGGGGCGGTGACGGCCGTCGACGCAATCGTCCACGAGGGGTAGAGGTCGGTCGAGCGGCGGCAGGCTTCGCCGGGACCGTCCTTGCGGTTCAGAACCCGGAAGCGCCCTTCGTCTTCGGGGTGCGTTTCGAGCCATTCCTCGAAGAAGCAGAGGCGCACGTTCACGACGTCGGCTTCGCCTTCGCGCAGAAGGTCGAACGCCTCGTGGATCCTCCGGCCGCCGCCCATGTAGGTGACGGTCGAGAAGAACTTCTCGGGGTCGTATCCCAAGCGGGCGATTTCGGCCAAGGGCACCTGCGCGCTCGTGAAGCCGTCCTTGGTGCTCGTGAGAAGCCGCTTCCCCCTCAGGTCGTCCAACGTCGCGAGATCCTCGCGGTTCTCCAAAACGACCAGGGCGGAGCCGTCGTTGTGGTTGGGGTCCGGGTAGTCGCGGGAGACCACGGTCGCGAGGCTTCGCGCGCCGTCCGCCACGAGCCGCACGAAGAACCCGGAGCTCGCGAGAAAGACGTCGACCTCGCCCTTGCGGACGGCTTGGGCGAGCTCGGGGAGCGTGTAGTGCGTGACTTCGATCCGGTCCTCGCCGAAGGTGCGGGCGAGCTGGGCCAACGTGGGATCGACCACCGCCTCAAAGGGCGAGGGCCGCACGAAGGCGATGATCCCGACCCGCAGCGTGTCGATGTCGGGGAACTGGAGGTGAATGCTCGCCGACGAGGTGACGTCGGCGAGCTCGGGGGAGGACGTTGCGGATGCGGCGGGCGCAGCGGACATGGTGGACATGGCGGACGCGGCGGGCGAAAGAAGGCCGCCCGCGAGGACCGCGAGCGCGAAGAGAGTGCCGAAACCCTTGCCGACCCTGCGCATGGTCCGACGTCCCTTACTCGATCGTGAGCGCCCGCTCCGCGCGGATCACCGCACGGACGACGGCGAGAAGCAGTTGGTGCCGGGGATCGATCCCCGCCGCCGGGATCCGCTCCACCCAGTCCAAATGCTGGGCGAGGAAGTCGACGGCGTCGGTCAAAAGCGCCTCCACCGCCTCGCGGTCGCCCTCCGCCCCTGCGGCGTGGAGGCGCTCGGTCATGAGGCCGTAAAAGAGGAGTTCCCGGCCCAAATGGTCGGGCGCGAGGTCGTCCCCCGTCGTGAAGCCGTAGAGGCGGTAGACGGCGTCCGCCGCTTCCGCCGCCTCGGGTTCTCCGCGCACGTGCGCTTCGCGGATGAGCTGCGGGTCGGGCGCGTCGTGAAAGTCGTCGTCAAGCTTCAACGCCTCGCGGACGTCGTCCCTGAGGGTGCTCTCCAGAATGTCGAAGCCCATCGCCCAACGAAGCGCTCGGTTCCTTGAGCGCAGAAGCTCAGGGGTCGCCGCGCCGCGAGAGCGTGACGCCGGCGGCGGAAAAAGCGCCCCACACCCATCATCCATTCGATGAGATCTTCGTCGGCGCGGGATTCGAGGGAGGGGCTTCGGATCCGTCGCTCGACCGTCAGCTCGGCCGACCAGGGTCATGACGTCGGGCGCAGGATCGTTCTCCGCGGGCGCTTCGAAGGGGTTCCCGGGGCGGTCCGCCCACGAGGGCTTCGCCGGGGCGGCGTCGGTGTCGGAGTCGGTCGGATCTTCGAAAGGATTGTCGAAAGAATGGGCGGCGTGCTTCGTCATGCGGACCTGCGGGGCTTCAAAAGTGGATACCTGCGCATTGTGCGGGGTGCGGGCGGATTCTTCAAGACGGAGGGGGTGAGGCGGGGCGTGCGGGCGTGCGCCGTTCGCGGATGGGTGCGGCCGGCCGGGCGGCGGTGCCGGCCGATCGACAAAAAAATCGGCGTCCCGCCGTGCAAGGACCGGGACGCCAATCGAGCGTGTCGGGGTCTTGTCGTTGTCGTTCGTGCCCCGTGGGTGTGTCCGCCGCTCGATCCGGTGTGGTCGGGACCGGAGAGACTGCGGACGGCCGGTCGATGGGATCTCCTCTCCGAAAGATCGGCGCTGTGGACCTCGCGGGACGTGGTTGACATCTCTTTCCCTACGCGGTCGGCGCAAAGTATAAGTAGATCCTTTGGGGGATCATATGGGGTGTTTCGCTTAGGTCCTTTGACACATCTCTTTGGGGGCGTTTCTCTCCCGAACAGGCCGTTAAGGCTCCGTGAACCTTTACTCCGATAGAATGCGCAAGAACCTGATCCCAACGGGATTTTGAGGGCAGCCGGGGCCACGCGAACCGGACGGATTCGGCGTTCGCGCCGGATGCCTGCGGCCCGCCTGAACACCCGCGGGCGAGCCCTCACTTCTCTTCACGCCAAACGGAACCTCCGACCTTGACGACCACGCTTCCCGCGGCCGCCGATGCCGCCGAATCCGCTCCGCGCACCGACGCGGACCTCCGGCCGGACGCCTCCCGCGCAGGAGACGCCGCCGACGCCTTCACACCCAAGCGGAGACGCGTCCCCGCGCTCTTCGGCGGGGAACTGAACGCCCGCGACCTTGTGCTCATCGGGGTCTTCGCCGCCGCGGCGAAGCTCTCCGCGATCGTGATCGCGCTGGCCGGGGGCGGCTTGAATCCCCTCGCGCTGATTTTGAAGAACACCGTCGTCGCGACGCTTCTGGTCGTCCTTCTCGTCAAGGTCGCGAAGCCCGGCACGATCATGATCTACACGGCGGTCACCGTGATGGTGGGGTCGCTCTTGTCGGGCTCCGCGATGATGCTCGCGCCCGGCGCCGTGATCGGCGCCTTCTTCGGGGAAATGTTCTGGCGTCGGCCGTGGCTCGCCGTGGGCGTCTCCGAATTGATCGCCAAATTCGTCGCGCTCGCCGTCGGGTGGGTGTTCCTGCGCGAGAGTCCCCAACTGATGAAGGTCGTCGTGCCGGTGGTGCTCTTGGGCGCGACCGGCACGCTCTTCGGCCTTTGGCTCGCCCGTTCCACCGTCAAGGAGTTGCGCCATGCCGGCTTCCTCAAGCGCTTCGCATAAGTCAGAGAGGACGGGGACGCCGCACCGCGTCTTCCCCGAGCGCGTCGACGCCGCGACGAAGTGCGTACTCGTGGCCGTCACCGCTGTTCTCGCAGGGATCCTGAAGGGCCCGGTACCTCTGATCGTTCTTTGGGCGCTGACGCTCGCCTGGGCGGCGACGCTCCGGCGTCCCGCGCTCCTCGTCAAGGTTCACGCCGTGGTGTTGGTGCTCTTCGCCGTCGCCTGCGGCTTCGCGATGGGGATCACCGTCGGGGGCGACGCGGTCGTGAGCCCGGCGGCGCTGGGGGCGCCGTTCCTCCGGGGCCTGGCGATGCTCAACGTCGTCCTCGTGTTGGCTCTCTCGTCGAAAGTCGAAGACCTGATGGCGGTATTGGAGAACCTCCGGCTCCCCTTCGTCGTCTACCTTCCCGCCGCCGTCATGATCCGCTTCATTCCGACCTTCATGGACGACGTCCGGATGGTGCGCGCGGCGCTGCGGATGAAGGGGATCGACGCGAGGTTCTGGTTGGCGCACCCGTTGGAGGGCGCCCGCATGGCGTTGATGCCCGTGCTCTTCAGAGCGCTCCGAAGTTCCGAGAACCTCGGGCTCGCGGCCGAGATGAAGGGCGTCACGGGGCGCTTGACGCCCAAGCCCCGTCCGCCCGTCTCGGGCGAGACGCGCACGACCCGCCGGGCGGCGTTTCTCGCGACCGTCGTGACGGTCGTGGTGTGGCTGACGTTGGGCGACTGGATGGCGCCGGAAGTGGCGATGCCGGGGTGACCATCATGACGACGAACCATGACAAGTTGGAAAAGGCCGTGACGGAACCGTTGATTCGCATCGAGCACCTCGACTTCGCGTACGACCACGAGAAGAACGTTTTGGAAGACATCAACCTCACGCTGGAGCCGGGGCGCGTGGTGCTCGTCACCGGGCACTCGGGCTCGGGGAAGTCGACGCTGCTCTCCGTCGTCAACGGCGTGATCCCGAACGTCACGGGCGGCTTGATCCGCGGGACGGTCCGGGTGGCGGGGTTGGAACCCGAACGTGCCGGACTCGGCGCCGTCGGACGGGTGGCCGGGACGCTCATGCAGGATCCGGAATCGCAGTTCTTCGCGCTCTCCGTGGGGGACGAACTCACCTTCGGGCTTCGCGCCCGCGGGGTGGCGTTCGGGGACGCCGAGCGGCGCGCCCGCACGGCGGCGGCCCGGATGGGGGTCGAATCGGAATGGACGCGGGACATCCACGTGTTGTCCGAAGGTCAGAAGCAGTTGACGGGCATGGCAGGGGCTCCTCGCCCTCAGTCAGGTGGTGCTGGACGAACCTGCCAACCTGGACGAAGCCGGCCGCGCGCCTCAGCGCATCCTCTCAAAGAAGTGAAGGCAGGCGGCCGGGCGGTTTTGAGTCGCGGATATCGTCTTGAATAGCTTCGCGGCGTCGCCATTTCAAGTGATCCTGATGAGTCAGGCCGCATCACGGCGAGGCACCCTGGAAGAGATCGCGGGGCGCGCGGGCGTGCGGGAAGCTCTCGGACGAAGGCGCCGGCCAGGCGCTAATCCCGGCCCGTCCGGGTGCGGTTCGGCGGCAGAAGAAGCCCCAGCGGCGGAGGAGGCCGGGAGGCCGATGCAGGGGCAAGTGTTGAGGTGAAGCCAGGCAGCTCCGCCGCACGGCACTCATCCTTCAGAACGCCGACCACCAGCTCAAATGCAGGCGTCTGGGAGGAAGTGGCGTACGCGGGCGTTTGGCGCTGCGCACGGCTTCTGGCGGATGCCGGTGTTGACGCCGGAAGAAGAAGCCAATGTGGGGGCCGCCTTGACGCGCTTGGGGTTGATCGAATTCCGTGACCGCCACCCGCAGAGCCTCTCAGGCCGGGCAGAAGCAGCGGCTCGTCATCATCGCCTGCGCGCGTTGATGAAGGATCCGGCTTGCTGGTGCTCGACGAACCCACGAGCAGGTTGGACGGCGGGAATCTCTGGAGCGCTTGGCAAGCTCCTTCGCGAAGAGGCGGAAGCAGGAAGGGCAGTTTTGGTCGTCACGCACGACGAGGACCTTTTGGCCTACTGCGACTTCGTGCTGGACGCCCGCGAGGTGCGGGGGCTGAAGATCGGGGTGAAGACCGAGGTGAGCTGAAGAAGCAGCCTGATCCCAAGGAAGAGTGAGGAGCCCGCTTCCGGAGGGGCTTTCGGCGTCGGCCGGAGGCCTTCAGCGCATCGGGGCCTCAAGTTCAGCACCGTGTTCAGCGTCGAGTTCGGCGTCGTGGTCGTTCGACATTCCAACAAACATTGGAATATCATCATTCCAACATCTCTTGAATGTCATCCCGCCAATGCTTTATCGACACGAAGCACCGAAGCTCTACCGCAGGTCAGCATCATCGGGCGCGCTCGGGCACGAACGCGGCTGGAACTCATTGAAATCCTCGCGCAGTCGCCGAGGACGGTGGAGTGCTGGCGTCCTCATCTCGAGCAACCAT
>VOFH01000489.1_pt1 | contig 14790 bp, 30 predicted proteins | sample 5384091 | NCBI WGS metagenome assembly VOFH01 (sample SAMN12384727, study PRJNA508395) | human gut metagenome | isolation source: healthy gut G | host: Homo sapiens
GCCGTATAAGGGTGCAGGATCTCTCTCCCAGCAGACTGCACACGCGTCACACGACGCGCAGATCTTTCCAGTCACGTTTCGTTCTGTATCTGTCCCCAGTTCCTCCGCCGCACCGTTCTGATGTGCGGCACTCATACTGTGAAAAACCTGGGACAAGCCCTGAAACGATTCCATACCCCAGCAGCCGCTCATCTCTTCCTCCATCCGGCCGCTCTGGCACCCCGCCTTTCTTCCCAGTGTAATATCATATGCAGGGCACGGTTAAAAGAATCACGGCTCCCAATATAAACGCGCCCTCCAGCGCCGCCGCCAGAATTCCGGGCTGATCCTTCCATTCAAGAAGTCCCCGCCACCGACAGGATCATGGTAATAATTGCTGCCATACTGCCCGCCATATGGGAGGGCATCCTCGTTGGCCCATTCCACGAGCCGGATTGTTCCCATCACCACGACAAGCGCCACCGCATACTTTACTGCTGCCGCCGTCGGCATACACACAAACATTCCTATGTACATCATACCGAGCAGCACCGGCCCGCTGACCGCTCCAGATACAGCGCCGCAAATACGCCGGCACCAGAGGGTAACACCCATCACGCCCACACTGCACATTACACTTCCCGCCATACAGAGCATCATTTGTCTTGCATTCATTTTTTTCATCGCCTACCTCCATTCCGCCTCCGGTCTGTCCCGGTGTTTTTCGCGGGTGACATCGATTATAGGGTTGTTCCCGGAAAATCTTTGTCAAAGGAAGGACCCCTTTTGAAAAACTTTTCGCCAAAATATCGGTTCCATTGTCTGTTTCATGGACTTTGAAGCGCTTCGTGCCTTTTAGGAAGTTCATCCAGAAATATTCCTCTACCACATTTTTTCATGCCGGTGTTATAATGTACGCAAAAGCATAGCCACCATGATATGAAAGGAGATTTTCTTATGGGTTATATGGCAAAAGAAAGCCGCTATGATACCATGCAGTACAATCGCTGCGGCGCCAGCGGTTTAAAGCTTCAATGGTTTCTCTCGGTTTCTGGCACAATTTTGGGGACACCGGACATTATGACAACATGAAGGCAATGTGCCGCACCGCTTTTTGATAACGGTATCACGCATTTTGATCTTGCGAACAATTACGGTCCCGCTTACGGCAGCGCAGAGCGCAACCTGGGACAAATCCTGCGGGACGACTTTTTCTGCGTACCGGGACGAGCTTCTAATCAGCACCAATGCCAGTTACGATATGTGGAAGGGACCTTACGGCAACTGGGGCAGCCGCAAGTACCTCATCGCCAGCCTGGACGCCAGCTTGCGCCGCATGGGGCTGGACTATGTGGATATTTTTTACCATCACCGCATGGATCCTGAGACACCGCTCGAAGAGACGATGGGCGCTCTCGATTCCATTGTCAAAAGCGGAAAGGCACTCTATGTCGGTCTGTCCAACTATGACGGTCCGACACTGGAACGTGCATGTGCGATTCTAAACGACTTGAAGTGCCCGTTTATCATCAATCAGAACCGCTACTCGATTTTTGACCGCACGATCGAGAAAAACGGTTTGAAAGATACTGCCAGAAGGCTGCAGAGAGGCATTATCGCCTTTTCACCGCTGGCACAGGGCATGCTCACCGACCGCTATTTAAACGGTATTCCGGCTGACAGCCGCATCGCGACCGACGGACGTTTCCTCAAGGAGACCGCACTTACGCCGGAGCGTCTCTCACAGATCCGCGCTCTCAATGAGCTTGCCAAAAAGCGTGGACTTCTCGACAATATCGCCATTGTCGGACATACTTCCTTTACGCCAGAAGAACTCGACGCGATCGATCAGATTACACTTTAACAGCCAAAAGAAGCCTTATCCGGGATGATCTCTCCGGGTAAGGCTCCTTTTATTCTGTCATTCTCATGTTCTTAAGGTTCTTCCTTAAATATAATCTCATTGTCATAGGCTAGTCCCAGTTTGCTCTTTCGCAATATCCTCCACATACTCCTGGGACTGTGTATAGGACTGTAATTTGAAGTTCCTCCTGCCTTGCCGTCTCATCCTGAAGCTGCACCTCCAAGCTGTTCCTGCTTTCTGGCGTACTCCTGATCTTTCTGATAAGCTTTTACAATCTGGACAGACATTGCCGCTGCAAATACAACCAGAATCATGCTGATACAGATCTTGCCCACCCTGTTATTCCGATTTGATTTTCTCTTCTTTGCTGCCATTCCTGTCCCTCATTTCCCTGCATCTATGTAGCAACTTACAGTTTACATAAACCTATTTTAACCGCTCTCACAAACTTTTTCAATCGTTTTTACAAAATGCCCCAACTTTTTCAAGGTTTCCACACCGGACGCACGAAAAATCCCAGCACTTTTCCAAGTATTCCCAGTATTTTTTCCAGATCCACACCTGACAGTGCACGATTAGGCGGCTTAGCAACAGATAATAACACGTCATTCCGACCAGCAGACCGCCACACGCCAACCCGCGCACCATGCCGTCATTTTCCCGGTATAACAGGACCACGAACACGCCGGTAAAAATGATCCAGTACAGAAAATCCTCCACGCCGATCCAGATATTTCCGTGCGGAAGAATCCGGCGGAAAATGCGCAGGATATCATAGAGAAAGAAAAGTCCCATTCCTACCAGCACAGAACTCCCGAGAAACAGCAATTCCTGATAGATCGATGTGCTTACCGCCATCTATCGGAACAGCCTTCCCAGAAGAGATTCCGCCTGTTTTCCCGCCGTTTTGACATCCGAATAGGTCAGGGAATCAATCCGTCCCTCAATATCCACTTCCCCTTTTCCAGGCTCAGTCGGTTCACGTGCAGATCCTGTCCCTTGATGAGCAGCATCCCCAGTTCCGTCTCGAGCAGAATCTCCGCCACATCAAAAGACAGCACATCCACAACACCGGAAAACGCGCCGTTTCCCGGTTTACCAGCAGGACCTTATGTGATTTTGCCGTATTATTATAATTCTTTTCCTCCATAAAAAAACCTCCCGCTTTCCTTTTCTATTAGAAAGTATATGGGAGGTTTTTCATATTATGATACATATTCAAACAAATCCTTGGCTTCTTCCTTTTTCGTCGTATCCTGCAGATCCAGCACGCGGACTTTCACGGTCTTCGTTCCAAAACCGATCTCAATAATGTCGCCGACTTTTACATTCACGGAAGCCTTCGCCGGTTTGCCGTTGACCATCACACGACCGGCGTCACAAGCTTCATTCGCCACTGTGCGTCTCTTGATCAGCCGGACACTTTTAAAAATTTATCCAGTCTCATCTTCTTCTCCTTATGCCTGCGGAGCGTTCCTGCTTCAAAGGCTCCTTTTCCTTAAAGCAAAAAAGTGGATCCTGCAACCGCAAAATCCACTCTGCTATCTCTATATCACTTAGGCGTTGATCATATCCTTTAAAGCCTTACCAGCCTTGAACTTCGGAGCCTTGGAAGCTGCGATTGTCATCTCTTTTACCAGTCTGCGGATTTCTTCCTGTTCTCTCTGCTCTCTCAGATACCTCAAATGTACCGAATCCAACTAACTGGATCTTCTCACCCTTCTTTAATTCCTCAGCAACAACATCTGTAAATGCCTTTAATGCTGCCTCTGCGTCCTTTTTGCTTAACTCAGTCTTCTCAGCCATTGCTGCAACTAACTCTGCTTTGTTCATGTTAAAAATTCCTCCTCTGGATTTTCAATATAAATAATATTCGAGGTTCTCAAAATACCTACTTCATATTTATACTTGTTTTTTTCTTTCTTTGTCAAGAAAAATCCCAAAATATGGGGATTTTCCCGAGCTTTTTTACGTTTGGGAAGCGTTTACATCATGGTGTCGATCAATGCGTGAACCGCTTTTGAGAGCGCTTCTGATTTTGCGTCCGCATCCGCGAGCGATGTCCCCTTTACGCCGAGATAAATTTGACTTTCGGTTCGGTTCCGGACGGTCTGACGCACACCCATGCCCCGTCGGTCATCTCGTAATAAAGAACATTCGACTTCGGCAGACCTGTCGGCCGCACTGCACCCGCTGCCGGATCCGTGATGGTGTCCAGCTTATAATCCCGCACCGCCGTCACTTTGTATCCACCGATCTCTGCCGGAGCATTTTCACGGAGCGTATTCATAATCTCCTGGATCTTCGCCAGTCCTTCGATTCCCTTTAATGTGATGGAAGTCACATCATCCTTTAGTAGCCATAACGCTCATACATGGCAAGCATTGCATCCCAGAGTGTCATGTTCTTCGTCTTATAGTAAGCCGCCGCCTCGCACAGCATCATCGATGCTGCAACGGCATCCTTATCTCTCGCGTAAGTTCCTGGCAGGCAGCCATAGCTCTCCTCCATACCAAAGAGGTATGTGTCCCTTTCCTGTCTCCTCAAACTCTAAAATCTTCTGTCCGATAAACTTAAATCCGGTCAGCACCTCGATCAGATCTATTCCGTAGTATGCCGCAATCGCATCTGCCATATTCGTGGATACGATCGAACGGATAAATGCGCCGTCCTCCGGCAGTCCGGCTCCCTTTGCGCTGTCCGATCACATAGTCGCCAATCAGGCATCCGGACATATTTCCGGTAAATGTCACATACTCGCCGGTCTTTGCATCCTTCACAGTAAACACCCAGACGATCCGCGTCCGGATCTGTCGCAAGAATCAGGTCGGCATCTACTTTTTTGCCCAGTGCAAGTCCTAATGCAAATGCCTCTGCCGCCTCCGGATTCGGATAGCTTACCGTCGGGAAATCGCCGTCCGGCAGTTCCTGCTCCGGCACAACGTAGACATTCGTGAATCCAAGCTCTTTTGAGCACACGGCGCACCGGAAGGTTGCCGGTTCCGTGAAGCGGTGTGTATACAATCTTTAACTCTGCAACTTTGTCAATGCAGTCCTGATGAAGCACCAGTTTTTCAGTTCCGCAATATACGGATCGTCAATATCCGCACCGATCGTCTGATACAGACCGTCTGCCGCATTTGCCTCTTCAAGCGGCATCGTCTTCACAGAAGCATAATCCGTCACGTTTCTCACTTCATCCATAATCCCTGTGTCATGCGGAGGTGTGATCTGCGCGCCGTCCTCCCAGTATACTTTGTAGCCGTTGTATTCCGGCGGATTGTGGCTTGCCGTGATGTTGATTCCGGAAATACAGCCGAGTTCACGCACGGCAAAGGAAAGCTCCGGCGTCGGTCTTAACGATTCAAATACATACGCCTTAATGCCGTTCGCGTGCAAGACAAAGCGCCGCCTCGTCGGCGAACTCCGGGGACATATGTCTGGAATCATACGCGATGGCAACACCTTTTGCCTGTGCTCCCACTTTGCAGATAGTAATTCGCCAGTCCCTGTGTCGCTCTGACGCACCGTGTAGATGTTCATGCGGTTGGTTCCCGCTCCGATCACGCCGCGCAGTCCGGCAGTACCGAACTCCAGATCCATGTAAAAGCGCTCTTCAATCTCCTTCTCATTCCAGCGATCGCCTGGAGCTCCGCTCTGGTCGCCTCGTCAAAATACGGATTGTTCAGCCATGACTCATATGTTTCTCTATATCCCATCTCAGATTCCTCCTGCTTTTTTTTCTAAGCCTATCTTATCTTTCCTGTTTTGCTTTTTACAAGTACCATTCCTGTCATAAATTGATACAATTCTCTCAATTATTTCCCTTAAGCGCATTGAGCAGGGACGTAAAGGGTGGAAAGATAATCCGAAGTGCTGCTACTGTTGGAACTGCTGCTGGAGCCTGTCTCCATTCTTGTCCAGAATCTCGTTTACGATGGCATCCAGCGCAGCGTCACTCGTCGTGTCCGATGTTCCCGTCGATGTGGACGACGAACCTGAAGATGAACTGGAAGACGAACCCGAGGAACTGCTGCCCGAGTGGCTTCCTGCCAGGCTTCCCGCGAGACTTCCCGCCTGTCCGTCTGCGCTCTCCTGTGGATGTACTGCTGTCTGCCTCCGATGACTGCGTCTCACTTCCGGTCGTAGTCGACGAGCTCTTCCCGATTCTCCTGTCATTCCGATGGCGATCGTTGCCTCCGGTGAATTCACAAACAGCTTTTTGCTATATGTATCATAACCGTCCGCCGTCACGGTGAGCGTATGCACTCCATACTGTAGTTCCACCGGCTGGCTGTAATCCACCAGCTGCTTTGCCCGTCTACCTGAAGCCATGCGCCCTCAACATTGACTGCGAAGAGAATGCTTCCGTACTTCGGTCCCTCGCCCTTTAACGTCTCAAGATCCAGAACCGTCTCCTGCCCTCTCGTGATCGTAATCTCCGTACTTCCGCCGTATCCGTTATTCGCGACAGCTGCCGTGTATGTTCCCTCAGGAATCTCAATCGTCATCTCTCCGGTAATCTGTGCAAACACCTTGCTTCCCACCTGAATGTAACTTCCATCAAAGACACTGGTATTGACCAGCTTTAACGAACCGTGCCCGGTGGTCACCGAGATGGAATAGATTTTCTTGTCAATTCCGACCACCCGAAGCGTATCCAGTGCCGTCAGATCCGAAAGCTGGAGGGGACTTCCGTCCGAAACCACAAACAGATCCTCATCATACGAATAATTCGTATCCGCGATCTTAAAAGCGCTGTGCTCTTCGTCCACAGAGTATCTGGTCACATCCAGGTATTCCCACGCCAGATCGGAGATCTGGGCTTCCACCAGCCTGCCCCCTGCTTATCTTTTTCGCCGACACGGATGATGCGCCCCGCGTCAAATCCAGACACCGGTGTCCGGTTGCCGTATTTGTCAAGGAACCGGTACCGATCGTGTAATTATACATATACTGCTTGCCGGAGTTCAACTGTGTTAAAATCAGACACCCGCCTGCATATCATTGTTGGTGATTAAAAACAGGTCTGCTCCGATCGACGTGCCTTCCTGCTCCGTCCCCTGTTCCATTGCATCCAGCACGTCGTTCGCATCCGCCTCCGTCCCGACGGTCTGTGCTGTGTTTTCCGCATCCTTTGACGGATTATAGTAAGTTCCTGTCACAACTGTATTGTTTTTCGCATCCTGCCAGTAACAGCATCATACAGACCGGCAGGATCCATCGAACTATTTTCTTCTTCAAGTATATCTGCCTTTATCGTGTACACAATTCTACGATAAAAAGTACCGTCAGATTGATTATATCATCTTTTTGCGCTGCTTTCTGCGCATCCGAAGTTCCACCGGAACTTCTAATATGAATCTGTCAAGATTCATTATATCATATTAAACAACTCAGCGGAACTTTTTATCTCAGGACGCGGGCGGCTGCAGGTGAAATGGCGCATCATTTCCAGGAATCGTTCCCGCTCATCCTCCTGCCGTATGAATTTTCCAGCTTTTCAATATTGCGGCCGGACACCCATGCCTTTGTGTGTGTTATAGTAGCGGTTCGCAATTTTCCAGAATTTTTCCGGATATGCCATATACAGATACAGATAGTTCAGTTCCACGGCAGTCAGCCGGCGCACGGTCATACGCACAGATGAGATCCATGCCAAGTCCGGTGTTCCAGTTGTTTTTTTCCAGCATTTTCCGCATGTAATTCGCCAGATCGCTGACCTGTATCTGATAGGAAAAGCACTCAAAATGGACAATGCCGATTCCGTTTTGGAAAACAGAATATTGTGCTGGTTATAGTCACCGTGACAAAACCCGGCGCTCTGCCCGCCCTGTCCCATCGCCGAAAGTTCCTGTGCCACCTGCCTTGTCTTTTTCCATAAAGCGCTCATACTGCCCGTAAAAGAGCACTTCAAAATCATTCTTTTTCTTCTTGGACCGTATGTAATTCGGCCTTTGACCAGTTCCCGGTTATGTTTCTCATACAGTTCCTGCAGTTCATTCGGGTCGTTGCAGACAGACTCCGGAACCGTCTCCGAATAAGTTCCCGCTGCGTTGTGCAGCATTGCCAGTTTTTCCGCCCCTCGATCATGTCCGCCCGGTTTCTGGTGTCACACTCGCTCCCGGAAACAGCCGTCAATACCATATACTTTGTCTCATCCTCCGCGACGGCAATCGGGGCGTCCTCCTTCGTCCGCACGACCTGCTCCGTAAGAGTCCCTGTCCACCCAGATGCCCGAGCATGGCAGAGAGAAACTCTGCCCGCTCCGCCGAGCCTTTGTATTCTTTTTAAAAGTAACTGCCCCTGTGTTGTATCACAAATATAACTTTCACGCCCTTTGAAACCGCTCACTTCCAGGTCGTACTGCTCCAATACCTGCTCCGGTCGATTATACACGAAAAACCCCTCCATATGATTGATCTGCGGCTGCTCTGCCGTGTCTCTTCATCATGTGAGGGGTTTTTATTTCATGACCTGTTTTGATCAGAAATCTTTCCTGTCACAATTTTTAATAATTGTTCCTTCGTATTCAGCCCGGATCTTCCAATACCCGATCCAGCAGTTCATTCAGCATCTCCCCGATCTGCTTTCCCGGCTGCATTCCGGCTGCAATCAGATCCTGACCGGAAACCGCCAGTTCCCGGATCGTAAGACACACTCTTTTTTCTCCATGCACTCCCGGTACATCTGTTCATATGCGTCCAACATACGCCAGCTTTTCCCGCGCGCCGGTATCCCGCTCTGCGCCAGAATATCCGCGCGTTTGACCGCAACAATGCCGGATACTGTTCCACGCCGATCCTGTGCACCGCCCCTGCGGACCGCCTTCCGGAAAGCTCCGGATTATCGTCGTGCCAGTGTACCAGCCGACACACCCGGTCGGTGGTATCGTTGTCGAACTTCAGCCGGATGGCGCAGAATTCCCATCGCATTGATCGTGAAATCACGCCGTCTCAAGTCCTCACGCAGTTCGGCAGTAAATACGACTTCCTTCGGGTGGCGTCCATCCTCATATTCACCGTCAATCCGGTAGGTGGTTATTTCATATCCGATATGATCACGCATGACCGTGACCGTACCGTGCTGAAGCCCGGTGTCGATCGTGTGACCGAACACCTGCTTCACCTCCTCCGGGTGCGCCGAAGTCGTGATATCCCAGTCACCGGGAATCCGCCCCAGGATCGCATCGCGGACACAGCCGCCGACTGCAAATGCCTCGTAACCATGTTCTCGCAGCTTTCCCAGGATTTCCTCGACCTGGACCGGCATTTCTATCCGTTTTGGAATCATATTAATATGCCTTACCCCAGTAAACCATCTTCGTTGCCGGCTTGCCGCAGCATACGCAGGTGTCAGCCAGATGTTCCTGATTGAACGGGATGCAGCGGGAGGTTACGCCGACTACTTCTTTCAGTTTATCCTCGCACTCCTGATTGCCGCACCACATTGCCTTGATGAAGCCTGGCTTATTTTCTGCGATCTCCTTCATCTCATCCAGTGTTGTCGCTACATAAGTATGGGAATCTCTGTGTGCTTTTGCACGCTCAAACATATCGTGGTGAATCGTCTCCAAAGCTCGCCAACCTTTGCTGCGATCTCATCCAGAGATACCGTAATCTTCTCATGCGTATCACGGCGAACCAGAACTGCCTGATTTTCAGCAATATCTCTCGGTCCGATCTCGACACGTACCGGAATACCGCGCATCTCGGACTCGCTGAATTTCCATCCCGGAGATTTGTCAGAATCATCCACTTTGACACGGAAGTTGGACAGAACCTCTTTTACCTCAAATGCCTTGTCCAGAACACCCTCTTTTGCCTGCTGAATCGGAACGATCATAACCTGGGTCGGAGCTACCTTCGGCGGCAGAACCAGACCATTATTGTCACCATGAACCATGATGATCGCGCCTACCATACGGGTTGTCATACCCCAGGAAGTCTGATGAACGTATTTTAATTTATTATCCTTATCCAGATACTGGATGTTAAATGCCTTTGCAAATCCATCGCCGAAGTTGTGGCTGGTGCCGGACTGCAGTGCCTTGCCATCGTGCATCAGGGACTCGATCGTGTAGGTTGCCTCTGCACCGGCAAATTTCTCCTTGTCGGTCTTGCGTCCGCGGATAACCGGAATTGCCAGGAAGTCCTCGCACAGATCCGCGTATACATTCAGCATCTGGATCGTGCGCTGCTCGGCTTCCTCTGCGGTCGCATGCGCGGTGTGTCCCTCCTGCCACAGGAATTCCCTGGAACGGAGGAACGGTCTCGTCTCTTTTCCCAGCGCACTACAGAAGCACCACTGATTGTATACCTTCGGCAGGTCACGGTAAGAATGAATACGTCATTTTTATAAAAATCGCAGAACAGAGTCTCAGATGTCGGTCTGACACAGAGACGCTCCGGCAACGGGTTCAATCCGCCGTGGTTACCCATGCAACCTCCGGTGCAAATCCCTCCACGTGATCCTTCTCTTTTTCGAGAAGACTTTCCGGAATAAAAAGCGGCATGTATACATTCTCCACGCCGGTCTCTTTGAATCTGCGGTCAAGGTCATTTCTGGATATTTTCCCAGATCGCATATCCTGCCGGACGGATGATCATACATCCCTTTACCGCGGAATAATCGATCAATTCCGCCTTTTTACCACGTCCGTGTACCATTGTGCGAAATCAACATCCATCGATGTGATCGCTTCTACTAATTTCTTGTTGTCCTTTGCCATCATCTATCTCCTTTTCATAGCTCTTACTGCCGTTGCAAGCAGCTTCAAAGGTTGTCTGTGTGCAGGCTCCTGCACAACTAATGATTTTTATGATAAATGGAAAGGGTTGTCAATTTCAAACGCAAGATTTCTGCGTGTTTTCGGGTGTCTGAACCCGATTTTGTACGAACAGAGGCAGAGCGGCTCACCCGACAGCTTCATATTCTCTTTAAAATTGTACTTCCGGTCTCCCACAATCGGCATCCCTGCAGCTCTAAAACCTCGTAGGAAAGCTCTGCCCTCTTTGCTCCCGGCGTACTGCTTTCTACAACCGCCGACGTATTGGTTCTGCCGTCACGCAGAAGATAATCTGTAAACTGCCCTTTCCGGCTTCCGGCACCCCGTCTGTCACGGCATAGTAAAACTTGTCCGCCAGCCCCGACGCAATCTGCCTGCCAAGTGCGGCTGCCGCCTCCTTCTTCGTCTTTGCGAACACCATCACTCCGGATACCGGCTGATCCAGCCGGTGCACCACTCCGATATACGGCAGTTCGCCCTTCCCCGCCCGCCTGTTTTTAAGCAGGCTCTCCATATCCGCCTGTCCGAGCCTTTTCGTCTGTACCGCCACACCTGCCGGCTTTTCGCAGACAATAATCTGCTCGTCTTCAAATAAAATTCTGATCTCCATATTCTAAACCGCATCCACCATAGTCTGTGCCCACTGGCGTGCATCCGCAAAATCTTTCTCATCCGGATGTGAAAGCGCCTCGTCAAAATTTTTACGCTCGCATTCAGCTTCTGATCTTCCGGGTGCTCCCGCAGCATCGCCACATAGCGGTTTCTCACCCGATCGGCATTTTCCCTGGCAGTAAAAGCTTCCGAGCACCTCACTGGTATCGGAACGCACTCCGTTACCCGGCACGCCAGCTTCTGATAGTATTCTCTGGAGCCACCATAACCGGCAGTGCCGAAAACCGCCAGTTTTTTTTCATTCCAGCTGCTTCAAATACTCACCAACCGTTCCATCACAGCTTCCCTTGTCCGTCCAGGATCCTACAAAATAAAGATCCGCCACAATGTCCGGCTTCGGCTCACCGAAGTATACAATCTCTTCACCGCCAAGCGCATCCCGTATTGCTTCTGCCACCTGTCTGGTATTCCCTGTCAGACTTTTGTATATGATTGCAATTTTTTCCCACTCATCTGTGCTCTCCTTCGCCCGCTCTGTCATCCTGCTGCCTATGATCTCTTTACCGGCCTGCCGTCGATACATCCGGTAAAATCTGCTTCGCGCGCCGCCTCCTCGCCCGGAAGCGGCGTATTTCTCTGCCCGCCGCTCTTAGAGCACTCCTGACAGGTGTCCGAACCCGCGTTTGCTTCCTTTCTGCCAAATCGACAGACAGATTCTTCCGGTCCCGACGAATTATCTGTCGAACCGCCGCTCGCCAGATACACGCCCTCCGCATATTCTTTTGTCTCCACAACTTCCGGTTTTACATACTTTTTCATTTTCCTGCACTCCTTCCAAATTATAAATTACAGCTTTAAACCGGTACCCTACTCCCCAGATTGTTGCTGCTTCGCAGCGCAGGCGCTCCTTTCAGTACAGCTTCGCTGTGGAGCGCCTGCCTTGCACACCTTTACACATCCTTACGATTTAAGCTCTACAGCTTAAATCTGTACCCTACTCCCCAGATTGTTGCTGCTTCGCAGCGCAGGCGCTCATTTCAGTACAGCTTTTCGCTGTGGAGCGCCTGCCTTGCACACCTTTACACATCCTTACGATTTAAGCTCTACCTTAAATCTGTACCCTACTCCCCAGATTGTTTCTATGTACTGCGGTTTGTTGGTGTTCATCTCGATCTTTTCGCGGATCTTTTGATGTGTACCGTCACCGTCGCAATGTCCCGGATGGATTCCATATCCCAGATCTTGCGGAACAGTTCTTCCTTCGTAAATACATGATTCGGATTCTCCGCAAGAAATGTCAGGAGGTCAAACTCCTTTGTCGTGAACTGCTTCTCCTCGCCGTTGACCCAGACACGTCTCGCCGTCTTATCGATGCGGATTCCACGGATCTCGATCGTATCATTCTCAGGCGTATTGCTGCCGATCAGCCGCTCATAGCGCGCCAGATGTGCCTTCACGCGCGCCACCAGCTCGCTCGGCGAAAAATGGCTTGGTAATATAGTCATCCGCTCCCAGTCCCAGGCCGCGGATTTTATCGATGTCATCCTTCTTCGCCGACACCATCAGAATCGGCGTGTTTTTCTAACCGGTCAAAAATATACGGCAGATCTTTCTGTGCAATTCCTCTTCCATCGTCTTCGATTTCCACCTGAATAAAGTCCCCCACATCCTTGATACGGATATTGATGAACTTTTCTGTTTTATTCATATATTTTACGGAATTTCCTATAATATTATTGATCACTCTGCGCAGCTGCTCCGGATCTGCAATAATCTGGGTATCCGGCGTTGCATAATTAAAATAGGATAACGCAATCCCCTTTGCTTCCAGATCCAGTCCGATTTCTTCCACGCAGTCTTTAAAATCTGCGGCAACATTCAGTTTTGCAAAGTCATACGGAATACGGTTGGTATCAATTTTGGAATACAATGTCAGTTCATTGATCAGCGTATCCATTTCGTTTGCCTTATTATAAATCGTCCGGATATACTTATCGAGTTTTTCCGGAGTATTGGCAACGCCGTCCATAATGCCTTCCGAATACCCCTTTACTGCCGTAATCGGCGTCTTCAGATCGTGGGCAATGTTGCTGATGAGTGCACGGTTTCTTTTTTTCGTTGCTAAGTTTTTCCTCCGCATTATCCTTCAGACGCTGACGCATCTGTTCAAACGTCGTGCAGAGCTCACCGATCTCATCGTCGCCCTGGGTATCCAGCGCAAAATCCAGATTGCCTTCCTTAATATTCTCCGCTGCCACCCGCAGCTTCTGGATCGGTGTGATCATGCTCCGGTAAATCCACACAATCATCATAACCGCCGTCAGTAACAGGATAATTACCACGCAGATAATTCCCCATACAATAAACTGGCGGATTTCCTGCCCGGTAGCGTCAAAGGACGTGACAATATATGCCGTGCATTTTTCTCCCGAATCCAGCTTGAAATCTACCTGTTTTACCAGAATTTCATCATCCCGGTCGATATATTTGTCCACCCCCTGCCGGGAACTGTTTTCCCCATATCCCGGAAGTTCCGAAAGGATCTTTTCATTTTGCTTCCACCGTTGAACGAAATTTCCTCTCCGACCCTTACAACCAGATAAGAATATTTCTGCTTCAGATCCTCATTGATCTCGGTGAGATAAAAAGCATCTTCCATTTTCGAAGGGGACAATTTGATTGTCTTTTTGATCTTTTCAAAATCCAGTGCCGTATAACGGTTTAACAGCGGCACAGAATTGATAATACTATAGGCATCCGCATTCTTAATGCCATACGTCTGCTCGATCACATGCGACTGAAAATTACAATAGGCGCTGATCGTGGCAATCGCCAGGATCGATGGCACAAAGATAATAATACAGAACGAAATGATCAGTTTGGTTTTTATCTTCATTCGTATTCCTTCCTGTAAAAAAATAAGACACAGAACAAACTCTGTGTCTTATTATATCATTCTTTTATAAAAATTATGTAAACTTTTCATAAATTAAAGGTACTTCTTTAAAGCCTCTGCCTTGTTTGTTGCCTCCCATGGGAGATTTAAGTCATTGCGTCCGAAGTGACCATAAGCAGCTGTCTGACGGTAAATCGGACGGCGCAGATCCAGCATCTTGATAATTCCTGCCGGACGAAGATCAAAGTTCTCACGTACAATCTTTACCAGCTCATCATCTGCGATCTTTCCTGTACCGAATGTATCAACCATGACAGAAGTAGGCTGTGCAACACCGATGGCGTAAGATAACTGAATCTCACACTTATCAGCAAGACCTGCTGCAACAATGTTCTTTGCAACATAACGTGCAGCATATGCTGCGGAACGGTCAACCTTTGTGCAGTCTTTTCCGGAAAAAGCTCCGCCGCCGTGACGTGCATATCCACCATAGGTATCAACGATGATCTTACGACCGGTCAGACCTGCATCTCCATGTGGTCCGCCGATTACGAAACGTCCTGTAGGATTGATAAAGAATTTGGTATCTCCATCGATCAGCTCCTTTGGAAGGATCGGATCAAAGACATATTTCTTAATATCCTCATGGAT
>VOFH01003107.1_pt1 | contig 14756 bp, 29 predicted proteins | sample 5384091 | NCBI WGS metagenome assembly VOFH01 (sample SAMN12384727, study PRJNA508395) | human gut metagenome | isolation source: healthy gut G | host: Homo sapiens
AACCAATGATATTCCTAAGACTATCATTTACTCCTTAAATCCAAACGACAACGCTTCCATCGGCACCATCATCGGCTGCTTCCAGGAGAAATTCCCAGGAAAGATCCAGCAGGGTTCCGCTTGGTGGTTCAATGATCATAAGGTAGGTATGACCGATCAGATGGTATCCTTAGCTAACTTAGGCTGCCTGGGCAACTTCATCGGTATGCTGACTGATTCCAGAAGCTTCCTTTCTTATACAAGACATGAATATTTCCGCCGCGTTCTCTGCGCACTGGTTGGCGGCTGGGTAGAAAACGGTGAATATCCGGCAGATATGAAATCCCTGGAATCCATTATCAAGGGTATCAGCTACAACAACGCAGTTCAGTATTTCGGATTTGATCTGGATGTTGTGAAATAATAAACATCACTGAATTATCTGCGTAGGCAGACAGTTCAGTGCGTCAACAACATTCTTAAGTTTGACCAGTTGTGCTGCACCTGATTAAAAAAAGGCCCCGCCCCACAATGTAATGTGAGATCGGGCGCCTTCTTAATATCCGCACTATATCCGTACTCTTTTTATTACCTTTACTCTTCTTTTAAATATCCCTTTTTACGCAGCTCCCTGCTCAATAAAATCCAGGTTTTTTCAGATTCTGCAGTTACTGTATGATAATGATAATCTCCGGTCAAAACCTTTAAAGGCTGAGCTTTATAACGATCCATGCGCTCTACAAATTCTTCTACATCCAGTCGGTTATTGATAATAAGATGCCCGGATCTGTCCATATAGCGGATGATCCACTGCCACATCTAAAACATGACCGCCATAATCTACAATAGTCTGCAATTCATCTCTTGTATCTTCTGTAGAATGACAAACGCAGAATACCCGGATATATTTTTTCTTTTTACCTGATCCTTTTTCAAGAACATATCCTCTGTAAGTAGAAAGGATCTTCTGGTCCTCTGCCCGCAAAGGGCAATATCCTGAACGATACCTGACGGCTCACATTAAAATGCCTTGCCAGCTCCGTTCCGGACAACGGCATATTTGTATCCTCTAACAGCAAAAGAATGCCTTCTCTTCTTTTTCCGCCTTCTGTCATAATAAAATTCACACTCTTTTCTCTATTAAAATTTTTTGCTTTCACTAAGAATATCTGCTCCTCAAAAGCCGATGTTCAATGATCTCATCATCTAATTCCAGCATTGTATGGACTTTTTTCCCCAGATCTTTGCCAAAAAACAGTTTAAGCATAATATCCACTCCCTGTATACTGCATACGTTTCCCCTTATGCGAAAAAACGTCCCCTTTATTCAAGGAGACGCACTTCATTGCTGCAAAGGTTGTGAGTAAAACGATAAGCCGGGTTATGTCGTTGGATGGTCATCTATCTAGTACTGCCGTCGCCGGCAGCCTCCAGCAACCTACCCGGAAGCTGACGGGCCGCCATATGCTTCCTGTTCGGTCTTGCTTCGAGTGGGGTTTACATGTGCCCCGCCTGTTACCAGGCGGGCGGTAGTCTCTTACACTGCCCTTCCACCCTTACCGTCCGCACAGGCCGCGGGCGGTACATTTCTGTTGCACTTTCCCTGGGTCGCCTCCGCCAGACGTTATCTGGCATCCTGCCCTTGAAGCCCGGACTTTCCTCTCCTGCGTCCTCTCGGTGTCGCAGCAGCGACCATCTGTCTTACTCACAACTTATTTAGTTTAGCATAATTTTTTTCTGTGTCTATGGGGAGATCTAAAAAAATTGCGATATTGTTGACTAAAGTCGAAAGCCGCCGGTGCACATAACAGATGCGCATTTGGGAGAAAATCCTTTGTTCGTGGGCTTGCGTCGCCTATTGTCAGAACTGCGAACCAAACTCGCACGCTTTGCGTGCTCAAACAGTGGTTCTCCGTTCTGACGCTATGCGCGCCCACTCACGGATTTTCAAACAAATGCTTATTCTGTCATGTGCACCGGCGGCTTTCTATGTTATTGGCAATAAAAAATGTAGGAGCAAACCAATAAGCAGTTTTTATGTGGGAGGGGGGTGTACTTAAGTATGGTATTTTTCATGTGACATATCCAATACAGTAGAAAGGGCTCTTCCATGTATAATAAGCATTCGTTAGGTAATTTTGTCCATTTTGTGAGCATAGCTGGCAGGTTGGAGGCATTGTTTGAGCGAACGCAGTGAGCGAGTTTGCCGGAGACCTGACTAATCGGCTGCGGAGCAAAATGGACAAAATTGCCGTGAATGCGTTTATACATGGAGGAGCCCTTTCGGACCCTATTGAACTAAATCCCAATTTCACCCCATACAGCCTTTAGTTTTCCAGATTCCACACTCACAAACTACACATCCAGACAGCTTCCGCCTATAAATTCCTTAAAATAGAGTTTTTTCGGTATATCTTCGCTGCTGACACCGATAAAATAATCCAGGAATTTAAGGAGACGCTTTGCCTCTGTATATTCGGACAGTTTTTTGGAATACCAAAAGCAATGGTTCCAAATACTGCTTTAACACAGCCAGTTCATAGATCAGAGCTGAATTAAACATAGCATCTGCCTCTTCCTGATATGGGAAAATGTTTTCCTCTTCTCCTTTTTCGCACAGACGGCCACATACGAATGGTATCCCGGGCAGAAGTTCCCCTTGTCCTTGCATCCCGGATCATACGGCGCAGCAGACGTCCGTCTGTAGTAGGAATACGATTATGCTCGTCAATATTTAACTGGGTAAGAGCACTTATGTAGATTTTAAACTTACTCTCTCTTGGAAGAGAATATGATAAACGGTCATTTAAACAGTGGATCCCCTCGATCACCAGAATATCCTCTTTCCCAGCTTCAGGAAATCACCCTTTGTACTCCCGTTCTCCTTTTTGAAATTATAATAGGGCAGTTCCACCTGCTCTCCTCTTAAAAAGAGCCTGCATATCCTGGATTGAACTGCTCTACATCCAGACATTCAAAGGATCTCATAATTATAATTGCCATTTTCATCCCTTGGACTGTCTACCCGGTTTACAAAATAGTTATCCACTGCAATAGGGTGCGGTTTTAATCCAATGGCCTCTAACTGCACTGACAGTCTATGTGAAAATGTAGTCTTTCCTGAAGAAGACGGACCTGCGATCATAACGATCTTAGCTGTTTTCCGTTCTGCGATCTGAGCTGCGATCTCTGCAATACGCTTCTCCTGAAGAGCCTCCTGGATCAGGATCAGGTGAGACATATCTCCTTCTGCTATCTTGTCATTTAAAGCTCCTACTGTCTCCAGATCCAGACGTTGTCCCCATAGTGAGGAATCTGCCAATGTATGAAACAGCTTTGGAAGAGGGGCAAATTGCGGCAGCACTGTAGGCGCCAGCATCGATGGCAGCATAAGTACAAAGCCGTATTCATACAGCTTTAAATCGAAATAACGGATGTATTTCGTATTTGGAACCATATATCCGTAAAATAGTCCTCAAACCCGTCAATACTGTAAACATTGACTCTGGACACACGACGATAGCGGAAGAGACGTTCTTTATCATACATCCTGTGCCTGTGAAAGCGTTCTATGGCATCATCGGTAGAAATACTGCGTTTTAAGATTGGGATCTCCTGATCTACGTATTCCTGCATTTTAGCTTTTACCTGTTCAAGAAGCTCCTGGTTTAATGTAAAATTTCCTCTTGCTTCTACAAAAACCTTTTCCAATGGAAAAATCCACAATAACTTTCTCCACATTTTCAGGACCTGCCACTGCGTAAAAAGCTTTCAGCATCAGAAGGGTGGCACTTCGCTTATAAGCGGAAATTCCCGTTTTTTGCCTTGCTGTGATAAACTGAACTTCTCCTTCCCGTATTTTTTCCTGAAGTTCCTGGAGTTTTCCATTTACCTGCACTAATAATATCTCATCTGCGTACTCTTTCTGATACTCTTCTGCTACCACCTGCCAGGTAACATCTTCTGAATATGTTTTTTATCTGTGTATCTATCTTCAGCTGGATCGCATAGACACCTCCTTTTTATATGAAATGTTCTCTCCCGGAATCTTTCTATACCTGATTTATGAGAAGATTTTTTTGCCAGTTATACCAGAATTTCTGAGAGACTGCGTTGCATCCGCCTCTGAAATTCAGGCATGACTGGCAGAAAACTCAGCCACAAACACAGTGTATGTTGAACTCCGGGAGGACATTGTCCATCAGCTGCACAAAGACAACAATTATAAAGAACAGTTGGCCATGCAGATGGAGCTGTAACGACCTCCACATCCGATGGCAGGTTTTCTTTCAGATATCCAGCCATATACTGGATAAAATGTGCTCCATTCCATAGTGGCCTGCATCGATCACTGCCATATCTCTGGCTGCTGCATCAATTCCTGATGATGACTGATATCCCCTGTTACCAGTGCCTTTGCACCTGCGTGGATAACTTCTTCGATAACGCTTCCGCCTGCACCTGGACAAAGAGCCACTTTTTCTATTTCCATGTCCATCAGTTCTTCTCCATATACCAGCACAAAAGGAAGATGAAAGCCTGTTTAACTTTTTTCAGCCAGAGCTTTTTACAGTCAGCTTTCCTGCCAGATTTCCTGTTTTTCAATTCCATATGCCACAGGATTTCCATTTATTTCCATATCTCCCATACACTCTAACGGCTCTGTATCCTTTAAAGAAAGCCGTTCAGCTGCCAGGTCTGCCATACAACCGGGAGCTGCATCAAATTTGTGTGCATGGCATAATAGGAAATATCTGCCTGGATCAATTTTACTAGACGTCTGGTAATGAAATTCTGGTCATTCACTTTTTGATTGCTTTAAAAATAAGGGGATGATGGGTCAAGCATATCTGCTCCCCCTTTAATGGCTGCCTCAACCACCTGATGCTGTGGCATCTAAGGCAATATAGATTTTTTACCTCTTTATCACTGCGTCCTGCTAATAATCCCGGATTGTCCCAGTCGCAGGCACAGCTTTCAGGAGCCAGTCTGCCTAATACCTCTATCACTTCACTGCATTTCATCTTGCGCCTCCCTGATACATAAAAGTTCTTCTTTTTTAAAGCCCTGCTGGTGCTGTCTGCCCTGCGGTCAGTTCTTCTTCTTTCTTTCCTGCAAAGCCCTTTAAGATCCCTTTTACTCTTTTTTCTTCTTTTTAAAAGGTACTGCTTCAAAACAGCATCCCCACGTCTGATCAAACAGCCCCAAAACGATATTCCGGAACTGTTTCACAGCTTACGGTATCCTTTCCTTCTGAACCAAACCCCGCTTTTATCACTGTATAAAACTTTCCTTCATCAGTATCATGGCTTCATCTTCAATAAAAAAGCCATTTTCCTTCAGATAGCGGCGGAACTTTTCCAGATCGACTGGGGAGAAAAGATCCAATGTGGGATACTGCCCATAATTGATTTCCATCCTCTAAAATGCTGATCTCCAACTCTCCACCCATTCCTGCGATAACAACCGTATCAGCTTCTCCGGCATGTAATTTTTCCAGTCCATTGCTTAAACGGGTCTCTATGGAAATAGCAGCATCTCCTGCATCCCGTCTGTATTCTTCAATATGTTCATCCGCTCTTGCTAACGGTCCTTTTCTCACATCCATAGCCAGTGCACTTTTTATTTTTCCTGTTTCTGCCAGATAAATAGGCACATATCCATGATCTGTTCAATATCTGCGACCCGGCTTCCTTCCGGTACAAAAAGCCACCAGTTTTAACCGTTCTGAAGGCGAAGCCTTGTCTTTTTGTCTCGCTATTGTTAATTTTATCCGTCATATCCGTCCTGTTCTTTCTATACTGTATATATTGATGTTGGGGGCAAACGGTATTTTGACTCATCAGCTTTCAGATAATCCTTTAATTTCCGGCTCCTGCTTGGATGGCGCAGTTTGCGAAGAGCTTTATCCTCGATCGGCGGATCCGTTCTCTGGTTACATGAAACTTTTTCCCGCTTCCTCCAGCGTTCTTGCCTCACCGTCATACAACCCAAAACGCAGGGATAATACCTGCTGTTTCTCTTGGTGTCAGTGTTTGTAATACTTCTACCAGCTGCTCATGCAAAAAATACAAAGGATGCCTCGTCCTGAAGAAATGACATTTTTTCATCCTGTATAAAATCCACCAGATGACTATCTTCTTCCTCTCAACCGGTGTTTCAAAGAGACACCGGCTCTGAGCCATATTTAATACTTCTTCTACTCTTTTCACCGGCATATGTACCTGGTCTGCTATCTCTGAACTGTAGGCTCCGCCCCAATTCCTGAATAAGCCGTCTGGGCTTCGCATCACCCGGTTAATGATCTCCACCATATGGACCGGAATACGGATAGTTCTGGCCTGGTCTGCAATTGCCCTTGAAATAGATTGACGGATCACCAGGTAGCATATGTACTGAAGCGGTAACCTTTTCATAATCAAACTTCTCCACAGCCCGCATCAGCCCCAGATTTCCTTCCTGGACCAGATCCCTAAAAATGCCACTCCACGCCCTGCATAATGCTTGGCAATGCTCACCACCAGACGCAGGTTAGCCTTTGCCAGCTTTTCCTTTGCCTCTTGGCTCCCGGCCTGTATCTGTATGGCCAGATCAGCTCCTCTTCCTGAGTCAGAAGAGATATCTTTCCAATTTCTTTTTAAATACAGACACACCGGGTCTGCCTGATCCCATGCCCCTCTTTCTGCCTGAACCATCTTTTCTGCCAGTTCCTCTTCTGACTCTGTTTCAGGATCATCCCGCTCTTCTTCCCCATCTAATATCTGTACCTGATTTTCCCGCCAGTATGTCAAGAACGCGGTCCAGCTCCTCCTCTTTCAACTCTTTTGGTTTGAAATACCGAAAAACATCACGGTACTCCACCTGACGTTTTCCGGTACCGGCATCTGCTAAAAGCCGGCCCATTTTCTCCTTAAAGCTTAAAAGATTCCTCTCTGTGCGTTCTTTTCATCAGGCTTCCTCCTTAAATCAATCCAAAGATATATGCAGCTGCTTTAACGCTGCCTGCTGCTTTATGATCTCCTGCAACTGGGCTATATCTTTCGCATTTCGGCTTGCAGTGTCCAGGCTGTTCTTTCTTACTTTCATCACAGTCTCCGCAAATGCCTTTTCTGCTCCTCATTGTTTAAGGATTCTTTTAAACTGGCATTAAATAATGCCGCTACTTCCTTGTACTGGTCTTCATCATTGATGAACCTGCTTAAAATACCTGCCGGATTTACATTTCCTGCTTCATGGCCTTCAAATACCATGGCTGCCACCTGATGATACAGGTCTTCCACAAAATCATCAGCCGTTATAATGCCATTTATCTTGTCAAATAATTCCGGGTTCTCGATCGACCAGGTAAGCAATAATCTTTGGGATCTTTCGTATGCCATCTTCCCGTTCCTGCTTTCTTCCGGCTTTCTTTATGGGCATCTGGTTCTGCCCAACTGCCTGTCCCACATATGGATCACCGCCATACTCCAGCCGTCCTGTATTATTGCCTGGGCTATTTTCATTTTCCCTGGAAATAACACTTCTTCCGGAAGCATCTTCCCTATAGCTGTCACCAGCCTTTAAGCCCATCTGCATTCCCAAACGGTTTACTAACTGGCGAAGCTCTTCTTCTTTATCATCTGTTCCCTGGATACTGCCTGGATATAATTATCCCGTTCCAAAGGTTCTCCAAACTGTAATAAGCTTCTTTGCCGTTTCCTGATAAAATCTCGTCTTCTGCTCCGGGTCTTCTAATTGATAGTTTCGTTTTAATACATCTATCTCAAATAAGCTGTTTTTGCCTGGGCGATCCCTCTCTTTAAAAGCCTCTGACCCCATATTTTTTAATAAATTCATCCGGATCCTTATACGGCTTCATGTTCAACACTCTGGCAGAAATACCTGCATCCCTTAATATAGGAATAGCCCGCAGCGCAGCTTTTACACCGGCGCCATCACTATCATAAGTTAAGATCACCTGATCGTATGGCGTTTTAAAACCCCTGCATGCTGGCTTGTAAATGCAGTTCCCAAAGATGCAACTGCATTGGTAAATCCTGCCTGATGCATGGATATCACATCAGATAGCCTTCGCACACCAGCATGTATTTTTCCCTGGTAGTCCTTGCAAAATTAAGTCCATACAGATTCCGGCTCTTATCAAATAATCGTGTTTCCGGTGAGTTTAAATACTTCGGCTCTCCATCCCCATTACACGGCCGCCGAATCCGATCACACGGTTATTCACATCCATGATTGGAAACATGACACGGTTCCAGAATTTATCTCTTCCACCTCTCTCTTCAATGGTCACAAGACCCGTCTGGCTTAAAATGCATCATCATAGCCCTTGTCCTTCAGAAAGCGGTACAGATCGTCACTTGTCTTATTGGAATAACCAAGTCCGAAACGCAGCATAGTCTCATCAGTAAGCTTTCGTTTGTCATGGAAATATTCGTATGCCATTTCTCCCTGCGGCTGCTTCATCTGGTAATAAAAATAGTTGGCTGCCAGCTTATTTACCTCTAACAGCCTGCTGCGAAGCTCTGCCTGTTCTCTGGCTTCTTTGCTATATTCCATCTTCGGCAAGGTAACTCCCGCCCGGTCAGCTAAAGACTGCAGGGCCTCCTGAAAATATAGTTTTCATATTCCATTACAAAAAGTAAGAACATTTCCCCCAGCTCCGCAGCCGAAACAATAATACATCTGTTTTCCCGGAGAAACGGAAAAGGAAGGTGATTTTCATTATGGAAAGGGCAAAGGCCAAAATAATTAGCTCCTTTTTCTGCAGCTTCACATATCCCGAAATCACATCCACGATGTCATTCTTCATTCTCACTTCTTCAATGACTTCATCCGGATAGTACATGCTTTTTTCTCCCTTCTGTTACAACTGTGATCATTTAATACACGTTCCAGCGTTTTGGAACAAATAATTTTTCAAACTGGTCTATGGCATAAATATCACTCATGCCTGCTATGTAGTCGCACACTACCCTGGAGACTTTTTCTCCTGCATCTAAGAAGTTTAAATACTCCTGGGGCAGCTCATCTACATGATCCATATAATAGAAATAAAGCTGGGGAAAGCATCTGCTGGGCTCTGCCTTCTTCTGCTTTTGGTATCTCATTTTTATATACATGGTCAAACATCCACTGGCGAAGTCCCATCATAGCCTCTTCCATGCCTTCTGACATAAAGATCCCCGGCTTGTTTAGACTGTTTAAAATAATATCATGGATCATGATATTTAAGCGTTCCCGGACACTGTGACCAAGAACATCTGTATAGCACAAAGGAAGATCTTTTTCTTCAAACATCTTTGCCCGGATGGCATCATCTATATCGTGGTTAATGTAGGCGATCTTATCCGACAGCCGGACTACTGCGCCTTCTAAAGGTAGAGGGATGACCTGCTGTGCGGTGATTGCGGATCCCATCCACTTCCCAGGTAAGGTTTAATCCTTTTCCATTTTTTCCAGCTTTTCTACCACCCGTACACTTTGCTCATAATGGGTAAAGCCATCTTCACAGATCTTATTTAAAACAGCTTCCCCGGAATGTCCAAAAGGCGTATGCCCCAGATCATGTCCCCAAAGCAATAGCCTCAGCGAGACTTTCATTTAACCGTAATGCCTTTGCAATAGTCCTGGCTATCTGGGACACCTCAAAGTGTGCGTAAGTCTTGTACGGTAATGATCTCCCTCCGGTGCAAGAAACACCTGTGTTTTATGCTTCATGCGTCGAAATGCTTTGCAATGCAAGATGCGGTCTCTATCCCTCTGGTATTCCGGACGGATATCACATAAAGGTTCCTGCCTGTCTCTGCCTTTTGTTTTTGCAGAAAAGAGGCATACGGGCTTAAAGTTACAAGTTCAGTGCTTCCTGAGATTCTCTGATGTTCACTAAGTCACCCCGCTTTTGTGGCGAAAAGTCACTTTGCAGTATCTTTTCATTTTTCGCTATGTATATGTGTATGCCCGATAGTTGTAGTTTTATGACAAATAAGATGTTGGGGGCAAAAGGTATTTTGACCCCTCTGATACTATTTTTATTAGTATAACACATTTAAAAAACAGACGCCACCGAAAACATTTCCAATGACGCCTGTTTCATTATTCTATATAATATTTTGCTTATACATGTTTTCCTACAGTAATCCTAACATTGACGGCAGGCCCAGTGACAATACCGGAACATAGGTCACTAGCAGCAGACCAATGATGATCATTACAAAGTACGGCAGCAAATGGCTGATGACACTTTCAATAGTAACACCGCCTACCTTACAGCCTGTAAACAGGATGGTTCCTACCGGAGGTGTAATGGTGCCTACAGACAGATTGTAGCAAAGTACGATACCAAACTGAACTGCATTCATTCCAAGGCTTGTGCAGATCGGCAAAAAAGATTGGAGTGAAGATCAGGATTGCTGGTGTCGGATCCATGAAATACCTACAAACAGAAGGATAATGTTAATTAACAGAAAAATAATAATCTTGTTGCTTGTAATACCAAGAACTGCTGCAGCTACCATATCCGGTATTCCGGTAAATGCCATTGCCAGGACATAATAGAGGAAAGTCCGATCATAAAAGTAATAGTACCGGTGATTTTCGCAGAGTCAGTACAATTCTTGGGATATCTTTAATTTTAATAGAACCGTAAAATAAAGGGAAAGAACGGTTGCATATACAACTGCTACTGCGGAACCTTCCGTTGCAGTGAACACACCACAAAAGAATACCTCCAATTACGATAACGATCGTTAAAAGGCTTGGAATCGCCTGCCAGAAAGTCTTTAATACAATGCCGGCAGTCAGCTTTGCTTCGCCTCTGTAGCCTAATTTCTTTGCTGTAATAGTTGCCAGAATGATAACACCAAGCCCCAGATCAGACCAGGGAACATAACCAGCCATAAACAGTGCGGAAATAGATACGCTTCCTGCAACCGTAGAATAAACGATCGTAGTATTGCTTGGTGGGATCGACATACCAACAGGAGCTGATGCAACGTTTACTGCCGCAGAATAATTCTTGTCGCCTTCTGCTTCTTCCAGAGGTCCCATGGTACTTCCGATGGCTGCAGCGCCGCTGCACCAGAACCACTGATAGCACCAAACAGCATGTTTGCGATACGATTAGACTGTGCTAATGCACCAGGCAGACGTCCGCCGATGACCTTTTGCACAATTTACAAAGTCTTAATGCAATACCTCCGTTATTCATAATGTTTCCTGCAAGAATAAAGGAACGGGATGGCGATCAGTGAAATGAGTTTAGAGCCGCAAAAATCCTCTGTGCAGATGTTGCAAAAGCTACATTGGATGGCAGCATACAGATCATTGAAACTGCGGAAGAGTCCGATTCCCACCCATCGGCACACCTGCTGCCAGTAATAAAACCAGAAGAACAACCATTACCAGGGCAACCTGAACTGCAATAGACATATCTTATTCTCCTCCTTCTTTTCTTGTTCAGTTCTACAATAAGATTATAGATACTGTAGAAAATGATCCGATTACTCCACACACAGGAATAATACTGTAAATAGTTCCCTGTAGGAATCTTGAGGATGGAGTCAAATACTACAATATTCATGGTTGTGATAACAGAACCACCATAAACCAGGATCAATGCTGAAAGATAATGACAGCTACTTCAATAGCAATTTAACATTCTCTTTGCGCTGCCATTCATTTTATCCTTTAAATAGGTAATACAAATGATCACGCTGTCCGAATACATAAGTTGCTGAAAGCAGGATCAGCCATACAAAACAGTAACGGGTAAGGACTTCGCTGACACTGCTTGGGCTTTTAAACACGTGCAACGTACTACCACCTGATAATACCGTAAGAAGGACCAATAAAAATCAAACAATACAGACAAAGCTAAAAAGCGGTCAAACCATTTTTTAATGTTTTTCATTATTTATTGTCCTCCTCTCTTAATTCTACTACTGCATCATAAATCTGCTTTGTCACATCAGACTGGTTTGCAATCCTGTTTAACAGCGGCATGCAACGCTCACGCAGTTCACTGGTATCCGGGTAGCAGAACTGGGTGCCCGCTTCTTCGGCATCTTTCTTTGCTACTTCAATATCCTGTTTAAATGTTTCAAATTCTTCTTAGTGTCCTTGATCAGTCTGTCGAAAGATCTCTCTGTCTTCGTCCTTAAGGAATTTAAGAACGCAGTACTTGCAAGCACTACGTCAGGATACCGCAATATGACGGGTATAAGCATAGTAAGGCGCAACCTCATAATGCTTAAAATCACGGTAAACCAGCTCACTGTTCTCAGCAGCATCAATAACGCCTTGCTGCCAAGTGCACCTTATAAACCTCAGACGTAACCATAACGGCTTCCATTACCACCCATCAGCTTTGCCATTTCTACATAGGTCGGGCTGTCATTTACACGAATGATCATACCTTTTTTAAAGATAAATCTGCAGAATTGATCGGTTTCTTTGCATATACATTTCTCTCACCTGCCGTATAAACAGTCAGTACACGAATTTATATTTTTCAGTAGATGCAAACAGATCATCAATACCCCGTTTAATGTTGCTTTTTCAAGATGATCAATATTATCTCATACAGATAAGGTGTTTCCTACAATAGCAAAGTCCGGATCGTATCCTTCTGGAACAGAACATGGCACGATTGCCATTTGTAAAGCTCCTGTGCGGATAAATTCAGCCATTGCTCCCTGCTCTCCTAATACCCCATTGGGATAAATAGTTACATGATAACGTCCCTTTGTTTCCTTCTCAAATTTTTCCCCAAATGCTTTCATGGCACGATACTGCGGATGATTCTCGTTCTGATTAAAAAGCTACACGAATCTCTGTCACCTTCTGTTCAGAAGTACGTCCACAGGCTAAGCATACCCATAAGGCAAATAACCCCCCACATCTATTGCCATTTTTTTAACATACCGGTAAATCCTCCTACTGGTTTTTACAAATTAATATTAAGATTTTCTTACCGTCAACTTATGTCAACATGTTTTTTGCGTTTTATTTTTGCGTTTTTTCAATATTATAGCAGTTCAGCATATTAACCTAAAATAGTATTCAGGCCAATACCATATGCTAAGCTGCTTATCTTTTAAAAGATTCATTTTATATATGCATTCCACATATACAGTGACACTGCTCTCTTAATTACAGCAATGCTACACTTACCTTAACTACAACCTTACGCAGGTTCATAGCTTCGCCGGAGATAACCTGTGGGCGATGGATATCAGATGGGAAGAATACACAGAAAACATCCCGGACGGGACTCAATATATCCTTCATCTTCCACAGCTTCATAGAAGATCGGGTCTCTTTCCATAAATGTGCTCTGCTACTTTGTAGTTTCCGGTATTCTTGGTAAATCCAAGACGTTCTCTTCCGGATACTAAAAACTGTACATCCAGATATTTCTCATGAGACTCGGACGTCTGTCTGCAACATCTTCTGTCATGGCATCAAATACCTGAGCATAGATATCTTTTCCCTGGATCTCATATACACCAGGTTCCATAGCTGCGAAATCGTGGCTCTTTAAGTACTCTAATGCAGTCTGAATCGCTGCCGGGTACTTTTTCAAAAGAATCACCATTTTTAATAGATGAAAAAATCATTTTTCTCTCCTTTATTATAAGCTTTTTTAGCTTTATTTTGTTTCTGCCTTCCATTGCATGTACAAGACGTACAATACACTCATGACCAGGAACTTCAACTCCATGCTTATGAGCTGCGCGCACTACAGCACCGCTGATAGTATCAACCTCTGTTTTTTCTGCCATCACGCAGGTCTGCACGGATAGATGTACATCCCTTTGGATTATTAATAGCAGTTTTTTAACTTTTTCACGAACTTTTTTCTTCATCAAAGTCCAGTCCGGCTGCTGCTGCTGTCTTTACAGTCTCATGGATCAGTTGGCAGCACAGATCCCATGCATACTCATTTGCTGCAATATAGCCCATATCTACCTGAAGAACACCTGTAAGGGCACTTAAGGAAACATTTGTAAACAGTTTATCCCAGATCAGAGTCTGGATATTTTCATGGATCTTTACATTAAAACCACACTGGTCAAATGCTTCTTTTAACAGTGGAAGGAAACCTTCTTTATCTTCTAAACATACCAACATTAGTAACACCTGTTCCACCACGGCGTACATGTCCCATTCCAAGAACAGCACCATTGTCTTCTGTTGTACCAATCACAATATGATCTTCATCAACAAATTCCTTTAACAGATCTTCATGTCCTGCACCATTCTGTAAAGTCATGAGACGGGTGTTTGGTCCGATGAGACCACGATTCCCTTCTAATGCTGCTCTGGAAAACAACGCCTTTACAAACAGGATCGCATTAAATCTGCAGGCGCTTGTCCCTGTGTATTACTAACTGCACCTGGATGATAAGTATGAGTGGTACCGTCTTCATCAATGAAGACCATTGTTTGAAACCTGCTCTACTACTTTTTCATTAGTATCTACTAAGAGAACATCGTTGTGCTGGGAGAGATGTCCGCCATAGATGGAACCCATTGCTCCTGCACCGATCACTGCAATACGCATTTACTTTCTCCTTTTTTATTCTCACATTCAGCGTTTTTACTATGCCTTAAAATCAGATTGCGCCCTGCATAAAGTTTTCTTATGCCGGGGCGCAGTCTGATTTAAGATCCACTCTTGTAATCCTTGATTATTCAGAGAACTCAGCCAGTCCTTCAATTGCATATGCACGAACAGGGCTGGAATCAGTGGGATTGGAAGTGGGGAATAGCTC
>VOFH01002982.1_pt1 | contig 14724 bp, 15 predicted proteins | sample 5384091 | NCBI WGS metagenome assembly VOFH01 (sample SAMN12384727, study PRJNA508395) | human gut metagenome | isolation source: healthy gut G | host: Homo sapiens
AGTCCGATAATCCGGAAGACACTCTGGCATTCTCCACTCAGGAAGTGGAAGTTATCCCCAGCACTTCAGAAGTAATCAAAAAAGATAGTGTGGTTATGTATAAAGGAACGCGTTATCGGGGCTATGTCTATATCAACCCTTCTAAGATGAAAGTAATAAAAACAGTATATTCTGATGAAGGTATAGGTGTGGACAATGTATACTATGACAACGTGATACATATCTGTGTATATGAAGGCAAGAAATTACTGTATGGCAAGGATATTACTAAAAAAGTTTTCGCAACTATTTTCCGGAGGAAGTATTAAATCAGACCATTCTTTCCGACATGAATTTTATAAATGTGGATGGAAAAAGGCTATCACTATGAAGCCATGCTCCGTATTCCGGAAAGTTCCGTTTATCATCTCGTAAGCCTGACTATCGGTACTGATAAGCAATTACATATAAAAATGGTGGAGTAAAACTCCACCATCAAACAATATCTATTAAAGAAATCCTTCTCTTATTTGTTGCTTTTCCTGAAGGGTTAGCACTTTTTCTCGGGCATTACCTCTTCCTTTTGAAGCATCTCCTTTCTTCGGAGCATTTCCACTACCTTTATTGGTATTTCGTCCTTTAGCACGGAAGTTACGTTTGCCCCTTCCGTCATAACTACGTGGCTTGTATTCGGGTGACTCACTAATTCTTCAGGTACAGGTATTTTATAAATATCTCTTTCCAGGAAATTCTCAATTTGCTTTGAAGTTACTTTGTTCCTTTTCATTTACAAAGGTTAGAGCAACACCATCGTTATTAGCACGCGCCGTACGACCAATACGATGAACATAGTCTTCACTTGTCATGCGGAACATCATAGTTAATCACAAGACGAATATCATCAATGTCAATACCACGAGCCACGATGTCAGTGGCAACCAGAATGTTTATACGACCTGCCTTAAACTCATGCATCACTTCTTCACGCTGTGCCTGTTCCAGGTCAGAATGCATTTCGCCTACATTCAGCTTCATCATTTTTCAAGGCCTTTGTCACTTCCTTTACTTTCAACTTGGATGATGCGAAGATAATGACACGCTCCGGTGTTTGTTCAGCAAAGAGACTGCGAATTATACCCAACTTCTGATTTTCATAGCAAACATAGGCGGCTTGCACAATTTTATCAGCAGGGCGTGAAACGGCAAGTTTGACTTCAGCGGGATTATTGAGAATGGTGTTGGCAAGTTGTTGTATTTTTGCAGGCATGGTAGCAGAGAACATGATGGTTTGCCGTTCTTTAGGCAAATACTTCACAATCTGCATGATGTCATCGAAGAACCCCATGTCGAGCATGCGGTCGGCTTCGTCAAGAATGAAATAGGAAACACGGGAGAGATCTACATATCCCAAACTCAGATGAGCTATCAAACGTCCCGGAGTAGCTATAACAACATCGGCTCCCAACATTAGCCCCTTCTTTTGCTGTTCAAAGTATCCCATCGTTACCACCATAAACTGCCACACTGCTAACAGGCATGAAGTAGGAAAAACCTTCCATCTGCTGATCTATTTGTTGCGCCAATTCTCGTGTGGGAGACATAACAATACAGTTTATAGCATCTTCAGGATGTCCACCTTCGGAAAGTTTATTCAGTACAGGCAACAGATAGGCAGCCGTCTTACCGGTTCCGGTCTGTGCCACGGCTATTAAATCTCTGCCTTCAAGTATAACGGGAATGGATTTCTCTTGTATAGGTGTGCACTCATCGAAGCGCATGGCTTCCAGTGCATCAAGCACCTGATCATTCAGTTGTAGTTCGGAAAACTTCATGTTTCTTTTTATTTAGTCGCAAAGATAGGAAATAAAGTGATTACCACAAAAGAATGAAGCTACTTTGCAATCCATTCCTTTAATACCCGGATGCTGTTCCCATTCCGGATTCATTTGTCTGATTTTCTCGGGAATGGGGAAGACAATAGTATACCCACTTTCTTCGTTGGGAAGTTGCGGACGACTGTTGTAAGAACGGGTAAACTGTCCAAAACGAATTAAGTCCTGACGCCGCCAACCTTCCCAAGCCAATTCTAATTGACGCTCAGCCAGAAGATTGTCCAAAGTAGCAGTACGTTCCGGTGCTCCTACACGGGTACGCACCTGATTCAGTTCTTCATCTCCATTGCGTCCGTCACGGACTTTGGCTTCACTCTTCATAAGCAATACATCAGCGTAACGAAACAGAACAATATCATTCTCCATCAATTTTCCATCTTTCATGGCTTTGTCATCTATCTCATATTTTTCATACGGGCACCGGCAGTCTTTTTCATAAGGTTCATCAGACAGATCCAGTTTAACCTTCCACGGTTCGTAAACTAAAGCTGTTCCATCATCAATTTCACGACATTACCTTTCAAATCATAAACAGTACCTGCATAATAGCAATAATCAAAACGCGGGTCCTGTTCGTTTGTCTCGTATCCAAAAGTCTGTAAGGCTTCGATAGTGGCACTTGATCCATTCTCACCAGACAAACCTAACGCTTTGGCATGATTATAATGACGCGAACGGAAAAGATATTGCATCTGATTGGTATATAGCGTCTTATTCATCGGAATAGTGAAGATGTTTTCAACAGAGCCTTCATTATATACGGCAAAATTGGCGGCATAATCTGATTCAAGACGATAACCTAAAGCTGTAATTTGGTCACAATAGAATTCTACGGTCTGCCAGGCATTGAATGTATTGCCATCCACATCAAAGAAGATTGTTTTCCCATTCGGATGGGTATCATCCACCCAGTTATTATCCATATAAATTTCTGCATTCAGTGCCAGTTTTGCAAGCAGGAAGTAGGCTACGGGACGTGTCAAGCGGCCATAGTAATTACCAGAACGGTTACTGAACTGAGCGGGCAGGAGTGGGGGCTGTCTCTTGTAGTTCTTTGAATATGAAATTAAAGATATTCTCACGTTCACTCAGTACAATATCTTTTGAGGCAACCTTGGAAGATAGAACCAACGGAATACTACCGAACAGGTCCGTCAGATAATAATAGTACATTGCACGTAAGGCACGTACTTCGGCACGATAGGCTGGAAGTTCTGCATCTGCATGTGTAAGTGCATAACTTTCAATTTGTTCCAAAGACTTATTACTGAGCATAACTACTTTATAGAGATATTCCCAAGTGGCTTGTATCGCATCATTATTTATTCCCCATTTGTGCAAAAATAGTCCTTGCCAGAAACCACCGTCGTACCAGTCACCACCACGAGTAGGCATAATAGCCTCATCAGTTGTAAAAGTATTCAGATCATATATGCCGCGTCCTGTTCCCTGCAATCCTTGACTATCGGAATTTCCTCCGATATAGTTATAGAGAGAGGCAACCGCATTCAGATAAAGTTCAGTAATTTACGATAGCCTTCTTCTTCGGGTAATGCATCGCAGGGGACTTTCTTTTAGAAAACCATCACATGAGATCATGCACCAACTGAGGGTGACCAAACACAAAACGAACGAATTATGGAATATCTTTTCATGTCTTTAAGGTTTAGAAGTTTACACTTAATCCGATGGTATATGTGCGGTATAAAGGATAATTGCGTTTATCATCTATACCTAAAGTAGAATTCACCGATGAACTGTTTATCATGGGTGTCAATCCGGAATAACCGGAAATAGTAGCCAGATTGTTGACCGTCAGTGACAGGCGAAGCGATTGCAGGTAACGGGTATTTTTCAATGGAACATTCCAGCCCACTGTGATATAGTCGAAGTTCACATAATCACCATCTTCCAACCAATAATCTGTAGCTGTCTGATCCTTTATATTCCGTGTAGGCGCTTTCTTCATAACGTTATAGTCGGGAAAACTATTCATATTCATATAAGTAAGCGAAGTACCATTATAGACTTTATGTCCGAATGCGCCGTTTATCTGTAACGATACATCAAAAATCTTTTATAACGAAAACTGATATTAGAGCCAAGAATTGTTTTTGGAACTGCCTGACCTGCTATGTACCGGTCTTCACCATCCTCCAGACTAACACCACCACCATTCAAATCAGCAATCTGATAAGTATAGCCTCCGTTACCATCGGATACTAATCCTGTGCAATGGGGAGGTAAAATACCCCCAGCGGCTGACCTACAATCTGGTAAACGATATGATTATATCCGCCATGAAATCCGGCATCATCCAATCCGGCAAGACTCTTGTATTCTGTTGCTGAAATATGTTCACCCTGATAGTTGCCGTCGAGGGAAAGCAATTTGTTTTGTTGAAAAGTCAGGTTAGCATTGATATTCAGTTCCATATCTTTGGTTTTCAATGGAGTTATGCCAATGGATAGCTCTGTTCCATAATTACGCATGGAACCAATGTTTGCCAGCAAAGTGTTGTAAGTGAAAGGCGGTACACTTACATTATAGAGATAGAGCATATCTTTCGTCTTGGAATTATAATAGTTGGCGGTTAGTAACAACCGGTTACCCAGCAAAACCATTTCTATACCGGCATTGAAGGTCTGTTTCACTTCCCATTTTAAGTCCGGATTCATATTCTTCAATTGGTCCATTGTGACCACAGGTGATGAACCTACCGGAGCAACTCCGTTCGGGCGTATCAGATTCAGGGAGGTGTACGAATCAATTCCATTTGGTTACCTGCCAAACCATAGCCTGCGCGGACTTTCAGATTGTCAATGAAAGGCAGTTTCTCCATAAACTTTCCTTGCCGACTACCCATGCAACAGATACAGCCGGAAAGAAACCCCATTTATGATTACTGCCAAACTTGGATGAGGCATCTCCACGGGCATTCACTGTCAGTATATAACGATCATCGTATGTATAGTTCACACGTCCCATGAAGGAGGCCAGGCGAGGATCTTCATAATAAGAATTAGTTCCTTCCCACGGACGGAGAGCACCTCCCTGAAGATTGTTATAGCCCAGACCATCAATACTGAAATTAGTAACTGTGGTATAGAATCCCGAATATTGGTCTTTTTGCACTTCCGCCAGCCCCAAAACATCAAAGATATGCTTCCGCCATTCTTTCTTATAAGACAACATCAGGTTCCCCAATAACGATTCCATTTTCTTAGTTCCTTTGTATGCCTGCCCTTGCGCCCAGACCGCAACCGGCAGATACTGTGAATTTTCAATCACATTATAGGTGTAGGAACCAAACAGTGCCAGTTTCCATGCTTCAGACAAATTAAATGTCAACCGTGCATGCGTACTAATGTGCGAAGTAGCGTCTTTATCATTCACATCCATCCATGCCAGCGGATGAGACAACTGGCTGGCAAGAACACTTCCATCCCAACTTCCGGTTTCCGGATTCTTATGATTAGGGAAAGTGGGATTAAATGCAGCAGCCGAATAAAACACTTTATGTAAATTTACCAGGTTACGCTCTTTCTGTATGGAACCAAACATTCCGAGATCACATTTCAGAAAATTATCGAATACGTACTGCGTCATATTCATATTCGATGTGAAGTTCTGCAACTTTTCATTGACAATTACTCCTTCACGATTCATCAAAGCAAGTGAAACGCGATAGTTGGAGGTATTTGTTCCACCGGAGAAGGCAATGTGATGATTATGTTGCAGCCCTGTTTGTTCTATTTCCTTCTGAAAATCGGTATTGTTTCCCAAATCAAGAATAGAAACGCCACGTTCTTTAGCTACTGCCCGGAATTCATCTCCATTAAGCATTCTTACCGTTTTATAGCTTGAAGCAATACCGAAGCTACCATTATAGTTCACACTTGTACGCCCACTAACACCTTTTTTAGTGGTAATTTCAATAACACCCGATGCTCCGCGCGAACCATATTGCGCTGTTTCCGAAGCATCTTTCAAGATAACAAAACTTTCAATATCCGCCGGATAGATAGACATAAGCATACTCAAATCACCAAAAACACCGTCTACAATAATCAACGGATCATTTCAATTTCTCCACGCATGGCGCGTTCTGTGATTTCTCGTACTTGGTCACCCACACCGGCGCGTTCGGCTAATTCATCTATACACTCTGTCTGTATCAATGTGGAATCCATATCGAAACAAATCAAGCGTCGCATACGCCATTACATATTGTCCAGCTGGAAAGAAAGAAGTCCATTTCGGTCACTGCTCCAGTTCATTAACGCCTGTTGTCTCTTCCCCTTTGGCGGGGGTGCCACGGACGGAGAATTCGATACAAGCCCGTACATTCGCTTTTCGTTCATCCAATGGAATACGCCCTGTAAGACGTTTGATAGCTACCGAACTTTCAGACTTGAAAGGAAAGTATGTATTGCTCAGTTTTTGGGCAAGTTACGACGCGCAGTCCTCAGTTTCATTCGATGAGTATCAGTCAATCTTTGAAGAAACCATCCGTAAGGACCAAATAGTTACGCCCACTTGTTTCGTGGAAACTAAAGGCGAATATTCCGGCCTCTTTAAGAAATATCGCTTGGGTCGCGGATTCACTAACTATTTACTGGATGATAATGGTGTAATTATTGCCAAAAACATCTCTGCTGCAGAACTTTCCGCTTACTTGAATTAAGCTTGCTGATGCCCGGTGCATGCAACAGCAACTTAAAGAACCTGTAAGACGAAAGTGAGGGTGTTCCCCGGAAACCGGCGTCTCTTTCCGGCAAAAAAGGGAACAGAACAAAAGAGGAAAATGAATACAACAAAAAGCCCCTCCCGCACTTGTACAACGCAAGAGTGGGAGGGGCTTCTTATTTTAATGGGCTTCCAGAGACAAACATCCTAAACCTCTGCTTTAGTACGCCAAACCTCAACTTGAGCAAGCTGAAGTAGAGGTTTAGAATGCTTATTTCGGCGCTTTCCTATATAGATAGAATGCAATGAAGGCATACATTATATTCGGTATCCACACAGCGATGACCGGAGGCATGTTGCCGTTCACGGCAAATGTGGAAGCAATGGTCTGAAACAGAATATAAGAGAAACTCAATGCCAAGCCTATACCTAAATGCAATCCCATTCCACCTTTCGTTTTCTTTTGGAAGACAAAGACACTCCAATCAGCGTCAGGATAAAGGAGGCAAAACGACATGGCAATGCGTTTGTGGTACTCTATCTCAAATTCCTTAATGTTGGCAAAGCCGCGTTGCCGCTGCCTGTTGATGTACTCGCTTAGCTGAGGGCTGGTGAGCATTTCCTGCTGGTTTTTCATTATGAGGAAGTCGGCAGGTTCCATAAAAAAGGGTAGTGTCTATGCGGTCACCCTTCGTGATACTCTCCTTCATGCCATCCATCTGGCGAATCATATAATCCTTGATTTTCCACTTATGCACGGCCGTCGTGTCGTAGGTAATGGAACGGGCTGTAAGGTGGGAGACCAGTTGCTTGTCATTGAACTTGTCCAAAGAAAAGCGATAACCGGTCTTGCTGTAGTCTTCAAAACGTTCGATATAGGCAATTACCCCCGAATCCACTTCCAGCTGGATGTTCCGTGCCGTATTCGCCTTACGGGGTTTGTAGTACTTGTCCTCAAAATTGATACGTGTCACACTGCCTTTGGGAATGACATAAGACCCGAGGCAGAACGTCACTACCGCAATGATTGCCGCAGATACCATATAAGGACGCAACATACGCTTGAAACTCATTCCCGTAGAGAACATGGCAATAATCTCCGAGTTCTCCGCCAGTTTGGAAGTAAAGAAGATTACGGCGATAAATACAAACAGCGGACTGAACAGATTGGCAAAGTAGGGGATGAAGTTCAGATAATAATCAAAGACAATAGCATTCCACGGCGCTTCATGAGACATGAAGCGGTCCATCTTCTCGTTGAAGTCGAACACCACCGCAATGGAGATAATCAATGCGATGGCAAAGACATATGTACCCAGGAACTTCTTAATAATGTACCAGTCCAGCCGCTTCAGGAATTTACCTCTCGGCAGCTTTATATTCTTCCATATCCTCCAGTTCATTTTTCTCATAATCTTGTCGATACGCGTTTCACCATCATCGGTTTCCAGGTAGCAAAGTCGCCTGCAATGATATGCTTACGTGCCTCGCCTGCCAGCCACAGATAGAAAGCCAAGTTGTGGATAGATGCTATCTGCATGGCAAGCAGCTCTTGTGCATGGAACAGATGGCGCAAGTATGCCTTGCTGTACATGGTATCTACGTAGGAGGCACCGTCTGCTTCAATGGGAGAGAAATCCATTTCCCATTTTTTGTTGCGCATGTTCATGATGCCGTCCTTGGTAAACAACATGCCGTTGCGTCCGTTGCGGGTAGGCATCACACAGTCGAACATATCGACACCGCGTTCAATGCCTTCCAGGATGTTTACCGGAGTCCCGACTCCCATCAGATAGCGAGGCTTGTCTTTGGGAAGAATACCGTTCACCAGCTCAATCATCTCGTACATCTTGTCTACAGGCTCGCCCACAGCCAGACCGCCAATGGCATTACCGTCAGCACCTTTAGAGGCGACAAACTCTGCCGACTGCTCGCGGAGGTCGCGATAGACGCAACCCTGCACAATGGGGAATAAGGATTGCTGATAACCGTACTTCGGTTCTGTTTCGTTGAAACGCTTGATACAACGGTCCAGCCAGCGATGTGTCAATCCCAGTGATTTTTTGGCATATTCGTAGTCCGAATCCCCCGGAGGACATTCATCAAAGGCCATCATGATGTCTGCACCGATAGTCCGTTCTATATCCATCACCTTCTCCGGCGTAAAGATATGCTTGCTACCATCGATGTGTGAACGGAATTCCGCACCTTCTTCGCGCAACTTGCGGATACCGGACAACGAGAATACCTGGAAACCGCCGCTGTCTGTCAGCATAGGACGGTCAAAGCCGTTGAACTTATGCAGTCCACCGGCTTTCTCTATCACTTCCAGTCCCGGACGCAGATAAAGATGATAGGTATTACCCAATATTATCTGCGCCTTTATGTCCTCTTTCAGCTCGGGCAGATGCACGCCTTTCACTGTTCCCACTGTACCTACCGGCATAAAGATAGGTGTCTCAATCTGCCCGTGGTCAGTAGTAATCAGTCCGGCACGTGCATTGGTCTTGCTGTCTGTATATTGTAACTCGAATGTCATTCCTCTTTCTTTTCAGTCTTTTCTTTCTTTACGGACAAGTCGATGGCATCGGCTACTTTTTCATCAGTCAGCGCAATGGCAAACACTTCCTTAATATCTTTCACATAGTGGAAAGTCAGTCCTTTCAGATATATATCCTGTATCTCTTCTATATTCTTGCGGTTCTCGTCGCTCAAGATAATCTCCTTGATACCGGCACGCTTGGCAGCCAGTATCTTCTCCTTGATGCCTCCTACCGGAAGTACCTTACCGCGAAGTGTTATCTCTCCCGTCATGGCAAGATTGGCCTTCACCTTTTTCTGGGTGAGGGCAGAAGCGAGGGAGGTAGCCATCGTGATACCGGCAGACGGACCGTCTTTCGGAATGGCGCCTTCGGGCACATGGACATGGATGTTCCAGTTATCAAAAATCTCTTCGTCAAGATTCAGCAGGGAGGCATGCGCCTTGATGTATTCCAATGCCAGCATGGCCGACTCTTTCATTACATCACCCAAATTGCCGGTCAATGTCAAACGTCCACCCTTGCCACGGCTCAGGCTGGTTTCCACGAAAAGTATTTCACCACCTACGGCAGTCCACGCCAGACCGGTCACCACCCCTGCATACTCATTACCCTGATACTTGTCCCGGGTATATTCGGGTGCACCCAGGAATTCATACAAGTCTCCCGGTTTTATTTCGGTCTTCGCAAAATAACCGTCCGTAGCATATTGGCGTGCAGATTTACGGAGTATCTTTCCGATTTTCTTTTCCAGTTCGCGCACGCCGCTCTCACGGGTATAATTCTCTATAATGGCTTCCAGTGTGTTCTTCGGAATCTTGATATCATTCTTTTTCATACCGTTTGCCTCCAATTCCTTCGGAACCAGATGGCGGCGGGCAATCTCAATCTTTTCTTCCGTGATATAGCCGCTTACCTCAATCAGCTCCATACGGTCCAGCAACGGTCCGGGGATGGTATTCAGATTATTGGCAGTAGCGATGAACATCACTTTAGACAAATCATAGTCCACATCCAGAAAGTTATCATGGAATGTAGTATTCTGTTCCGGGTCGAGCACTTCGAGGAGGGCAGAGGAGGGGTCTCCCTGGCGGTCGGCACTCACCTTGTCTATTTCATCCAGAATAAATACCGGATTGGAGGAGCCTGCCTTTATCAGATTCTTGATAATCCGTCCCGGCATGGCACCGATATAGGTTTTACGATGACCGCGAATCTCAGCTTCATCATGCACGCCTCCCAGCGACATACGGATATACTTACGCTTCAAGGCTGCAGCAATGGAACGCCCCAAAGAGGTTTTTCCCACACCCGGAGGGCCATACAGGCAGATGATGGGGGACTTCATATCGCCCTTCAGCTTTAATACAGCAAGATGTTCCAGAATGCGTTCCTTCACCTTCTCCAAACCATAATGGTCTTTATTCAGTGTCTTTTCTGCATTGACAAGGCTCAGATTATCCGTCGTATAAATGCCCCACGGCAAACTAAGCATCGTCTGCAGATAGTTCAGCTGCACGCTATAGTCGGGAGACTGGGGATGGGTACGTTCCAACTTATCCACCTCTTTCAGGAACGTAACCTTCACCTCATCATTCCATTTGATGGTCTCCGCCTTCTTACGCATCTCCTCTATTTCCTGCTCTTGACCGCCGCCACCCAGCTCATCCTGAATGGTTTTAATCTGCTGCTGCAGGAAATACTCACGCTGCTGCTGGTCTATATCCTCACGTGCACGCATCTGGATAGACTCTTTGATTTCGGCAAGCTGCACTTCACGATTCAGAATCTCAAGCAGGCGGTAGGTACGCGCCCGCAAAGAGTCGATACGGAGCAGTTCTATCTTTTCGTCTTTCTTGAGTGGCAGGTTCGTACAGATAAAGTCTACCAAAAACATTGGATTGGTAATGTTCTTGATGGCAAATGCCGAATCCTGCGGAAACATATCGGATGACTTGATGTAGCGTACTGTCAAGTCTTTACACGCCTCTACCAATGCATGGAATTCCTTGTCATTCTTCTCCGGAAGTTCTTCATTCAGCGTAGCTATCCGTCCCTTCAGATAAGGAGTCGTATCCGTAATCTCCTTCAGTTCCATACGTTTGGAGCCTTGCAGAATGACTGTAGTTGTCTGGTCTGGCATTTCAAGCACACGTACTATCTTGGCAACTGTACCGATGGTATGTAAATCCTCAAACAGAGGTGTCTCTGTTTCAGCCACCTTTTGGCATACAACAGCTATATAAGAATTTTTCTTTTCTGCTTCACGCACCAATTTGAGGGAAGATTTTCTTCCTACAGATACCGGCATAAACACCCCAGGGAACAATACCATATTTCGGAGAGGCAATATCGGTAAAACCTCTTCTACCTCAATATCCATCAATTGTTCTTCATTCCCCTCAAAATCAGCAATTACAGAAAATGCATTTTCATTCCTATCTTCGATATCACTAAAGTAATTTCTTTTCTTCATTTCATTCTTTTTAGTTTATGTCATATTACCTTTTCATTGCTTCTTAATTAGTTGATTCTATCTGTCCTTTTCTATATTGAAGAGTTTTATGCTAGAACAACATCAAACTCTGAGGATCCACTGCTTAGTAGCCTCTTATATAATCCTTGTAGTTTACCACCTTGAACTGATTGTTCATGCATAGGGACATACGCCCAGTATCCATCACTTCCACCTTCAATTGTAGATGCATACGGATATTCATCTCTGGAAAGCCCCGGCGCATATTCTTTACATTTTTAAATAATTGATTACCATCTCTAGAAAGCACCTTTACACGATTTACTTCATGAATGCTTATTGGCGAGTATGGTTTTTTTCTTTATCGGCTTGTACTTTAGTAACTATTTCTCCATTTGTCATATTCCTTACATAAACTACCGATTCTTTATTTGGAATATAATTCAAAGTGTTTGGAACTCCTTTATCTATTGCACAAGCTGTAAACTCCCATATATTAGGGGGTCTTGCTCTTTTCTATGATATGATTTTCTTTAAATTGGGTGCAAAGAGGATCTATAGCAGTAGTTCTTTGGCAGATACTATTTATATTGGCCTTTTGCATTTTATGACTAATTCGATTGTCTTTAAACATAATGTTTGAATTATAATCCGAGAAGCTCAACGTTTTCGAACATTTATTATCCTCTTTAGGGGAGTGTTGACTACAATAGCATTTCATAATATTAGATTTTAGTTATATAATTAATTACCATTTTTTCGATGAACTTATGTTTTTTCAAGGACCTTCTCATTACTTGAGTTTAAAATCAGTTATAAGATAGTTATAAGAAACTCTCCTTTATTAGCATAGAAAGAATGTCAAATAACACAATTTTGACTATAAATGACGTAGAGCCGATGCAAATTGCATCAGCTCTACATCGTCTTAATTAATTAATTTTCAGTCTTTTAGACTTTAGTCGGGGTAGCGGGATTCGAACCCACGACCCCTGCTCCCAAAGCAGGTGCGCTAACCGGACTGCGCTACACCCCGAATACTTTATTTCTTAAAAGCGAGTGCAAAGGTAGAAACTATTTTGTAATAAACAAAACAAATCGACTCTTTTACAAAAAAAAATCAGATGAGGTCATAAATACCCATTTAGACAGGGCCAACTTCGTATTTGCTCCGTACCAACTCCCCATAAAAACATAAAATAATTCAAGATCATTCACTACACTTGCGGAACTTAAGCAAAATGACAAATGTAAATCGTGATGTCCTACGTTTCATCCTTTCGTATCAATGTTGGCGTAGTGCGAAAAGACGCAAGGATTTCCTGTTTGTAAATGCCGTATGATTTTATAATAATGAGGGAAAGTGTATTTTGGAAAGTGAGTTCTTTTGTATTTCATTCTTATTTGATTGCGTATTTGATATATTTCCTAAAAAGTGATTATTAGATTTCGTTGCTTATCTTCTTCAAAACAGAAAAATATCACCTGCTTTTTTCGGAGGCTACACACCCTTTTTCCGTGATAGTATCACCCTTTAGTGATGAAGGTGTAGCCCCTATGAGGCAAAAGGGTGTAGCCATTTTCCAAATTACATCATCCGTTTGGGATCAAATAGATGGTCTGTTTGGTTAAAACAAATCATGCAATAGCGCTGAATAGACCATCTGTAGCATACCAATAGATGATATGATAATGATAAACTAAGGTTTTATTTTTCCAGAAGGGCCTTTTGACAGAAAACCTTATTGCTGATAATGGGAAATGCAAACGTATTGAAGAGAAATATCGCATTTCACTATCTTATTGCCATATTGACTGATTGCGTAAATCCTGATATGCTTTTGGCCAATCAAGTTTAGGGAAAAGAACGTTAGCCTGCAACACTTAAATATAGAATAATAGCTCCGAAACGATATTTTCAATTAACTTTATCCCCTGAAAACAATTGGTAGGTTTCAACGTTACACTATAATAAAAAGACATCATGAAAAACAAATCATTAGCATGGCGGTCATGGCAGTTGTATTTGCTGCCTGTGGTGGTTCTAAAGCCCCGCTACCGTAGTAGGATCATGGGTAATGCCCATTAACGGGCAACCTGGAGAAGTGCAAGGAATCAAACTGAAGAGAATGGAGAAGCATCTTCCATTAATATGCACACTTTGATATACAAAGAATGGGGAACAACAAGGTGACCAGCTTTATTTGACAGTAAAAAGTATCGGTAACGGGATAGAGATTGAAGGTGTGGATACACTGAAGATTGACAAGCTAACGCCGGATTCGTTAGTGTTAAGTTCCAATTATGGATATATTACTTTGGAGTATGTAAGGCAGAAATAATACAAACTGCAATATATAAATCCCTGACGACTTTAAAGTATTAAATATCGTCAGGATTTCTTCCTAACCTAACCAATCAATTTACCTTGAACGTATTTTCTACGCATAAATATGATATAAGAGAGTGCAAAACAGAGAATTGTAACTGCAATCAATCCTGTTAGCTGTGGCCATATAACCAGTAAACTCTGTCCCAATGGGAGAGGGCTGGGTATTGCCCCTTGAACCTGCTCCATCATTAACGGTCCCAAGCTTCGAAGTGATGGCATCAGCAATACAGAAGTTGCCTGATTGAATAATTCGCACGGATTCAATGACATTATGCCCCAAAAACTATTTTTGATAACCGACAACATAATAAGGCGGCATCATATCAGAAGGCATGAACATCTTAGCAATCCAATTGACAATCATCGTATAAAACACACTGAAAAACAACCATATCGCCAGAAAGCCAAAGCTGAAGTAGCCGTCTGCCGGAAGCAGAGCGAGAACAGTATCGCCATATTCAACCAAAGACCTACATAGAAAACACTTAGGATCAAAAAAAGAAATGATACGGGCAAATTCTTCCGGTGTAGGTGGAATACCGATGGCTATCAGCCCAGCTCCCATTACCAAAAACCTAATACAAACAGCATAATTGTAATCACAATCAGTGCAGCAACAAATTTGGCATTGATTATACAATCACGGTGTATCGGTTGTGATAATATACGGCATAATGTCCTTTGTTCAGTTCCGAATTCATGGCATCAAATCCTAAGGCAATACCTAACAGCGGCCCTAAAAAGTTGATGAACAGC
>VOFH01004208.1_pt1 | contig 14693 bp, 24 predicted proteins | sample 5384091 | NCBI WGS metagenome assembly VOFH01 (sample SAMN12384727, study PRJNA508395) | human gut metagenome | isolation source: healthy gut G | host: Homo sapiens
TGATTGGAACAACCAAGCGAAAGAAAGTAAGGATTGTTGATTTTGGAGATACACTGACATAAAAATGTGATTGGAACGACCAAGCGAAAGAAAGTAAATTGTTGATTTTGGAGATACGCTGACTGAATTCTGTGCCTGCGGTATGTCCGGGAGCCGGAATCTTCACACTGGTTTTATCGGTAATTTCTACCGATCCTGTTGCATCTGCGAACCACTTGTCACAGCCATCGCAGGTGTAGTATTCGGAATTGCCCGCAGTAGTGCAGGTGGCAGCTTTCGCAGCAACCAAAGTCAGATTGTGAGTGTGTTCTTCATTTTTATTTTTGTAATAATATGTAACAACCGTTCCGTCCGAAACAATAGGCTTATTCAAGCCGTCAACCTTTATAAATTCATAATCATAAAGTGTTTTTGCCGGTGTTAAATCAAGCTTTGTGCCGTATGGCACGGTAAATGTTCCGCCGGCAGTGTTTGGAATTTCAGAGCCGTCCTCAAATTTATACTGAATTGAAACGGTTGTGTAGCGCTGTGTTTCCGTATTGTCGTCTGCAAGCACATTTCCGTTTTCATCGAGCACCTGAAATGCCACGGTATCGCCGCTCTTAAGCTGTGCATCAGACGGAATTTGATAAATAAGCGAGCAACTCTTTAAGCCTGAATTAAAGTCGCTTTTGATGTGATCCAAAGCACCGAGCGGCCAGAAATTTGCCTTATCATTCCAAACAGGAATGTCAAAGGTTTGTACTGTTTGAAGCGGATTCCCCGATGAATCGGTCGCAACGCTTCCGTCGGAGTGCTTAATCCACATTTTGAATTTTAATTGTCGTGCATTTTTATCTGAAATGTTTTGAATAACAGTTCTAAGCTCGATTTTTTACCGTTCATATTAGTATTAAATCTGCTTTCGCTGTTGCCGCTCAAAAGTCGGTCATTGCGATTATATGTGTAATTATAATATGAACTTGTTTCAAGGTCGGTAAAATCAGACGGCTTTGAATAAGCACCCGTATATTCCTTAACCTCGGGAGTTGCAACATAAAGGTCTACATCCTTAACAAGCTGAGACATTCGCTTGAAGCCCTGCAAACGGCAAACCTCACAGAATTGATAGTTTGTGTCTCTCATTATGCACTCATAACTTGAAACAAGCATTTTTGAGCCGTAAGCATTGCGGCAGGTATATGTGTTTCTAAAGCCTAAAAGCTGTCGCCATTTTATCTTTTCAGGGTCTTCAACAGAAGAAAGGTTGAGCGATTTAAGTTCCTTATCCTCAAGCAAATATCCGTTGCTGTATTCATCACCGAGACCAAGCAAACCGTGTCCAAACTCGTGTGCAAAAGTTTTTGACGCACGATAACTGTCTGATGGCGAAATGAAATAATGGAAGCCGTATTCACGGTTGTTATATGCACCGCCGAAATCGGATTTTGTATTTACAACCATAGCAAACTGTGCAATGTAATCGTGAACATAATAATAAGGCTCATATTCCGAACCGGACGGCATTGTGTTTGGATCACACTTTTTTTTTGATATGAGCATCGTGAATTTTCTCGATAAATTCAGGACCGATACATCTCTCAAAAATATGATTTTTCCACTGACTTCCGTGGAGATTATTAGAAATAACAGGCGAATTATATTTGTCGACTATAACATCAAAGAAGGTGCTTCCATCATTGTCAAAAGTCGATTCGGAAGCTGTGCAAAGAGCGTAAACATTGAATCTGTCGGCATAACTGCGATACGGTTCATATTTCATAGCGTCCTGCCAAAGTCGTTTGACATCATTGATGAATTTGCCCTGCTGACTTTTTTTGTGTATCCCTCGCCGCACACGACAACAACCATATTTTCTGTGTCGCTTCGAGTTTTTGAATCGTATAAACAGGAATGGTAGGGTTGGAATACTTCCCGTCATTTGAATACCACGGGCCGAGAGTAAGCTGAATGCTTTGCTCGGTGCTGACATTCCAATCGGGATTTGCGTCCTCGGCAGGGTCTGAAATTGTGTAGTCATCCTCTTGCTTACTCGGAGCAGAACCGACATAAGGACTGCTTTGTGAGCCGTTGCCGGAAGTAGCAACAAAATATTCGGAATCGAGATAAAATGCAGGTCTTACGCCCAAATCGGAATACCACGGAGCATAACGACCGACCTGACCCGATGAACTGATATAACGCATATCGTGATTGCAATCGGTAACAGGAGTGCGAAGCCAATAAGGCCAAGCCATACCGTCATTATTATACGCAACATAATAACCTTTGAGATTTTTCCACACGGCATTAGCCTGCTTTACATCAAGAAGAAAAACCTTTTCGGTTGTAGTTTCAAAATATGAACTGTCGTAGTTTGCCACCGCTTCCGAAATATCGGTGTAGTATAACAAATCCGAATTTGCGTCTCCATCAACTATGCCCTTGTTGTATTCGGGATGAGAAACGAGAGAACGCTGGGTAACGGTTTTCATTGCCGCAATTTCAGATTTTGAAAAAGCGTTGAGAAAACCCGCTTTTTCGTTGTACGCTCCCACACCGCTTACATATCCGTCTTTCGGAGGGTTGCCGCAAAGCCAATCGACTTTGCCTTCAGCTGCGGTCGAATTTAACCAAGAACGCATATTGCTGTCTTTCCAATAGTTAGAACCGTAATCATCACGCTTATAGCTTCTGCTGTGTGATTTTGAATTGCTGTTGTCATTTGTTTTGGCATCATATGCAAGGGTGTCAACAATTTTGTCTGCAAGCATAAGCGGTCCGTTATTGTCAATGCTTACACATCGCCAAAGAATTGAGGCATTGTTATACGCGCCCATTTTAACATAGTCGCCAACTTTAATATCGGGCTTTGATTCCGCCTGAATGGTCATCGGCAAAACGAAAATTGCCATGCACAATGCCAAGAATATTGCGGTTATTTTTTTCGTCATTAAGGAACGCAGACACTTTGCTCGAATACCGCAAAAGCAGTATTCGGGCATAAAAAAGCCTCGGAACACGAATGTTCCGAGGTGATGGCAGATTATATCAACTGTCAAGTCTTTAAAGGTGGAGATTTGTCCATATGGTATCAGATGAAAATCATTCGTGTTTTGCGGCGAATTCTTTTAATAATTTCATTGCAATGACATCATGCTTTTTCGAAAACATATGCCCTCCGCCATCTATAAAATGAAGTTGCACCCGTTTGGAATCTTGCATTCCGATCGGCATCGTACTTTTATATGCTTCTGCCGCACGTTTGGCATAAGAAACATCTACGATTTTATCCTTTGTACCATGCACGATGCACACCCTGCCGGCGTAGTTCTTAATTTCTGCAAAGGCATCCATTTGCATGACATCCATTGCATAGCAACACCCCAATTTCATCAGTCCGCAGCGGAAAGTATCGGGAACATTTTGCGGATCAAATTTTGCCATCATCATTTTTCCGGCTCTGGCGTCATCCGGGATACACAATGCCGGATAAAACAGGACAAGTTTTTCTATCGGAAAGTTGTTCTTTGCTGCCACCAAAGCAGACACAAAACCGCCCTGACTGCATCCCATCAATAAAATTTTTTCAGAATCTGTATAGCAAAGATTTCTAACATATTCACTGACCGCTTTCAGATCTTTGGTTTCTGTCAGAACAGACATCTCTGTGGTTTTTCCGTCACTTTTTTCCACACATAGCAGAACCGCCACAAAAATCAAATGTAAATGCAACATATCCCATTTCAGCCAAAAAGCCGCATAATGTTTCACACTGTCTTGCCATGCCATAAATCCGTGACATACGATTGCAATCGGAAGATGAGTTTTGCTTACCCTTGGGTATAACTTTTCAAATTAAATTATAGTATAAATCCGTCTATTCCTCAACTGCGTCTTACGAGACTTCAGGTTTTGCATTCCTGAAGGTTCTCCAAAAAATTATGGGAAGAAACTATATTCAAATATGATATGAACTTCTAATCACGAGGAAAGAAAAATAGTTCATATCGTCTGTTTGTCTAATTAATTACATCCTGTTCTTTTATCTGATTAATCATTGCTCCAAATAGTACGGAGAGTTTTGATTTCATCTCTAATGGAAGTTCATTTAACGCTTCATCCACAGATGCTACGTTGTTCTTAACTCCTAAAATTGTATTTGGATCAGTTTCCAAGGTGTCTGCTATCTTGAATAATAATTCTATGCTCATATTCTGAGAACCACCCTCAATCTGACCGTCATCAGTATATGAAAATGTTTAAATGAAAATACATACTTTAATTGCAATTTCAACTGCTAGTTTTCCCGTGCTACTATTTTTGCAAACTAACAGTTACTTTTACAGAGATATGTTTAAGTTATTTTTTACGATTTTATAAAAAAACATCTATAAAAAGTAATTCATAACAATACTTTTTATAGATGTAAATCATCAATTATTTATTTGTATGTATCTGCAACAGATTCTAAAACTTTATAATTACAGTTTAAAAGCCAAATATTTGTATTTTACATTTTATCATTAATATTATTCTTCCGAGATTAACATATAGATTTTATCCAATATTTTATAAGCTTTATTCTGATAATCATATTTGTTACATATTCTTTTTACTGACCAACTACGCTCGGAAAGTGCTGCTAAATTTTCTACAATTCTCTGTATCTCCCTTTCGTAAGTTAGTTCCCATGCACAGATTTGTGCTCCCAGAACTTGTTCTGTTGGTTGTATTTGAATTGGATTTAAACTTGCATCTGATTCCGGCCACCAATGTTTCCACTCATATACATTCCAATCTAAAATATCTTCAAAATGATACCTTTCGTGTTCAAAGATTCCACTAACCACATATAACGGTTGCCATGAGCAGTTTATTACTTTAAATCCATTTTTCAACAGGTCATATACATTCTGATAATGATTTTCCCAACGTATAACAAGAACATCTTTAGAAATCATATTGGAAGCTTCAATAGTGCTTTGAGTTAAATCAACACAGTGTGTTTCCTTCTCAAATGCTTCCCCTGGCTCGTTAAAACCGATATGTCCGTTATGACCCAGTCCTAATAACTGCAAATCTATTCCGCCAAGATCATTAATAATAGAATTATATTCTTCACATGCTTTCTTTGAATCCGGTTCTAGTCCGTTAGGAACATATGTTTTTCCTGATTAATATTAACCATATCAAACAAATGCTTTTTCATAAAGTAATGATAACTCTGATTATTGTCACTTGACAATCCTTTATATTCATCTAAGTTAACACTTGTTACCTGTGAAAAATCCAAGTCACCCTTTTTATACCATTCTACAAGCTGTTCATAAGTTCCTATAGGTGTGGAGCCTGTAGCAAGTCCAAGAACACTGTCAGGTTTTAAAATAACCTGTGCCGAAATAATGTTGGCTGCCTTACGGCTCAATCCTTTATAATCTTCTCCTACATATACTTTCATTGTTATTCCCTTTATATTTCAATTCAAAACTTTTAATGTTAGTCTCCACTATGTAAACTTATTTTTCATATAATTTTTTATTTTTCATATAAAAATTCTTCATGCAATGTTACCTTAAAATCTTTTGCAAGACTTCTAAACTGGTCCGGCTTTATTGTCTGTAATTTGTTAGGTGTTATTGACAATACCTTTACAAGAATTTCCGCTGATTTTTCAACTGTGTGTGCAAGTCCAAATGTAATATCAAAGTCAGGACCTGAACAGAAAATTCCATGATGAGCCCAAACCGCCACGTCATATTTTTTCATTAATTCACTTGTTGCAACTGCAATATCATGTCCCCCTGGAACCATCCAGTCTACAACACCGATTCCGTCAGGAAATACTACAGGACACTCTGTTGCCATTTCCCATAATTCTCTTGTAAACACCTTATCATCTAAAGGCAAAACGAAAGTTAACGCTATTACATTTGTTGTATGGCAATGATAAATTACTCTATATTCTCCATTAGTTGCCTTCTTCTTTACCTGATGATTCATTAAATGGCTTGGAAGCTCACTTGTTGGTCTGCCTCCATTTACAAGCCCCATACAATCTTGTATTTTTCACCTGTTTCATCAACTTTAATTATGCATGTGCTGTCTTCAGGTTTTAAAATTACATTTCTAAAAAACTTGCCACTTCCTGTTACCATAAAATATTCATTTGCAAGATCCGGAACGCTGGCACCTATGCTCTGCCACTTATCATCTTCCTTAAAATACTCCTTAGCTTCCTCTACATCCTTTTCTGATAATCTATATGAAAGATTTCCACCATTTCTTTCATGCCATCCCTGCTGCCATCCGTCATCACACATACGGATAAATCCTTTTACAAATTCTATATCATAAGAATTCATTGTTATTCTCCTTTTTCTAATATTATTTTTTTGAGTGCAAGAATTGTGACCTGCTTTGCACTCACGCAATCATAATTAGTTTCTCTTTGAAAGCACCTGATTTTCGTATTCAGTTACCTTTGTAAACCATGTAATATCTTCATCAACACCACATCTCCTACAATATTCTTTCCAAATATCACCAAATGGCATTGTCTTTAATTCTTCCTGAATTGCCATAAGTTCTGTAAATCTGCTTTCATTCTGAAGTTTCTTTAACGCTTCATTAGGCATAAGCATTGCATTAAGCAAAGCCTTCTGCCAGCTACGCATACCAACTACCCAGGCTGAAATTCTGTTAATGCTTGCATCAAAATAATCCAAAGCCATATAAACTCTATCCAGAGCATTGCATCTTACGATTTCTTTTGCAATCTCTTTTGTTTCATCATCCAAAAGTAAAACATGATCGCTATCCCATCTGACACCTCTTGTTATGTGAAGGGCAATTTCAGGATAATAACACAATAATGCCGGAATCTTATCAGATACCAATTCTGTTGGGTGATAATGTCCGTTATCCATTAATGGAAGGCATCCCTCATGACTTGCGGCAAAACTTAAAGTAAATTCTGCTGAACCTGCAGTATATGATTCAACTCCTATTCCAAATACCTTTGATTCCACACAAATCTTATCTCTGTCTACTACTTCGCCTTCTTCAAAATTGCATAACTTGCATGAAGATTAATTTTCTTTTTTCCCGGAATTAAAGACATAGCCTTATCCATATCCGCCATTAGTTCTTCCGGTGTTCTTGACTTTCCCAGATAATTTCCTGTTGTCTGAATTCCTCCTGTTAAAAGGTCCGTCCTGGTCAAATCCCTTTACGTCATCGCCCTGCCAGCAGTGCATTGATACAGGTACATTCATTAATCTGTTTATTGCCGCTTCAACATCCACTCCAATATTTTCATATTCAATTTTTGCTGATTCAAATCTTTCGTTTGCCATAATATTCTCCTTTAATTTATAAGTGTACTTTTTAATTTTTTTGTTATTCGGTTTTGTATAATTGTTATTTGACATTTTTATTATTTAATTTTGTGTAATTGTTATTTAGCATTTCTATTATTTAATTTTTCGTAATGATTTACTTTTAATTATTGTCCGGTTGGTATTTTTTGATTTCAAATGAGTTCATTACGCATTTTCTTGCTTCCGTAAGATTTTCGATTTGCTCATCTCTTATTGCCTGCGCCATTATGTTACCTATGGCTGTTGTTGCTTCTAAAGGTCCTGCATATACAGTCTTTCCTGTTGCATTTGCCGTTAACTTGTTTAAGTATTCTGCATTGGAACCTCCACCTACAATATAAATTGCCTCATAAGTTCTGCCTGTATTTTCCTCTATTTCTTTTACTGTCTGTCCATAGCTTTCTGCAAGACTCTGATAGATTACTGTTGCAATCTCACCTATTTGTTCAGGAATCTGCTGATTAGTCTTCTTACAATATTCCTTAATGGCATCAATCATAGATTCTGGTGCAAGAAATTCATCACTGTTTACGTCCACTCTTGACGGAAATATTTTACATTCTTCTGCCATTTCACAAAGTTCTGCAAAAAGAATACTTATCATCCAATTCGTGTCTTACTGACTGAATCATCCACAGTCCCATAATGTTTTTCAAATATCTGTATCGATATTCATAACCACCTTCATTGGTAAAGTTTTCATTCATACTTTTTTCAGTATTAATAACCTTTTCGCTTTCAACACCCATTAATGACCATGTTCCCGAACTTATGTAAATTCCATTACCACTAATTTCAGGCACTGACATTACTGCTGATGCCGTATCGTGACTTGCACACATAACCACATTGGCATTAAAACCTACTATTTCTCTAATTGCCGGTCTTATTTTTCCTGTATACTGTCCTGTTTTGCTAAGTCTTAAAAACATATCCTTTGGTATTCCAAAGGTCTGCCATAAGCTTTCTGTTCCACTTTCTTGTATTTACCTTAACCAATTGGGTTGATGTTGCATTGGTATATTCAGATTTCTTCTTTCCTGTTAATAAAAACTGAAAATAATCCGGTAGCATAAGGAATGTTTTCGCCTTCTCCAACTCTTTAGGTCTTTGAATTTTGTCTGCCATTAGCTGATAAATAGTATTAAATGACTGCTTCTGTATACCTGAAAATCTATATAATCTTTCAGGTGTTATATGTTTATAAACCTCTTCATCCATCCCCTTAGTTCTGGAATCACGGTATCCGTAAACATCTCCTATTACTTCATCGTTTTCATCAAGCAAAACATAGTCAACTGCCCATGTGTCAATGGCTATACTTTTGGAATCTTATTTATTTCCTTACACTTTTTAATTCCTTCAAGTATTTCATGAAAAAGATACTTAGTATCCCACACAAGATGACCTTCTTTCTTCTTCATTCCATTTTCAAAACGATATATTTCCTCCAGATTCAACTGACCATTCTCCAACGAGCCAAGAATATGTCTTCCACTGGAAGCTCCAATGTCTATTGCAAGATAATAGTTCATATGCACCCCTCTTTCTAAACTTTGTTCTTACTTTTTTAATTTTTCTCTCCGTAAATTCTTCGCCAATATTAATTGTCATTCTCTCTAATTTAAAATTTATCAAATTTAAGGCACAAAAATAAGGACACCTTTTGTTTAAAAAGTGTCCTTATTTGCAATTCTTTAAAATCATTTAGGTATTATGACTTTATTTAATTTTCATTTAGATTTTATGATTTTATTTTGATATTTAATCTTTAACGTTTTATTTATCTTTGCTTCTTTCATATATTCTTTGCGATTTTATTCATTTCTCCATACATCCAGCCATTTTTTCCAAATAGTCAGTCCATACCTGCACTGACTCTTCTATACCCCATTTATTTTTGTCCATTGAAACCTTATTAGCCAATGATAAACCGTGGTCCCCTTTATCAAATATATGACTTTCAACAGGAATATTCTTTTCCTTTAAGCTATCAATTAACATTAATGTATTTTTCATATGGTACGCAATTGTCTGTCTTTGTATGCCATACAAAACAAGCTGGCGTGTCTTTATTAATATTCTTCTCAATTGACAATTCATCTTTCAGCTCATCATATTTGTCTCCTAAAAGGCATTCAAATGAACCATTATGTGCAAACTCCCTGACGTAATTACCGGATAACATAAAATCATTCTGTCCGGTCTAAGCTCTTCACTGCTAACGCCAAGCTTTTCTGCCACCCAGTTTTCATTCCACTTAATGCTATAACTTGCTGCCAAATGACCACCTGCTGAAAAGCCCATAACTGCAATTTTCTCTTTTATAATATTATACTGTTCGGCATTTTCATACAGGTAACTTACTACCTTTCCAAGTTGTAATAAAGCTATAGGATATCTGACAGGACTTACTGAGTATCTTAAAACTGCCACGTGATAACCCATTGATGCAAGCTTCATTGCAATTGGCTCTGCCTCTCTGTCAGACACCATTGAATAACCTCCGCCGGGACAAACAACAATAATTGGTCTTTTTCATAATATAATTCCGGTGAACTGTCCAAAATGTATAATGTTAATTTTGTTTCATTTCCTTCTATATCTATTGTAATATCTTTTTTAATCATCTTTTTCTCCTTTATGTAATCTATTAACACATAATATTTCTTACTAAATTTTATTAAATGCTGTATACAAAAATATGGACATTTTTGTTTTAAAAAAAGTATCCTTATTGGTAATTTTATTAAATTCTTTGATTTATTTCTTATAGTTATCTCTGTACTGCTTTGGAGTTTTTCGAATCTTGCCTTAAAAATTCTATGAAAATAGCTTAAATTGTCATAACCTATTGCAAGTCCAATATCTGCAATTGGTATGTTAGTCTGTGTCAGGTAATATACTGCCTGATTTAATCTTTTTTCTTTGAACCAAATCCGTATAAGTACTTCCCGTCAGCTCCTTAATCTTCTTGCTAATCCAATACATCATCATAATTAAGGTTCTTTGCCAAATTAGTCAGTTCACCATCTTTGTAATTCTCTTCTATGTATCTTAGAATTGTAATCAAAAGCTTTCTATCGTCGCTATTATTGCCCACCTCAACTGTCTGTATTGTTTAAAAGCTGAACAAAAAGAAGTCCCATTGTAATCTGATTTATGCTTCGCTTATTTAGGGAATCATTCTTTATGGTCCATATTAAATTTTCAATAAGATTCTGCACAGGCAAAACATCTGCAACTTTAAAATGAAGATAGCCTATATTGCCTTTTTTTTCCAACCAAAGATTCTATAATAAAATCTTTCAGTGGACTTTCTTCCATTTCAATCATATTAAGTGCCTTGTTAAAAAAATTCCGGAAGTATTATAAAATTAACCGCAACATCATTCTCCTTTGCCGGAAGAATCTCCTGCACTGCATTCATGCTTAAAAATAACAGTTCACCTTTCTCCAAAACCACCTTATTATCGTTAATAATATGTGTGGTACTGCCCGAACACATATAAATTACTTCAATATAGTCGTGAGTATGCTTTGGAAAATGTATAAACCTTGTATGTGGTCTGATTGTAATAATCTTTCCCTGCTCCAAAAGCTTGTTTGCATTTATTATATCCGACTGCTGCTCCATATAAAGCCTACGGTCAATATTGTCCCTTCCCTGAAGAATTTCCTTTTCTTCATCGGTTATATTTCTTAACTCTTTATATAATTTTTCATCCATATAATTAATACTTCAATTTTTCTCCTATTGTAACTCTTACTATAATACGTTTTTACAATATTCTAATGTGTATTATATTTTTTACAATACTTTTTTGCAAACAAACTACTTAAGTTTAATATCAAATATGAGACTTGTTCTTAATTCTTCTATACATTTTCTCCTTATTAATCAATCTCAAATGTAAACTATGGTATGTCATATCCCATTTTTTCACTTTATTCCAAATCCAATATATCTCTCAACATATTTGATATCATTCAATGTCCTAATATCAGTATTGGCTATCATATAACTAAATCTATATAACTAAATTTGTTTTGTTATTTAGCTATTATTATATATTTTTTCCAATAACCACAATCCTACAATCATCCCCTTTCCCATTATCGCAAGTAGACAACATCAGCATCTGCTCTCCATACTTGGGCTTATTCTCCTGTCTCCACAAACTATGCTCCTCTACCTTGTCAATGAACTCATCATGCTCTTCCTTATTCCTTGCCATTACGAATTTCCAGTATTCAAACTTATGTATGTTAACACTCATCACTGCAAACACCTCATACTCTCTCTTTTTATCCGTTGTAAAAATATATCTTTCTGTGCTTATTAAAAACTCCTTATCCTATTTGAAATTGTATTTTGACTTGTCCTTTGCTCTTACGCATGCAAAACATCCAAGTGCAATTAATAATGAAATAAGTGAAACTACCATTCCTACTGTTTTTCCATTAATGCCTGTCTGTGGTGTGTCAGGTACCACAGGGATTCTTTCGTCTGTAACTGTACGTTTCTGAACTTTTCCTGTGTCCTTAATTCTTATTTTCTTATCCTTTGCAGCCTTGTAATGTTCAGGTGCATCAACTTCCTTAAACACCGCATCTGTTTCATCTAATGTTACTCTTTTCATATCTTTTTCAAAAACTTTAGTAGCAAATTAGTTGCAATACTTCCCTATTGCTCCTATGAAATCCATGGCAGATATAATCTACTTTTACAACTAAAAACGAATAATCAAATGTGGCTTGCGGGTGCTTTATTATGTCTGCTGCCACACCCACTATGAAAGGAGCTTTTCCATGAGCAATCAACACAAACATCCAACTATAAGTTTTAGAATCCGCAATGCTGAGCGCAAACAAATTGAAGCCCGTATCCTTGCCAGTGGTCTGATGAAGAAAAGATTACTTTGTCCGTTCATGCATCTATAACCGCATCTGTGTTGTAGGTAAGAAAGAAACTATATATTCTCTTGTACAGACTGTCAATGCTCTATATCTGCAATTACTTGAAATGCAGAAAGCATTTATTAAATGCTGTGAACACCCAGTTTTAAATAATCTTCCTACAAGTGAAGAAATTAAGGAACTTCAAACCGACTATAAAAATATGCTTACAGCCATCATTGTTCTGTTTGATGGTGCCAAGTATCTGTTGGGAGGAGAACATCATAAAACAAAATAATCCCTTGTTACCTGTTTGACATGTATGAAACTGATACAGATTCCGTTATTCTTAATGTCCTCAATGATACATATACTGGCACACCTCTTTCTATCAGTTGTAAAAAATATAATTCATCTGTCTTGCTTGATACGCCTGATGATATTGCATATCTATATCGGCTGGCAAGTGAGAATTCTCTGCTGTATGCTGAATTAGCTTGTAAACCTAATGGATTGCAGGATTATGTGGATGCTATGAATGAATTCAATTAATTTTCCCTAGTTGAGGAAGCATTTTATTGAAGTTAGTCTCATCTATGTCTCACCAGTATCGTAATGATTTGAGACTGGTGAGACTATGTTTAAATTCCAGTATTTTATTTGAATTACAATTTCTTCTCCACCTTCTCCAATTCATCCAACAATGCCGGTTTTCTTGGATATCTCTGCATCAATTCCTCAATTAGAGATTTAGCAGTATCATTCCCCTTCCATTTTATAAGCTGTGCAATATTCTTCGTTAGCTTTTTATATTCTCGTCTATCCTTTGCCTGAGCACAACTCTCACTTATTTCCTTATAACATAACTCATATATCTGCTCCGGATATTCCTTCACCAAATATTTTCCATAACAAAACAAATCATACGGATTCTCCATTACATCTTCAAGCAATCTCTTCTTTTCATTTTCTGAAATAAGAACACTGCGGTAGCAAACAGTTCGCTTGCTGTCCTTTAATTCATCAATAGGCTCTCGTAATTCTCATTCCACGTACCACACGCTTTGTAAATCTGTTTCAAAACACCCCAGAACTTCTCATTTCCCATTAATAACAGCTTTTTTGCCTGTGCGATTTGCTTTTCCTGTTGTTTCCTGTCCTATATATGTCATATAGCATATTATTCCAATCTTCCGGATCGCCACTACGATAATGCCATGTATTTTCTGCATTTGCCTTCTCTAAACAAAGCTTCTCTGCTTCATCATAATTCTTCGCTTCCATAGCATCCTTAATCGCTATAATACGGAGTTCATTTATCAGAATATTCTGATATAACTCCTTCTGCGTATTCTCTTTGCCATATAAATGTCTATGTAAAAGATATCTTACAATCAAATCTTCTTTTTCGTGTATTCTGGAAAATAATCCTCCCGCGAAATTTCCAACAAAGTATCTAAAACCTTTTCAAGTTTCTTTGCACTCTTTTCATCACACAGGCAAATTCCACTTTTCAGCAGGTTATAACGCCAGTCAGTCCAACCGTCAAACACACTCTTTTTCGCCTCTTTTAGAATTAATGCTAGTGCTTGATCCCGCATTTGTTGGTCCTTTTTTTCGATTTCTTTTGTGCATTTATCTATCAGTTGGTATGTACACATGATAACATCTGTAAGCATTCCCGAACTACTATCTGCATGAGATGCTAACTTAACGCCGGATACCAGTATATATGCAGCCGCCTCAAGTGCAGCCATATAACCACGCATTTCTAAAGTCTCAGCACACATATCAAGACAGTCATGCATATCCATACAAATATTATCACAGCTGCTCAACCAATGTATCCCCGATGGGTGTTGCATTTAATTGATGCAGCAATGTGTTTTTCACTATCGGTATAATATCTTCTGTGGGTATCATAGCAGCTCCTTTCTTTTATTCAACAATATCAATCTTATGCCTTTCACACCATTGCCTTGCACTATTCTCTAAAATATACTTTATTCTTTGTTTTTCCATAACTATTAAGAATATCAATTTTTCTGCCTTCAATAGCAGTCGACTTGCCGTCTTTATTTCCACTTTCAATAATTTTGCTGCAATAGAGCTATTTATTTTTTATTTGTATCGAGATAGTGCAAAATAATCTGCATTCTTGTTCTTTCCAATTTGGACATTGATTCGGACATTGATTCGGACATTGCCTCATTTTTACTCCTGATAAACTATCCTCACCTTTTACAACCGAACCGCTTACATTCCCACATCAAAGGGTTTGTCGGTCTGTTTGCAGAACGCTGCGAGATAAGGTACTGTCCCTTAGAATTACGAATCCACACATGCACCACCAGATGGTATCCGTCTATTGGTAACTGTTCTCCTCTGATATGGTCTTTTCCAAGAAGCTCTCGGTTCTCATTATACAAATCC
>VOFH01004096.1_pt1 | contig 14656 bp, 17 predicted proteins | sample 5384091 | NCBI WGS metagenome assembly VOFH01 (sample SAMN12384727, study PRJNA508395) | human gut metagenome | isolation source: healthy gut G | host: Homo sapiens
GGCTTTGCACCCTGTAACCTTATCTTTGGAGAGACGGACTACTTCAATCTTTCAATGAGCATCCAGTCCCTGCCTGTTGCCTCGAATCCTGTTTTGAGGGGATGTGCTATGCTCAAAATCGTTTACCGTGTCTGCTGCGGGATGGATGTCCACAAATCCTTTGTCGTTGCCTGTATTGCTTCTACCAATGAGCAGGGAGTGACGACCTACAAGAGCAAGCGGTTCTCCACCTTTACCGGAGATTTGCGCCGGTGCGCAGCTTGGCTGTCTGAGAACAACTGCAAAGATGTGTGCATGGAATCCACTGGGAAGTATTGGATTCCCATTTACAACATTCTGGAGCACACCTGCAACATTGTCCTCGCTCACCCCAAATATGTGAAAGCCATCCGGGGTAAGAAAACAGACAAGCGGGACGCCAAGTGGATTGCCGACATCTTCAAGCACGACCTTGTCGCCGGGAGTTTTATCCCTCCGGCAGATATTCGCCAGCTTCGGGATTTGGTACGTTACCGCTGGAAACTCACCAACTTCACTACCGGCGAGAAAAACCGGGCGCAAAACTGCTTGACGGTCTCCAATTTCAAACTGGATGATGTGTTCTCAGATGTGTTCGGTAAAGCAGCCTCCGCAATCACTGCCCGTATTCTGGAAGATCCAACGGAGAAAATTACGGATATTTCTGGTTTCCGAACCAAAGGCATGAAAGCACAACGAACAGGTGCTTGCCGCTGTGGACGGTGAGATGTGTGCAGAACAGGCTGAAAAGCTCCGCATCATCCGTTCCCACATGGATAGTCTTGAACTGTGCAAGCTCAATTTGGAATCCCTGATTCTGTCTACCGCTGAGAAATACCTTCCCCAACTCAACCTTGTTATGACGGCGCCGGGTATCCAATCCTTTGCCGCTATCGGCATTATCTCTGAAATCGGAGTGGATATGTCCGTGTTCCCCACCTCAAAGCATCTCTGTTCCTGGGCTGGGCTTACGCCGCAAAACAACGAGAGTGCCGGCAAGAAGAAAACCACCAGAATCAGTCGAGCCGGAGCCTACATCAAGCCCTTGCTGGTGCAATGCGCGCTCTGTGCCATTCGAGCCAAGCAGTTCCCGGAAGTCCGCAACCGCTATCTCGCTCTCAAAAAGCGCCGGGGACACAAGAAAGCCATTATCGCAATTGCCAGGATGCTCCTTACAGCTATCTACAATATGCTCAAGAAAAATGAGCCTTACAATCCTGAACTATACCGGCAGGCAGACCGGCCTCCCACACATCGTGAGGTTTCTGTTGAAGAAGCAATTTTTATTCTTCAACGACCCTCCTGTTAAGTTCCACATATCGGCGGATTATAGAGAGGGCATCCGGTCCGTTCCCGGTCCACCTGTCGCAGCCGCCGGAGATTGAAGAGAGGCCATCGGGACCGTGAACCCGTCCGCCTGTCGCATCTCTTGTCCTTGCTATGGTCTTATTATAAACGAAAGTGTTTATAATGTCAATACCTTTGTTTAAATGTTTTTATTTCTATTTCTACTATTTATATTGACATATTAAATAAAATCATTTATAATCCGATATATAAGGAGGTGGAGAGATGGCAACATCTGAACAATTGAAAATTCTGTGCGTGAAACTCAATATTAGCGTGTCGGAATTGGCGCGGAGGTGCGGAACAAGTCCGCAAGCATTCTCGCAGAAGATGAAACGCGAGGGGTTTACTCCGGCAGAGCTAAAAGAAGTAGCCGATGCCGTTGGCTGCAAGTATGAAAGTTCTTTTATTCTGCCGAACGGGGAACGCGTTACAGAATAGTCCACAAGCCCGTCTTTCTGGCGGGCTTTTCCTTTGTGGTGGTAGTGTGGTTCCTTCCCCGATGCCCAAACATCGTCTGTGGGCATTCCTACGGGCAAAAAGAAAGACCGGGAATAACCCCGGCTTTCTGCTTCAAATGGCCTGTGAGCGGTTTTACTGATTGGGGGTATCCTTTCCTATCCCTTATAGGTAAAGCCGCTCCTGCGGCTTTCTAGTGGCCTTTACGGGCACGATAAGAGTGGACGCAACTGCTTCATGTGCAGATTTGCTGTCTCTATGGGTTCTCCGAACCCGTGGGGGGTGCGGTGGGGGCTGTACATGGTCCCTCCCTGGGTGCGGGCGCGGGGCCTGGGATGGCGCGGGAGAGTTCTGGAGCCAGTAGTATCCCATCAGTATCAAGGGGGGGGTAGCGGAAAACGGGCGGCCTCGCTGGGAACGGCATAGGTTATATTTCCTACATCCCCCGTAGCGGAAAAAGGGTGGGGGCTATCTTTCTAAAATTGCTCCTGAAAATAGTACGAAGCTATAAAAAGGGCGGCGCACAGAGATTAAAACTGTTCCCCCCTGAGAGAGGGGGTAGGGGAGTATAAGATTCCTTCTCATTCTCTTTCTCATTCTCTTTCTCTTTCTTCCTTTCGGTTTCCCCTCGCTTATGGTTTGCTTCCGGTTTGCTTTCTGTTTGATTTACATTTGATTCTCGTTTGTTCATTCGGTTTTTCGCTTTGTTCCTTCCGCTGTTCGGTGTAGGGCAGACGTGGCAGCGGCGCTGGGGTACAGCAACCCACAGAGGGCCATCCGTGACCATGTGGGATGAAGAAGATAAAGGGGTGACTGAAATGGTCACCCCGGAGGAAAGCAGAGTGTGCCTATCATCAACGAATCCGGCCTATATTCCTGGTTCTGTCCAGTAAGCTGCCGGGAGCCAAGAAGTTCCGCCGCTGGGTGACTTCGGAGGTGCTGCCCAGTATCCGCAAGACGGGCCACTATACAGCTAAGCCCATGACCGACTACCAGATGGAGAGCATCCGCGTCCGCAAGGCCCAGCTTTTGGAGCGTCTGGCGAAGGAGTATGACGGTACTTACAGACAGGTTCTCCAGGCCCACGCTACCAAGGAGCTGACCGGGGAATACCTGCTCCCCCTGCCCTATATCGGGGAAAAGACCTACTCAGCACAGGAGATCGGCGAAAAACTGGGCATCTCCGCAAACAAGGTCGGGATGCTCGCCAACCGCAACCACCTGAAAACGAAGCAGTACGGGGCATGGGTCAATGACGTTGCCAAGAACTGCCCCGGAAAGGAAGTCCCGTCCTTCCGATACTACGAAAGCGTTGTTCCGGTTCTGAAAACGATCATCTCCAAACAGTGAGAAAAGGCCCCGCCATCCGGCGGGCTTCTCTTTAATCCAGCCTTTTCCCAAACTCCCTATACAGAGTCGAAGCGTTGCCGCCAACATACTCTGCCATCCGTGCCCGCTTTTTGATCCGCATTGAGATCGTCGTTCTGATAGATTTTCCATGTGGCCTGGTAGGTCTCTGCATCGATTCCAAAGCGGTTCTTAATGTTGCTCCACCGCCTCTGCGCTCCGTCGGACATTTGCGTAATGGTGAAAGTCTCCGGGGAAGAGTAGTCTACATTGACATCCTTCGGGATAACCGTAAGATCGTTGATAATCCAGTTGTCCAAATCCGTCTTTTCCGCGGCTGTCAGTCGGTCATCATCCAAGAGTTCCTTTCGAAGTGCTGAATTTGCTTCACTGGTGTTCATCCCGCCATCTTTGAGCGATTGCAACCGATTTCGATAGTAGATGAATGTCCCTGCTTCAATCCCACTGTTATCTGCCATCTCTGCATTCAAGATCCATTTGTCAGGTTCATAACTTGACATAATGGACTTCTTTGCTACACCATTTGAATACTCATATATATCAGAAATGACCTTCGCTTTTTCTTCATCTGTCAAATCTTGATAATATGGGAGTCCATTGCATCAGAAAGCGCGTTATACCTAGTTCTTCCAAGCAATGTTGCAAATCTGGTGTATTCATCGGCGGTAAGCTCTTTTTTGGTTCCGGCATAAGTGATCTTCTTGTCTGCTCTGGATGGGAACACGCTCTCGCCAGTGGCGTCATAGACCCGCTGTAGTTCTTCCTCCACGGCGTCTACGTCCACCTGAGACGTATATGCAGGATTGAGAAGATTGTTGATGGTCCGAATGATCGGGTCCTCTGATTCTTCCTCTCTGCCCCAGGCATCGATATATGGCACCTGATTATATGCTGGTGTAATGGACTTCTTGGAGGCGGACCCAAATTCTCTTTGCAGCCAATCCGGAATAATGCTGTTCTTGTCCACATAGGTCATTGTGTTATCACCGCTGATGGATCGCCTCACCTGCCCGACAAGGGTATTTGTCAGACCTTGTGTGAGGTAGTCAAGCGCTGTCGAGACGGCGATCTGTCCCAAGTTATCATCTGAGAACTTGATACTGTCCATTGTGTCATTGACGCCTTGCAGCATAGACATTTGAATCATGGGGTCCGCAATGGAAAGCAGGGACGCTTCCAAGTCTTTCAGCGTAATATCTCCATCTTCCCGGATTTTTTCCAGTTGCGCTCCCATAAGAAGCGGCATAGCCGCAGGGGTCAGCCAGTCAATGGTGAGGGAAAGCCCGTTCGGCAGCTCGATGGAATAGTCCTGATGGCCGGTCAGCTCGTCAAATTCCGCCTGCTTCTCGTCATCGTCCGGGCCACCGCGCAAAGCCCCATGTTTGCAAGGGCCATTCCCAGAACAAAAATCCTGGTGCCCGTGAGGGATTTGGAAAGGCTGCTGATGATGTCATTCGCGGTAACATCTTGTCCAGAGCGTGCGAATTCACCGGCCATTCCCTTTATACCAGGTCCTCTCGCTTCTGTCAGGCTCGTTTCGGATGCCGCCTTTGCGCGGATAGATATGCCGTATTCAGAAGGCCAAGAGGGGAGTATTCTTCCGCGCGGACAAGAACATTTGCGGGAGTTCTCCGAAACGGCATCATGCCTGCGGAAAGTGTCTGGATTGCCTTGGGAGTGTCTGGCCTCCGTCCAATGCGGGAAATCCAGTCGGAAAACGTGTTGTGATCCCGGAATGTCTGCTCCTGGGCGTCCTTTACAGCAAATTCTCTGGCTTGATCCACAAACTCCCGGTGCCCATTTCTCCAGCTTTCGTTACTGAATTGCTCCGCTGTCACATTGTTTGCCTTCAGATACCCGGCAAGAGAGCGGGTATAGGCAGACCGGATGAAGGCTTCATCGCCAAAATATTCATTGTTCATGAGCCAGTTGGTTGCATTGAGATAAGATTCAAACAGCCCGCTTTTGAACACTCGCTGCTTTTCTTTTACACCCTGGTAAAAGGCGTTGGCAGACGGGTTCTCTACGCTGAACTTTGCGTCTCCAAGTGCCTCCTGCCGCACATTCTCAAAATCCGCTCTGGCTGCTTGCTTCAGGTCCTTCCCAACAACAGCGGAGCTGGTTCTGGCGATTTTCCCGCCGCTGGCTCTTACTGGAAATAGACTCCATCCAGGCGGCGACAGTGTTGTTCGCCCTGTTGATAAGGTTCATGCCAACGTTTCCAGTAAGGTTGCGAACCTGCGTTTTGAGATTGCCAAGCATATTGACATACCGGAGTGCAGTCCACTTGTCAAGAAGCGTAGAGGGGATTTGATCTGCGATATTCTGCTCAATGGCATTCAGGGCGGCATCCCGGGCCGCATCTGTTTCAGCGTTTGCATAGGCCCCCAGAAGTTCGCTGTCTACCTGAAGGTCTACTCCCTGGTTGGAAAGCTGTTTCTGGAGATTTTGGACCAGCTTGTCAATCGTCATGGTCTTTGTCGCTGGATCGGTACTCCGCATGATGGCCGCAGCCTGTCCCAGTTGGCCCGCCTCCGTCAGCTCAACGGAAATATCGCTCAAAATCTTTCTGGCGCCGTACACATCCCCGTTTCTGGCAAGCTGATTTGCAACCATGCGGGACAGAGGAACCATCTCTGGAGGCAGCTTCCGCCCCGTCTGCGCCTGCCCGATGGCCTGTTCCAAGGTGGACCGGGCGCTTTCAAATCCGGCATTGAAAATCGCCTGCGCTTTCGCAAGCGTTTTCTGGTTCCCAAGCCGGAAATCCATCTCAGGATCTTCCTGAAAGCTCTCCCTTAGCTCTGGAGCCATATTTTGATCGGTAGAAACATTGCGGGCAAAGCCGCGTTCCGTATCACCTGTAAAGCCAGCCGCGGCAGCGCCAACGGAGTTTGCGGCGTCCGCCGAATTGACATTTTCCGCGCCGGGTGCTATAGTAGAATCAGGATTGAGGGGACGCGTACCCTCAACCGACACCGGAGATTGTGCCCCGGCGCTACCATCGGTAGCAAGGCTGGTTTGATTGGCACCGTCTCCGGTGTCTATTTTTATAATATTCCCGTCTGAGTCAACTACTTCATGGAGATAGAACTTATTTTTTGCTGGTCTTTTTAACAACAGCAGCAACATATACAGTTTTCCCTGTCCATAGTGACTGGGGCCGCAAAATGTAGCCATCATACGGGCGGCCTTTCCAGTTTTGCTGAAAATCAATCTGCTTACCGGTCCTAATGACTTCCGGAATTGCCGGTATAACAGCAGCTTTGCGGTGCCGATACCGTGGTGCAAATCATCTTTACAGACCGACTATTGATTTCTACATCTCCAAATCCCGGCCGTTTGACAATTCCTTTGATTGCTTCAAACATGGTTTTCGCCTTATCAGCCATTGTCCGTCCGCTGACAAATGGAATTGCATTTGAAGAAACGGCAGAAACAGGAGAAGTTCCGGCAAGCTGCGGGATATTATTTCGGAGGGTCTCAACTACATGTACAGTTTCTCCGCTGTTCTTACTTATGGCCTGAGATTCCTCTGTTTGGGTTGTCTCTGTAACGCTCTGTATTGTCTCCGGGGCCGGAGTGGTGGAAACGGGCGCAGGTTCCGTTTGCGCCGTTCCTGCGGCATCTGTGGCCCGGCGTCGGGTAATATCGACACCTCCTCCGACACCGCCCAAGACAGCTCCGACGGCGAAATCATAAAGGGCTTCGCTCATGTCAAACCGTGCGTCCGGGTCATAGATTGCCCGTTGGAGAACGGGCTGGAATACATCTTCGATAAACTCTTCCGATCCCTCGCCCAGCATGGAGGCCGCAATGCGGCCAACCGGTGTCTGTGCAAGCCGGTTCATGGTCTGGATAGCGGTGTTTTCTCCAAACCTGGAGACCAGCTTCCCCGCTAGATTGTCCGCCACACCAGCGCCAAAAGCACGGCGGAAAAGCCCAATATTGGAGATTTTTTCCGTTGCAACACTCAGAGCCGCGCTCCCCGCGCCATAGGCCAGCTGCTGCCCCAGCGCCGCTCCCTCCTGCCGTGCCTGCTGCGTCCCGGCCACACCCACGTCCACCGCGAACTGACCGACACTTCCAAGCCCCTCCTTTGCCTCCGCGATGTTCTGTGCCGACTGGGCCGCAAGACGGTCCGCCGTATCATACACGGACTGCGTGGCCCGTGCAATGGGATCGTGCTGCTTCACAGCTGCGTCACGGTATCCGGTAGAACGGCTGTCTGCACGGGAGGCAAGCATCTCCAACTGCTGCCGCATGGATGCTGTGATAGGTGTTCCATCATCCAGCGTCCCACGCTCCAACATCTCCCGGTAGTGGGCTGCATTCTCTTCCTCCTGGTTGGCCCGCCGGGTGTAGGAGCTGCCAGCAGTATCATAAGAACGTAGCAGGTCCAGGAAGGTCCCTCCGGTACTCGTAAAGTCCACCGCCGTTCCCTGTGCAGCGCCTTTGAGCATACTCCCACCGCGGGACGCCTCCGGTGTGGAGATCACCTGCCCGGTGGTGCTGTCCACCACTTCGCTGATGTGCCCGGGATCCGTGATGGATTTTCTCATAATATCCCACAACGTGTCCGGCTGAATTTTATTTGTTGCTACATTCTTGGGGGCCTTGTTAAAACTGCTTGTGGGCTGCGAGGGAGCTTGATATCTACCATTTTCCGATCTGGCCTGATTAAACCGGCGTTCAGAGCGACCCGCCATTTCCCGGACTTCTTTTTGGGAAAGTGTCTTTCGGTTCCAGGACTCCGGCATTTTGTCAAATTTCAACATAGACAATGCTCCTTAACTGATACCATAAGACGATACAAGCGAATCCAGCCGCTCCCTTTGCGTTGCATTAGCTTGGCTGTACAAAGTCTTATATAAGTCTTTGGCTTTTTTCAAACTGGCTGTCTCTGTAAGATTGCGAATTTAGGCGGCTTCCGCTCGCTCTGGACAGATAGGAAGAAAGCGCCATAAGCTGGCTCTGGAAGTCCTCGGCTTGGATACCAGGGCCCGGAACATCTTCTGTTGTGTTATTGCTATCATTAGAACTGTTCCCGCTAGAGCTGTCGCCGGAGCTCCCTATACTTCCCCGCCCGCCGCCCGAATCACCAGTAGACATTGCAGCAAGCCGCATATTCAGCGCGTCGGCTGTGGAAATCCCAGCCTCATTCAGAGTGTTGGTGTCCGGCATCACGCCCGCCGCCAGCATCGTCATCGCCAGATTATAAGCATATTCCCGGTTCTGTGCCGAAAGGCTGTCCTGATACTCCTGCTGGGAAGCGTCAAACTGCTGCTGCCACTGGCTGTTTCCAGCGTTGAACTGCGCTTCCCAGTTGGCCTGCTCCTGGGCAAGCTGTGCCGTCTGCATGGCGGCGTTGTCCTGCCGTACATACTCATTGTACAGGGCCTGGGCCATCTGGTAGTTCCCTTCCGCCTGCGCCTGCACTGCCGCGTTGCGGTATTCAATCGCCAGCTGCTGCTGTTGCAGGGCGTTTTCCGCAATGGCATCGGACTCCTTTGTGGAGATGTCCGTGAGGTTGCTTTGCAGCACAGCGGAGTTTGCAAGAGCCGCCTGCCCGCTGGTTCCGGTGTTCAAACCTCGTGCGTTTGCGTACTCATTAAAGGCCATCCGGGCAATATCATTCTGGGACGCCGCTTCATTCCGGGCACCCTGGTAAATGCCGGGAATTTTCTCCGCGTCCGCCTGCAGGCCTGCCAAATTCTGTTCGTATGCCGATTTCAGAGCCGCCAGCTGTGCGTCCGTGTAGGCTTTGTACATGTCATTCAGGTATCCGGAAAGGTCCGTGGGCTGGAGAGAGTCATAATAGGAAGAGTCTCCGCCTCCGGAATATCCGCCTCCACCATATTCCTCCTGTTCCCGTTCCTGCCTGTTTTTGACATTGATGGCCTTTTTCGCATACCCATTATCATCGTAGGTATATTCATAGTCTCCCTTCGTGACCGTCTGCCCAGCCAATCCCTCGTTTCTGGACATATCCGGTCTGGTTTTCCCGCGGATAGACTCTTCTGCAGCTGCCATATCAATTTCACCTCAATTTCACCTCAATTTCAAAAAATAAGCGCCAAAGCCCGGATCACTCCGAACTCTGGCGCTGAACGCTCTAGCTTGTTATCAAAGTTTTTCCTGAACGGCCTCCATCAGCCAGTCCGTGACCGTCTCACCCCAGTTTGCAGACTGCTGTTCGATCTGCTCATAGGTTCCGCGGTCAATCTCAATCGTGACCTGTACGCTCTCACTTTTCTTCCTTGGCATTCTCACCCCTCCATTCTTTCTGCAATGCGCCGAAACATCGCTGCAGCCTCCGGGTTATTCTTGACTGCCGACAAGTCCAGCACAACCGTTTTCCCGCGCTTCACCTCGCCCATCGCGTTTGTCCAAGACGGTTTCGCAACGCTTAGCTTCATCGCTCTCGGATAGTATTCAAGAACGTTTTTCCCGGTATCAATGATCTTCCCGGTTCCTCCTGCCAGTATTTAGGTGTTTCCATAAGTAGAGGTCTCCTTTCGCAAAATTCAGATTGGTTAACAGTAAAAAAACGCGCGTCCAAGTCTTGATCAACGTTATCATGGGTTGGTATTGCTAAAGAACACGGCTGTGCTGCCCACGTCCTCAATAATTTCAAGATTGGTAAGCCCCATTGCGCGGATTTCGCGGTCTCCGTCCTCTGACTCCACCAGGGCGAGGCACACAACATGATTCGCATCCTCTCCGCCTCCTACTGCTTTTAACTTGTCCACCGTGGTTTAACTTGCCCATCCACCGTCAAAGAGGGGAATTTGGACAAGTTAACCGCAAACCGTTGTGGCTCTAGGGGAGTTTTAACTTCACCACATGGACAAATTAAAGTTTTAACTTGTCCATTTTTACTTTAACTTCACCATGCGGTGAAATTAAAAACTCTTAGAGCCACAAGGCTTTCAGTTTAACTTGCTCATTTTTGTATCTCTGACGGTGAAGAGCATTTAAGCTGTCCACGGTGTTTCGGTATCATCTGGCAATTCAGTGAAGGAATCTGCTCTTTTGATATGCCACGTTCGGGTTCCGTCTCTTGCGCTGCCGGTCGTATAGTATTCGATGGTACCATCCTTCTTTAGCTCGTCCTTCACACGGCGGACCGTGCTGAACGCATAACCGGCAGCCTTTGCCCGGTCCTCCAACTCCTTAGATGGCATATTCCCTCCGGCATCATCAAGTGCACCTAATATCCACCCTTTGCAGTCCCCCTTTTTGGTTGTAGAGGTATTGATCGCGCTTTCCTGGATGTACTCACGGTCCCGCTTCCAGGTGGTTCCTGCCTCCTGGATTTGGCCGTCGTTGTCAATGGTGAATAACAGCGTTTCATGCAATTCGGCGTAATTGTTTTTTCATTGCTGAGATACCGCACACCCTGATCTTCCGTGTAACCGGCCATCAGAACAGACCGTGAAATATCCCAGAGGTCCGCACTGTCTGCAACGCGATCTCGTCCCCAGGCCCCCTTGCGTTTGTTGGTGTGGCAGATCACAAGGAAGGTTGTGCCGGTCTCTTCTCCAAGGGATACCAGAGGGGCCATACAGTCCCGCATGGCGTTCCTGGATCCCATGTTGACTTCCGGTGGGATAAACCCTTGAACCGGGTCAAAGACGCATAGAGCGGGCCGAAAATAGCGGATAAAGCGTTCCATTTCGCCGGAACCGAATTTGAGTCCTCTCAAAGCCCCGTCTCGATCTTCGACAAAATCCGGGGTAATGATGTTATCCATGTTGGCCCCTGCGAGTCGCAGTTTCTTTTTTGAGTTTTGTCGGACACTATCCTCCGTTGTGAGAAAGGCAACCACTTGTGGTTCACGCTGATACCCAGGCGGGTCCAACACGCAGCGGCTCCCACTGCTGATTGCTGCCAGGAGGTTACACCACAGCGAGGTCTTTCCCACACCGCCATCAGCGGCGGTCAATGTAATTTGCCCTTGCGGTATCCATCCGGACACCAGCCAGGATGCCTCCTTTTCCTCAAATGCAGATAGAGTCTTGAAACAGGACAGAAATGGATCATCGACTACGGGTTTCCATTCCGGCGTCTCCCGTTCTAAATTCACCAGTAGTTCCGCTGCCCGATCTTCTCCCATCGCCTGGATCATGTCGGACACATCGCCATGTTCTGGTATTTCCGGCCATGCCGTGGAAAGGTCCAGCAGCCGGACGCTTTTGCTACGCCATGTAGTGCGGTGGCAGTCTCCTGGGCATAGGACTTTCCAACAGCATCGTTGTCCTGAAGGATCGTCACGCTCTTTCCCCGCAACTGCTCCGTGTACTCAGTGCGCCATTTACCCGGCCCGGCTCCATCTTCACCGCTGACGGCATCATAACCCAGCTTGTGGAGATTATCAGCGTCTTTCTCGCCCTCCACGACTACGATCATGCTGCTGGACAGGTCCCCCGGCCACATAAAGACTGTGAGGTATGCCCTGGCGGTTGTATATCCATTTGTTTTTTCATCCGGCCTCCGCCACGAAAAAAGACTTGTCCGACTTCCGCAGCTTCTGAACGCCGTTTGGGTATGTATAGATAGCCACGACTTCCGCTCGGGCCTTTGGGGGTTGCTCCGGATCATAGAACAGATCACGGAGTTTCAGTCCAACACGGGCTAATATGTCGCAGGTATCACATCCGGCCTGACATTTCAGGACCACGCCTTTTTGCCCCCGTCCAATGGAAAGACTTTGCTTCCGGTCATCGTGACAGGGACAGCGAGCCATATACTGCCCATCGTTGCACCGTTGCACTCCATCAAAATAGCGGAGTATATCTTGCACATCCACGGGTTACACCTCCGCCTCAACATTAAATTGACTGCCCGAATCCCCTGTGTTAAACTGCTTATAGGGGTTTCCGCTCAGCTTGTGGTTCCCCCGCTTTGCCTGCTCCGCTGCACCACCAGCGGGGCGGGCTTTTTTTTTTGGCTCATTCCAGCACACCCGCCTGCTTATCAAGCCAACGCTTGAACGCATCCGCCGGAATACGGGTGCAACTGCCGATGCGGGCAACAGGGAAGCCCTCCATGTGCATCCAACGATAGATCGTGGGACGGCTCACACTTGCAACTTCTGCCGCTTCCGTAGGGGTATAGACCAAACGATCCAGAGCTTTCATGTTATCCTCCTCTCAAAATTACCCTTGACTTTTCCCGCCCCTATGATACGATGGAGACAGAATGATTTTCTGGACACCTATATTTTACGACCAGAGAACCATTTTAGCAAGTATTTCACGCTGCATACTCATGTAAACAATTTTTTCAGTCTATTTTAGGAGGGTGCCTATGGAAAAGCTAATATTTCCAGTCACAAAAAAGGCAGCAGAAAAAAAGTGGACGGAAGTATTCATCCGAAGAAAACAAAAACGCCCTGTTCCCCTCACGATTACGGAATTGAGAAGTGGGAGAGGAATATCTCAAGAAACTCTTGCGCACGATCTTGGAGTTTCAAAATCTACGATAGGTCTTTATGAGACTGGCGATACTTTGCCGGACGCACAGACGCTTCATGATTTGTCCGTCTATTTCGGTGTATCTGCAGACTGGCTTTTGGGTCTATCAGATTACAGAGATAACGTGAGACGGGAATTACACTTGAGGGGCTTGGATTTTCAGAGGCGGCCACAAAACAGATTGCTTCTATTGCTGGTGCTGTACTCGCAGCAGCAGATTTTGAGGGCAGTCCAACAAAAGATCAGTACAGTAAATAATCCGAATGGGTATACTTGCCAGCAGGAGGCAAGAGCGTTCCTAGCCCTCAATATACTGCTGGAAAGTCCAGAGTTCGTGCTTGCGCTCAGCAACGCTTGGGCTTATATGCGTTATTCAGGTCAGTTCGATTCGAGTAAGTCTATGGTATTGGGCGGCGAATCGCTACCGGAACCTTTTTTCCGCCTCTTGCAAAGTATTGGTAGATGCGTTATGGAATAGAGTTGCAGCGCCGTTGCGCGGAATCCTTGACGATATCGCTCAAAAGGTAGAGCAAGGAAACTACAAAAATCGACATTACAGAGCAGCAGGCAAAATAAAAACCATCCCCGGCGCAGATAACACCGGGGACGGCTATAAGGGGCAGTAAACTATCACGGCCTACTGCTCCTCCATCTTACCACACATGAAGGAGGAATTTCAATGCCAAGAAAAAAGCAATACCCGTGCAGCCTCCGGTTCTGGCACGATCCGGCAGCGGGCAGACGGGACATGGGAAGCCCGGTTTGTTGTGGGGCACGATCCCGGGACAGGAAAGGCCATCCGCAAATCCGTATATGCCAAGACGCAGAAGGAAGTCCGGCAGAAGCTGGCCCAGGCTGTGGCTGCGGTAGATAGCAGGGCCTACCGGGAGCCTTGCAAGATGACCCTGGGGGAATGGTTGGACATTTGGGCAGACACATACCTGACGGGAGTAAAACCCAGAACGGTTAAAATCTACAAGGACGATATTCGGCTCCACATTAAGCCATATCTGGCCGCTATCAAACTGGACGAACTAGACACGCATACCGTCCAGCAGTATTTCAACACCCTATTGACAAACGGAAAGAAAGTCCGCAAAAAGGGCGATGACGGGAAAATCGTCTATGAAACCGCCCCCCTCCGCAAAAAACCGTGAAGAACATCCAGGGCGTCCTGCATGGCGCTCTCCGGCAAGCAGTTATTAACCGCTATATCCCACTTAATCCGGCGGACGGCGATTTCTGCAAACTGCCAAAGGTCAAGCGGCAAGAGATCAAGCCCTGGATGAAACGCAGATCACGGCCTTCCTTGATGCCATCCACGGTAATCCTTTCGAGGACCTGTTTATCGTTACCCTGTTCACAGGACTGCGGCAGGGGTGAGGTTCTGGGGCTCTGCTGGAACTGCGTGGCCTTAGAAAAACAACGTCCTAACCATCAACAAGCAGATGCAGCTTCACCAGGAGCAGGGTATGAAAGCCTATCAACTTGTAGCTACGAAAACAGTAAGGCCCGCGCCATCACCGTTGCCCCTTTGTGATGGAACATCTGAAGCGGCGGAAAGTGGAACAGGCTAAGCAACGGCTCATTGCCGGTGCACTGTGGCAGCAAAACGAGCTTGTGTTCACGGATCAGCTGGGAACCATCTGACAAAAGCCAACCATCTACCGGGCATTCAAAAGGCCGCCGCGTCCATTGGTCGCCCGGATGCCCGCTTCACACGATCTCCGGCACAGCTACGCCGTGGCCGCGCTCCGGTCCGGGGACGATATCAAAACCGTGCAGGGCAATCTGGGCGACGCCACCGCCGCCTTTACGCTGGACGTCTATGGTCATGTCACGGAGCAAATGAAACAAGACAGTGCGGACAGAATGGAGGCATTTATTAGAAGCGTGTCCGGCTCCTGAAAAGGGGTATAAAAGTCTGAAAGGGGTAAATGAAGGGGTAAAAGCCAAAAAACAGGCATAAGGAAAACCCTGTAACCATT
>VOFH01002454.1_pt1 | contig 14652 bp, 14 predicted proteins | sample 5384091 | NCBI WGS metagenome assembly VOFH01 (sample SAMN12384727, study PRJNA508395) | human gut metagenome | isolation source: healthy gut G | host: Homo sapiens
TCGTACATGTACATGGAAACCTTCACGTCCTTGGCGTACTTCTTGCAGGCGGGCAGGTCTTCGATTTCCTTCAGGCAGGACTTGTAGGTCTCGCCTGCGGTCATGCGGCGGTCGATGGAGATGGAGCAGGAGTCTGCAACCGCGCAGCGGGGGAGAGGTGTAGAAGATCTGGCTGGTGGTGCAGGTGCCTCTGCCGAGGAAACGCGCGTCTTCCCAGTGCTCGGGGTTGTACTTCGGGTCGAGCATCTTGACAAGACCCTTGACTTCCTTGTCGTCTGCCGCATCGTTTTCGTTGAGGTCGCGGACATTCAGGATGACTTCCGCCATCTTGTGGATCGCGTTGTCGCCGCGCTCGGGCGCAGAGCCGTGGCAGGAAACACCGTGCATGTCGACGCGGATTTCCATTCTGCCGCGATGACCGCGATAGATGCCGCCGTCGGTCGGCTCGGTGGAGATGACGAACTCAATCTGATTTCTCGCGTCTTCCGGACCGTTAAAATACTCGTTGACGATGGACTGCCAGCACATGCCGTCGCAGTCTTCTTCCTGCACGGAGCCGACGACCATGATCTTGTAGCCCTCGGGAATGAGACCCAGATCCTTCATGATCTTGCCGCCGTAAGCTGCGGCTGCCATGCCGCCTTCCTGATCGGAACCGCCGCGGCCGTAGATGATATCGTCGGTCTCATAACCCTGATAGGGGTCGGCTTCCCAGTTGTCGCGGTTGCCGATGCCGACGGTGTCGATGTGAGAGTCGATGGCAATGATCTTGTCGCCGGTGCCCATCCAGCCGATGACGTTGCCGAGCTTGTCGAACTCAACCTTGTCGTAGCCGAGCTTCGTCAGCTCTTCGGCGATGCGCTTGACAACGCCCTCTTCCTCACAGGACTCGGAAGGAATGGCGATCATATCGCGCAGGAACTTTGCCATATCGGCTTTGTAGCCCTCGGCTGCCTGCTTGATTGCTTCATAGTTCATAATACCGGAACCCCCTGTTATATAAATTATGTATTTCTCTTCTGACGCAGGCGCACGAAAGTACGCTTCGCTGTATCCATCATACCACAAGAAAAACCATTGTCAAACAAAATTTTTGCATACCTAAAAATTTTTTCGTTTGCACGATTTTGGACGCTTTTTCTGTATAAGTTTCACAAAGCGTCCGGTTGCAAACAGCAGCAGGCTGTGATAACATAGATAAATACGAAAATGAACGGGAAAGAAGGGTGCGCCATGCCGGTCCCACAGGGAAGCGGGGTCATCAACAGAAAATCCGCCCGTCAGGCGGTGTATGAGGAAGTTTGCGACTGGATTATCACGGGTGTTCTCGAACCGGGAGAAAAAATTCTCGATTCCGAGCTGGGCGAGTATTTCCATGTCAGCCGCACGCCAGTGCGCGAGGCGCTGCAGCAGCTGCAGAGCCAGAAGCTGGTGCTGGTGATGCCGGGCAGGGCAACCGTGGTTGCGCCGCTCGACCCGATGGACATCGAGCAGTGCTACAAGCCGCTTGCCGAGCTGCAGGCGCTTGCGGCGGAGCTGGCGTGCGGAAAGCTGACGCAGGAGGACTTTTTTGAGCTTGAGTGCGCGCTGCGCGACGCGAAGGCGGCAGGCGAAAAGGACGACGCGGCGGCGGTGATGGCGTGCGACGAGCGGTTCCACGAAATGATCGTGCAGGCGGCGGGCAACGCCTATGTGACGGAGTTCTCGGGCACCCTGATGCTCCACATCCGCAGAATCAAGTATCACTACTTCCATCTGCCAGCCATGCGGCAGGCGTCTGCGTCGCAGCATGCGGACATTCTTGCGGCGCTGCGGGCGCATGATGCGGCGCTGGCAAAGCAGCGCATGCGCGAGCACTGGCTGCGCGCGATGCGGGGGTGTCTGAACGAGACCATCGCGTATCTGGAGCAGAACGAAGCATAACAGTCTATGGCTCCTGCCGGATGGCGGGAGCCGCTTTTTTCCGCGCAGACCGGGAAGAGGTCTGCTGCGGCGCAGAAAGATCGAAAAGGGAAGGAGCACGGAACATGTATACCGACGAATCGCTGATTGCTTTCTGCCAGAGGGCGCTGCAGACGCCGAGTTTTTCCGGCAGGGAGCGGCAGATGGCAGAGTTGATGAAAGACAAGATGCTCGAGTTGGGCTTCGACGAGGCGGTCTTCGACCGGCTCGGAAACGTTATCGGCACTATCCACGGCAAAAGACCCGGCAAAACCATTTTAATGGACGGGCACATCGATACGGTGGATGTGATCGACGAGGCACAGTGGACGCACGGTCCGTTCAGCGGCGAGATTGCGGACGGGAAGATTTACGGGCGCGGCGCCTCGGACATGAAGGGCAGCGACTGTGCGATGGTCATGGCGGCAGGGCGCTTTGCCGCGCAGACGAAGAAGAACTTTGCCGGTACGATCTGCGTTTCCGGCACGGTCCACGAGGAATGCTTCGAAGGCGTCGCGCCGCGCGAGGTTACGAAACGGGTCAAGCCTGATTTTGTCATCGTCGGCGAGGCGACGTCCACCAGCATCAAGATCGGGCAGCGGGGAAGAGCCGAGGTTGTGGTCGAGACCGAGGGCGTGAGCTGTCATTCCTCCAACCCGGAAAAGGGCGTCAACGCCGTCTACGGAATGATGGCGGTCATCGAAGAAATCCGGAAGATTGTGCCGAACGAGCATCCGCTGCTGGGTCGCGGCATTCTGGAACTGACGGACATTGTCTCCGCGCCCTATCCCGGCGCGTCGGTTGTTCCGGCAGCGTGCCGCGCGACGTTTGACCGGCGGACGCTGGTCGGAGAAGATGAGGCGGTGATTCTCGGGCAGGTAGAAGAAGCGATTGCCCGCGCGCAGGAAAAGCACCCGGAAATCAAAGCGCGCTGTTATCTGGCGACCGGAACGGAAGCCTGCTGGACCGGCGATACGATTTCGGCAAAGCGGTATTTCCCGGCATGGGTGGTGGACGAAAACTCCGAACTGGTCGTCAAGGCGCGGCGGGGGCTGGAGGCTGCTGGCATCGATGCGCCGCTGTCGCATTTCTCGTTCTGCACCAACGGCAGCCATTTCTGCGGCGAGGCAGGCATCCCCACGATCGGCTACGGTCCGTCGCTGGAAAGCCTGGCGCACGTGCGCGACGAGTACATTGAGATCTCTCAGCTGACGAAGGCATGCCGCGGCTTTGCGTCGATTCTTGCCGAGCTGACCAGATGAAGGCAGGCGGAAAGCGGACGAAAAAACGAAAAATTTTTTGCAAACCTAAAAAAAATTTAGAATAGCCATTGCATTCTCCAAAAAATACTGGTATGATAGAGCTATCCATCGGCAAGATGCACAGATTTTGCTGATTTGAGAGACACGGCGTGAATATTTGGAGGTGATAAGTCATTGGACGCGAGACTTCTGGAAATGCTGAGCCAGATCGCGAAAGGCATCGCTTCGCAGTTCGGACCGAATTGTGAGGTTGTGGTGCATGAAATATCGGAAAAGAGCGCCTACAGCTCCATCGTCGCCATTGAGAACGGACATGTTTCCGGGCGAAAGGTCGGCGACGGACCGTCGCACGTGGTACTCGAGCAGATCGGGCACGACGACGATCAGGTGAGCGACCAGCTCTGCTATCTGACCCGCACGAAAGACGGAAAAACCCTGAAATCTTCTTCGGTCTATATCCATGACGAGCATGGAAAGGTCGCGGCAATCCTCGGCATCAATTACGATATCTCCATGATGCAGATGTTTGAAAACACGCTGCATGAGTTCAATTCTGTTGACGCACAGACCCGCAAAGAACCCGAGCGCATCACGCTCAACGTGGCGGACCTGCTCGAAGACCTGATCCGTCAGGCGGACGAGCTGGTCGGAAAGCCCGTGGCGCTGATGACGAAGGATGACAAGGTCAAAGCCATCCGGTACCTCAGCAAATCCGGCGCGCTGATGATTACGAAATCCGGCGATAAGATCGCAAAACACTTCGGCATATCCAAATACACCCTTTATTCCTATTTAGACAACAGTAAAACAGGAGGAGAAACCACATGAACAAGACGATTGATCTGACCATCAACAAAGAAGGTCTGGCACACAACATCCAGAAGGCAAAGGAAAACAATATCATCATCCCGACCATCGCGCAGATGCAGAACCCCGATCTGATTCCGGAAAAGATCAAGGAAAAGCTGTCGCACACCGGTCTGTGGGACGTCGACCCCGTGAACCTCTTCCGCATCAACTGGCACAACGAGGCAAAGGAATCCGGCGGCCTTTACCAGAAGACCCCGAACTACGTCGAAATTCCGTCCTCCGTGTCCGGCGTTCCCTGCCGCATTCTTGCCATGTCCGGCAAGTGGTTCCCGACCGGCTGCCACAAGGTTGGCGCAAGCTTCGGCTGCCTGGCTCCGAGACTCGTGACCGGCCAGTTTGACGCGACGTACCATCACGCGGTCTGGCCCTCCACCGGCAACTACTGCCGCGGCGGCGCGTTCAACTCCAAGCTTCTCGCCTGCGACTCCGTCGCCATCCTGCCGCAGGATATGTCCAAGGAGCGCTTCGACTGGCTCAAGACCATCGCCGGCCAGATCATTGCAACCCCGGGCTGCGAAAGTAACGTCAAGGAAATCTTCGACAAGACCTGGGAGCTCAAGCAGGATCCTTCCATGATGATCTTCAACCAGTTCGCCGAGATGGGCAACCCCCTGTGGCACTACAATGTCACCGGTTACGCGCTGTCTGACCTCTTTGAAAACACCAAGAAGCCCGGCCAGAGACTCGCTGGCGCCTGCTTCACCTCCGGCTCCGCCGGCACGATGTCCGCAGGCGACCTTCTGAAAGAACGTTATCCCGGCATGAAGCTCGCCGTCGGCGAAGCGCTCCAGTGCCCGACCATTCTGGATAACGGCTTCGGCGGCCACCGCATCGAAGGCATCGGCGACAAGCACATCCCCTGGGTCCACAATGTCAAGAACACCGACATGGTCATCGACATTGACGACGAAGACTCCCAGCGCCTGCTGCGCCTGTTTAACTGCAAGGAAGGTCAGGAGTACCTCAAGAGCCTCGGTCTTTCCGACGAGCAGATCGAAAAGTTCACCTGGATGGGCATTTCCGGCATCGCGAACGTTCTTTGCTGCATCAAGTTTGCCAAGTACTATGAGCTGACCGAAGATGACGTCGTCGTCACCGTTCTGACCGACTCCGCTGTCATGTACAAGTCCCGTGTCGAAGAGCTGAACGAAATGTACGGCGCCTACTCCGCGCAGGCAGCAGAGCTCGACCACAACCTGCACATGCTGAACCTCAAGACCGACAGCATGCTGGAGCTGACCTACACCGAGCGCAAGAGAGTCCACAACCTCAAGTACTACACCTGGGTTGAGCAGCAGGGCATGGACGTCGAAGACCTCAACGCCCAGTGGTACGACACCAAGGGCACGTGGGACGCGGTCCACGCACAGGCGAAGGACCTCGACGAGCTCATCAATGCCTTCAACGAGGAAGTTGGTCTTCTCAAGACCCTGTAAGCCGTAAATTTCTATCACGAACCGATTTCGCGGGGGTGGGGGCAGCCCCATCCCCGCAATATTTGATACAGGAGAACTGCTATGCTGAAAAATGTCAAGTGCGCGCGCTGCGTCAAGTGCGGCAAGGAATATGAGGCGGTCCCGAATCTGACGAACTGCGAGTGCGGCGGCATTCTGGACATCATTTACGATTACGACTACATCAAGGCGCATTTCACCAAGGAAACGCTCAAAAACCGCGTGAACCCCACGATGTGGCGCTACCGCGAGCTGCTGCCGGTCGAGGAAACCACGCCCGATACGCCCTTCGCGTGGGCTGGTCGCCGCTTTATGAGGAGCCGAAGCTTGCCGAGCTTCTGGGCATCAAAAAGCTCTGGGTCAAGGACGACGGCATCAACCCCACGGCGTCGTTAAAAGACCGCGCCTCTGCGATGGCAGTTGCGAAGGCAGGAGAAGCGGGCGCAAAGATCATTGCCTGCTCTTCCACCGGCAACGCCGCATCGAGCCTGGCCGGCAACGCGGCCGCTGCGGGCTTCAAGACCTATATCTTCGTTCCCGAGCGCGCGCCCAAGGGCAAGGTCGCGCAGCTGATGATCTTCGGCGCGAACGTCATTTCCGTCAAGGGCAACTACGAAGAGACGTTCAAGATGTCTGCCGAGGCAATCGAAAAGTGGGGCTGGTACAACCGCAACGCGGCAATCAATCCCTATCTTTCCGAGGGCAAGAAGACCGTTGCGCTGGAAATTGCCGAGCAGCTGGATTGGCAGATGCCCGATTATCTTGCCATCTCCGTCGGCGACGGCTGCACGATCGCGGGCGTGTGGAAGGGTCTCAAGGACCTCTACGCCATCGGCTTTATCGACAAGCTGCCACGGCTCATTTCCGCTCAGTCCACGGGCTGCTATCCCCTCAACCGCGCGATCCAGGAGAACAAGCCCTGGGAGCCGATGGAGGAAAACACGATTGCGGACTCCATCTCCGTCGGCGTGCCGCGCAACGCGGACAAAGCGCTCATGGCAATCCGCGAGTCGAACGGTCTTGCGATCAACGTGACCGACGAGGAAATTCTCGCGGCGCAGAAGCTGCTGGGCAGAACCTGCGGTGTGTTCGGCGAGCCTGCGGGCGTCACCGGCACGGCGGCAGTCAAAAAAGCATGCGAGCTGGGACTCATCGGCAAGGACGATACGGTCGTCTCCGTCGTGACCGGCAACGGACTCAAGGACGTGGCAAACGCCATCAAGTCCGCGGGCGAGCCGATCAACATCAAGCCCGACCTCGATCTCATGGTTTCGGAATTTGCAAAGCGCGGCGTCACTGTCGAGTAAGAAAAACAGGATACAAAAAGCGGCATGGATTTGCGTCCATGCCGCTTTTGCGCGCTCAGAGAAGATATTTTGCTGCGGGCGCTGCGCCGGAGGAAGCACTTTGCGTGCCGTCGCCTGCCGAGAGGGTGTAAAGCCGCGTGAGATACGCCCAGAAGCGGTGGTCAATGACGCCGGTCTGCTCGTGACCGAACAGCGCCTGCAAGCTCCGCACGGCGCGCTGCGTGGAAGCGTCCAGAACACCTGTGACGGCGGGAGGGCTTGCGTTTGCGTAGCACTGCCCGAGCGCCTGCAGCATTGCCTGCACAAGATAGACATGCAGGTTCCGTTCGCCCGGCGCAATTGTCTGCCCCGGCTGCAGGACGATGCGCAGCGGCTCCGGCGGCAGGACACTCGGCGCGTGGCGCAGGTAGCAGCCGGCAAGCGCGTTCCAGGTTTCGGTTTCGGCAATGCCCGTCGCGGGAAGATGCGCGAAGCGCTGAAAAGCGGAGACGGCATTTTTTGTGCTTTCTCCATAGATGCCGTCGGGATTGACGTTCAAAAGTGCCGGGAAAATCGTTGACAGCACCCGCAGCATCGTCTGCAGACTGCGCACGGGGCGGTTGATGTAGTCCTCCGGCAGAATCATACGGGTCCCTCCTCGTCCTGCTGTCCGGGGGCAAAGCCTCCGGCGGGATATTGCAGAAATCGCGATGTGTCGGAATAGCGCTGTGCCGCTTCTCCGGTGGGCGGCTGCGGGAAGATGGAGGCGGGCGGCGCGGCGGGCGTATCGGAGGCAAAGACAGGGGTTGCCTCCGGCGCATCCGTCTGCGTGATCGGAAACAGCTCCCCATCGGACAGAACCTCCTGCCGGATGCCGGCATACTGCGCGTAAAGGGCGTTCCAGGTCGTGTCGTCAATTGAGCCTGTGGGCGAAAGCCCGGCAAAATCCTGAAAGGCGCGCACCGACTCCTGGGTATTTTCGGTGTAGGTGCCCGTGATATCAGCGGCAGGAATGGACGGAATGAACGCGGCGAGAACGGACAGGACATACTGCAAAAACGTGACCCGGCTTCCGGTATCGCCGACAGAGAGCGGCTCTGGCAGCTCCCAGTTGTAGCGCGTATAGGTCTGCCCCAGAGACCGAAGCTCGGAGAGCCGCTGCACGGCGACGTAGAGCAGAACCAGCTGATACCATGTCGCAGGACCGACCACGCCGTCGGACGCCAGATCGAAGATCGACTGGAACGCGCGGACCGATTCCTCTGTTGCCGCGCCGAACACGCCGTCGACCGTGAGCTTCGGAATGGCAGGGTAGTTCTGGGAAATCCGGTTGAGCATGAACTGTACCAGCGCTACGTCGGCATTTGTATCGCCCCGGCGCAGGGGTGTGCCGGGGTAGGACGGTGACGGCTCCTGGATGGGCGCGTTTGTGACCAGCTCAATATTGCCGTAGTACGAGCGCAGAATCGAAAAAGCGTCCGCGCCGCCCTCGGCAAGATACTGTGAGCCCCACTGGCTGAGACCCTCGCACGTGGTCGTGACCCCGTTGCAGAACTTTGCCGCCAGCGGCTCGACAAAGCCCTCGCGCCGCAGATACCGGTCGAAGATTTCATCGACGAGGACGGAGATGTTTTCATAGATGTTCCGCCCTTCGATGTACTTCTGGTCGATGGCAGTGGAGGACGTGATGTCAAAATTGTAGCCGCGGCTGCGGTAATACTCGGTATAGTAGCGGTTGAGGGCGAAGGAAATGATCGCCAGCGTGTTTGCCTCCAGCGCCGCGGGCTCCCAGGTGGGGTAGATTTCGCTGGAGACGACGTTTTTGACATAGTCGGTGAAGGGAACGGTGACATTTGCCGCGGATGCGGTCGGTGCGCCCAGATGGACGACGATGGTCTCGGGGATGTAGGGGATGACAGAGGTCGGCATGGCTTCACCTCACGACAGATTCTGCGGCGGAACGACGAACGTTTCGGTGCGGTCGAAGGAGCTTGGAAGCTCCGGCGTCGGAATGAGCGAGAGCTCCTGCCGGGTTTCGGTATCCGGGAAAACCTGCGCGTTCTGCACAATCACGCGGTCAAAGCCCAAATGCTCGGCGCGGATGTCAATGACGGCGTAGGGGACGGAGGTATTCTGGTAGCTCCGGCTTTCTGCCATCGGTGGGGTTTCGATGGCGACGGGGTCCGTCAGCCCGTCGAAGTTCGTCACGCGCACGGCAAGCAGCTGCGTTTTGCTGCCCGGAAGCCGTTTTGTGATGGTAACCGTTGCGCCCTGCAAAGGAATTCTGGCGCTGGAAGTGGAAAGACGCACCACGACGGTGCCCTGTGTATCCATATCATCGCCTCCTGTATCCATCAGCATATGCCAGGCGCAGGGAAATGGTTCCGTGTCCCTCCTGCGTGGACGACTGTGCAGCTGGAAAAACGTGGAGATTCTTCAAAATGTGAGGAAATGAGAAGACTTTTCACTGCCAGAGCGGAGAAAACGCGAACGCTGCGTTTAAAAAATGTCGCCGACAGACGAAAAAGGATTGACCAATCCGCAGCGAACCGTTATAATAAACAGAAACCTTGAGCCGCTGCTTTTCGGCGGGCAGGCAGAAAAGAAAACAACAGAAGGGAGTGAAGAATGTGGGCAGATATATTGTCAAACGCATCTTACTTGCCATTCTGACGGTATTCATCATATGTGCCATCACATTTTTCGTTATGAACGCGATCCCCGGCGGACCGTTCAACCGGGAGAAGGCGCTGAGCGCGGCGACCATTGAGGCGCTGAACCGGCGCTACAATCTGGACAAGCCGGTTCCGGAGCAGTTTCTTTTATATATGAAGAACCTGCTGCACGGAGACTTCGGCGTGTCCCTCAAAAACGGACGCAACATCACCGAAATTATCGCCGAGTCGTTCCCGATTTCGGCAAAGCTCGGTCTGATGGCAATTGCTGTGGCGCTGCTGTGCGGCACGGTGTTCGGAAGCTTTGCCGCTTTGATGCGCAACAAGCTTCCCGACCGTATCATCGTGTTCTTCTCGACGCTCTTTACGGCGGTGCCGAGCTTCGTGCTGGCAACGCTGCTGCTTCTGGTGTTCTGCATCAGGCTTGCGTGGTTCCCGGTCTGGGACCCCAACCAGCCCAATTATCTTCTGCCGGTCATCGCGCTTTCGGCTTATCCGATGGCGTATGTCACGCGGCTTTCCAAGTCCAGCATGCTGGACGCTTTGAGCCAGGACTACATCCGCACGGCAAAGGCAAAGGGCGTTGCGAAGTGGAAGGTCATCTTCAAGCACGCGCTGCGAAACTCTCTGCTTCCGGTCATTACGTACGCCGGTCCGCAGATTGCCTACATCATCACGGGCTCGATGGTCATTGAGACCATTTTTCACCGTCGGCGGCATCGGCAGCAAGTTTGTCAGCGCCATTACCAACCGCGACTATACCATGATCATGGCGACGACCATCTTCCTGGCAACGCTGATGGTCGTGGCGAACCTGATCTGCGATCTTTTGTACAAGCTCGTAGACCCGCGCATCAAATTCGACTGAGAAAGGAGGACGCGATATGGAAAATTTTGATCCCAACAAGACGCCAAAAAAGCAGATTCTGAGTGCCCAGATCGACCTTTCGAAGTTTGAAAGAGCGACGGACGAGGAAAAGCGGCAGCAGGACGTCATGAGCGAAAGCACGTCCTTCTTCAAAGACGGCATGCGCAAGCTCTTCAAAAACCCGCTGGCGGTGCTGAGTATCGTTGTCCTTGCGGCAATCATCCTGACGATCATCATCGCTCCCATGATCGTGCCCTACGGCTATGAGGAAATCCTCTCGGTCAACGGCAAGCGCGACAAGGGCGCAAAGAATCTCGCGCCGTTCACCTACAGCAAGGCGGAGCAGAAATACATCGACGAGGGCGGCACGCGCTTCCCGCACATCATGGGCACCGACGAGCAGTGCCGCGACTACTTCATCCGCGTGATCTACGGCACGAGAATTTCGCTCGTCGTCGGCTTCTTTGCGAGCATCATCGTGCTGATCATCGGCATGATTGTCGGCAGCGTCTCGGGCTACGCCGGTGGGCGCGTCGACCTGATTCTCATGCGCATCGTCGATATCATCTATTCGCTTCCCGATATGCTGGTCATTATCCTGCTGGCGACGGTTCTCAACCAGACGCTGACGTTCCCGGCAGGCTCAGCGCTTGCAAAGCTCGGCTCGAACATGGTCTCGATGTTCATCGTCTTCGGACTTCTTTACTGGGTCGGTATGGCGCGCCTTATCCGCGGTCAGATTCTCTCGATCAAGGAAAACGAGTTCGTGCTTGCTGCGCGCTCGATCGGCGCAAAGCCCGGCTGGATCATCCGCAAGCACATCCTGCCGAACTGTCTTTCGGTTATCATTGTCTCGACGGCGCTGCAGATTCCGTCGGCAATCTTCACCGAGAGCTACCTGAGCTTCATTGGTCTCGGCGTCAACGCGCCGATGCCGTCTCTGGGCTCTCTTTGCAAACTCTGCGCGTCAGGGTCTTCAGACCTATCCGTATAAGCTGATTTTCCCGGCTCTGATGATCTGTCTGATCGTGCTGAGCCTGAATCTGTTGGGCGACGGTCTTCGCGATGCGTTCGACCCGAAGCTGAAGAGGTGAGCGCCATGAGTGAACAATATCTTCTGAGCGTGCAGGATCTGCACACGACGTTCCGCACGGACTCTGGCGAGGTACAGGCTGTCAACGGTGTATCGTTTAACCTCAACCCCGGCGAAATTCTCGGCATTGTCGGCGAGTCCGGCTCCGGCAAATCCGTCACCGCATACTCCGTGATGCAGATTCTGGCAGACAACGGCAGAATCAAGAGCGGACATATTCTTTACAAGGGCGAGGATCTGACGACGTGGTCGGAAAAGCAGATGAGCCACTTCCGGGGCAAATGCTGCTCGATCGTCTTCCAGGACCCCATGACGAGCCTGAACCCGGTCTTCACAATCGGCAGCCAGCTCGGCGAGGCAATCCGCCTGCATACGAACCGCCGCGGCAAGCAGGTGCGCGAACGCGCCATCGAAATGCTCGAGCTGGTCGGCATCAACGAGCCGGAAAAGCGCATCAAGCAGTATCCGTTTGAGCTGTCCGGCGGCATGCGGCAGAGAGTCATGATCGCGATGGCGCTTGCCTGCGAGCCCGACATTCTCATTGCCGACGAACCGACGACGGCGCTTTGACGTGACCATTCAGGCGCAGATCCTCGAACTGATGCAGGATCTGCAGAAAAAGCTCGGCATGGCAGTCATTCTTGTCACGCACGATCTCGGCGTCATTGCTGACATGTGCGACAATATCATCGTCATGTACGGCGGCAGAATCTGCGAGCGCGGCACCGCGCGCGAGATCTTCTACAACCCGAAGCACGAGTACACAAAGGGGCTTCTGCGGTCGATTCCGAACGCTCAACAACATGCTGAAAAAAAGAAGCTCGTTCCGATTGCGGGCACGCCGCATCGGAACATGCTGAACCTGCCCAATATCCGGCTGATGGCAGAAGGAGGGGAAGGAAATGTCTGAGATCTTAGTGGACAAAACGCCCAAGCAGACTGTCCGCAACGGGCGAACCCGTCACGGCAAAGAACATCACCCACATGCGCAAGCAGATGCAGATGGTCTTCCAGGACCCGTATTCGTCTCTGGACCCGCGCATGACGGTCGAAGATATTATCGGGGAGCCTCTGGATGTGCATAAGCTCTACGCCAACCGGAAAGAGCGCCGCGAAAAAATCCTGGACCTCATGGCAACCGTCGGACTCAACGCCGAGCATGCCACGCGCTACGCGCATGAATTTTCCGGCGGTCAGCGCCAGAGAATCGGCATTGCAAGAGCGCTTGCCGTGAACCCGAAGTTCATCGTCTGCGACGAGCCGGTCTCCGCACTGGACGTGTCCATTCAGGCGCAGGTCATCAACATGTTTGAAGAGCTGCAGGAAAAGCTCGGCGTGGCGTATCTGTTCATCGCGCATGACCTTCTCGTCGTGCGGCACATTTCCAAGCGCATCGCAGTCATGTATCTCGGCAAGATCGTCGAGGTTGCCGATGCAGATGAACTGAACGAAAACCCGCAGCATCCGTATACGCAGTCGCTGTTGTCGGCGGTGCCGATTCCGGACCCCGATATTACCAGAGCGCGCCAGCGCATCGTCCTCGAGGGCGACGTGCCGAGTCCTCTGAACATGCCGACCGGCTGCTCGTTCCGCACCCGCTGCCGCTATGCCACCGAGCAGTGTGCCAAAGAGTGCCCCGCGCTCACCGATCGCGGAGACGGTCACTTTGTTGCTTGCTGGAACAAATAAGCATAAAACGGAAGAAAAAGTATGGCGAATATTTTAAAGGTCATACAAAAAGTTCCAGAGATACTTGACGGAACACGCACTGCGTGGTATCATGCGGAAAAATAACGCTTTGCTTCATTAACAAAGCAATGTAAGTAATGTTCTTCAACCCGAAACCGCCGGAAGGGAGTTTTTCGTGCATACGCCGCAAGCGGCGCATCGGAAGCCCGGAAGATGTTCGGCGCGAAGTGCAAAATAAAACAGGAGGTTCAAGAAATGAAAAAGATCCTTGCGCTGCTGCTTGTGGCTGTGATGATCGTTTCGTTCTGCGCTGCTTGTGCCAAGACCGAAGCACCCAGCACCGAGACCGAGACCAGCACGACCGAAAGCACCACCACCGAAACCACCGAAACCACTGAAACCACCGATACGGAAGAAGTTCCCGATGCGGCTACCCTCGTCAGCGATGCGTTCATCGATCCGCTGGCTGACTGGTCGCAGTATGACGAGCTGATTGCGGAAATCAAAGCCGAGACCGACTTTGCACACCGCACCGAGCTGATGCACGAAGCAGAGGACATCCTGATGTCCAACTGGTGCGTCCTGCCGTTCTACTACTACAACGACATCTACATGATGAAGGACTATGTCACCGGTATGTACGCGAACCTGTTCGGCACGAAGTTCTTCCAGGAAGTCAAGATGACCAACGGCTCCGACACTCTTCGCGCCAACCTCGCTTCCGAGCCCGGCTATCTGGACCCGGCTCTGAACTCCACCGTTGACGGCGCCTGCCTGGCTGCCGCTGCATTCTCCGGTCTGTACACCTACAACGCAGAAGGCAAGACCGAGCCCGCCTGTGCCACCGGCTACACCGTTTCCGACGACGGTCTGACCTATACGGTCACGCTGAAGGACGGTCTGAAGTGGTCCGACGGCAGCGACCTTACCGCTGCTGACTTCGAGTACTCCTGGAAGCGCGCTGCTTCTACTCTGACCGCTGCCGACTACGGCTACATGTTCGCCGGCATCGAGGGCTACCCCGATGAGCTGAACGTCAAGGCTGTGGACGACACCACCTTCGAATTCGTTCTGACGGCTCCGTGCGCATACATGGAAGACCTGATGGCGTTCCCGACCTTCTTCCCGGTCAAGCAGTCCGCAGTTGAGGCGTTTGCCGACTGGCAGACCTCTCCCGGCGGCTGGTGCCAGAACGCGGGCTTCGTTTCCAACGGTCCGTTCGTCTGCACCGCTTGGGATCATGACGTCTCCATGACCTACGAAAAGAACCCGTACTGGTACGACGCAGACTCCGTCGAGCTGGAGAAGATCGAGTTCATGCTCTCCGCTGACGACACCGCGATCTACGCCGCTTACAACGCGGGCAACGTCGACATGATCGACACCGTCCCGAACGACGAGATCCAGACCCTGCTTGACAACCCCGAGTTCTACATTGTTGACAACCTCGGCACCTACTACGCGGCGTTCAACTGCAAGTCCTCCCTGTTTGACGGCAAGACCCAGCAATACGT
>VOFH01001856.1_pt1 | contig 14647 bp, 25 predicted proteins | sample 5384091 | NCBI WGS metagenome assembly VOFH01 (sample SAMN12384727, study PRJNA508395) | human gut metagenome | isolation source: healthy gut G | host: Homo sapiens
TCCAGTGTAGAATGGGTGTGAGTCTGATGAAATTTCAACACGGATCAATGGGTAAGTTTCACCTTCGAATTCAACTGTTTCGCTAGAGTACTTAGTTGAACCGCTGAGGAACTTGTAACCAGTAGTAGTGTCCATGAAGACAACAGGGCGATATTCTGGATGGATATCTTTTTCATTTTGCAATATTTCCTTTCTGCCATGGTCTCTTTCCGAGCCATAGATTGTTACTAAGCTAGTTTACCAAATTTCCAGGATCTTGACAAGTATTTTCACTAATTTTATTTAAAATAATGATCAAAAAATCACCTTGGCTAAGCCAAGGTGATTCTAATCTTATTATTGTTCAGATTGATTTGGATCTTTTGGTGCTTCAACTGGTTGATCAGCTTTTCCTTCAGTGTGTTCGTGTGATTCTTTTTTGATTTCATCTACAGCAGTTTTTACAGTAGAAGTTGTCACACGTCCAACAGATTGGGCAAATCCTTTACCAGATTCAGCAAGTTCTTCGAAGGTTCCTTTAGTGATTTTACCACCTGACATCGCCAAGAGACCAGTCACAACAATAGCGATTGATGCGATCAAAGTGAGGATCAACCCAAAGCCGATTGAAACGCCAAACCATTGAACTCAGCAGGTGTACTTGTTCACTTGAAATTCAAACAATGCAACGACAGTTGAAATAAAACCTGATACGATATGACCAATTGAAAAAGTTTTTTTAGTGGGGTTTGACATCATTCAAGCATGCAAGAACAATCGCAACGACTGCAATAGATAAGGACGAACCATCCATCTCCGTTAAGACCATTCATGCTAATGAACCAAAGACAGTCAGGCTTGCCCATGGCAAGAAAGAGCCAGAATCGCTACCGCAGCAGAGATAATGATAAACAAACTATTTTTTTCCATAATAGGTCTCCTTAAAAATTTTATTAGCTTTATTTTACCATAAGAAGGGACAAATGAAAACCCTGTGACCAAGATAAAAAGGCTGAGAATCCGTTCTCAGCCTTCGTTTTTGCGAAACCACTTCTTGTAGCTCTTGGTAGATTTGGTCGTTTTCTTCGAGGGAGTAGGAGTTGGCTCCACTGGCAAGTGGATGGCCACCACCATTATGGCGTTTGGCAATTTCATTAATCACTTTTCGTTTGCTACGCATCCGGACACGGAAGTGACCGTCAGCCTGCTCGACAAAGATAGCCCAAACAGATACGGTATCAATGCGTCCAGGAGCTCCGACAATTGCAGCAGTCTCGGAATCACGTAGATCGAATTTCTTCAAGAGCTCTTGTGTCAAAGGTCACACGCGCAGCGCCATGTTCATCGATCTCGAGATGGTCATAAACATAGCCTTGAAGCTTAGCGGTTTTGAGATTGATCGTATCCATCTGACGAGCAAGGGCTGTAAAATCAAAGGAATACTTCGAAGAAGTTGCAGCGAGCTCAAAAAGGTCCGAGTCGAAGTAGCAGGATAAAGGAAGCGACCAGTATCGCCGACAATCCCAGCATAGAAGACGCGCAGCGCTAACCAGGAAGTTCGAGCTCAGTTCCTTTGAAAAAAGTGCGATTAACTCACTGGTAGAGCTTGAGTCGGTATCGACCCAGAGCAGATCCGCCATAAGCATCGTCATTTGGGTGGTGGTCGATCTTAATCGAAATCACCATTCGTATAGCGCTTGTCATCGATGCGGGGAGTATTGGCCGTATCACAGACAATCACCAAAGCTCCAGCATAGTCCTCATCGCTGACAGTATCCATCTCAGCAAGCCAAGTCAAGGTTGGTTCATCATAGCCAGTTGCCAAGACCCGCTTTTGAGGAAGTGCGCACGCAGGAGGTCCCGCAAGCCCACTTGGCTACCAATCGCATCGGATCCGGATTCTGATGACGGTGGATAATAATCGTGTCATAAGCTTGAATTTTTTCAAGAATTTCATTCATTACGTTCATACATTACCTCATTTTCTCTGTCAATTTTAACATAAGAAAGGCCCATCCAGCAAGCATTTATCACTAATTAGGAGCTATGGAAGCGGTTTTACAGAAGATCAATATTTTTGGTAGAATGGATGAATAGATTTAGTATGGGAGGGACTAGGATGATTGAAATTAAAAGTAATGCTGAGACAGCACAAGAGTTAGCAGCTTCTTTAAAAAGTAGTGGAGATGCACTTTCGGGAGTTGCATCGGCTTCGAAAGATGAACAAACCAAACTATCTGGTAATGATGCGGCCCATCAAGCCATTGATACTGCTAAAACCAAAGCAGAAGAAATTGCAGCGGCGATTGAATCAATCGGGACCAACCTGCAAAGCGTTTCAACTGGATTTACAGCGGTAGATGAAGCGACTGCTGCGAGCATGCAATAGCTTGAGAGAGTAGGAAGATGAATCACGATCAACAACTATCGGAATTAAGAAGACAAGAAGACCAACTTTTCCAAAAAGAAAGAGAAATTGTAAGAGAAAAAAGAAATCTGGAAGATGAGTTGAACCGCTTTGAGGGCTATAGCTCTGATGCGCACCGTTATTTATGGGATGCATTTGAATCCTATCCTTCCTCTAGAAATTTTTTTGACCAACTTCAAGAGGGATTTCTTCATGAATCGCGAAAAATTTCAAATAGTTATTTAGAAGAGCTGGATGAATTAGCTATTCAAAAAAGAAAAAGTCGAAGATGATTTAAATGATATCTATCATGAACGGAAAAAATTAATGATTGAAAAGGAGTGTGACGATGGGAATTGAAGTTTATCGCGGTAGTTTGGATAGCCAAGCTAGTAGCACAGGGTACTATGATTGAGCAACAATTGAAAGCTTATGAATCACTAGAAACATCATTAACTCAAATAGAAAATTCTGCCTCGCGCTTGTCTGGCCAAGCTTACGACTCTTTTAGAAGCTTTGTGACAAGTGTTGTTAAGCCATTGAAGGAGGCCGGTGTAGCTTTAGCAGAAGCTACGCAAGAAAGTGTGAAGAAGCTTCCAGCATCCTATCGCTCGGAGGTGGCTGACGAGGACTTACAGGAAGAAAAGTTGGTTTCTGATATTGAACAGTGTGATCGGATGATTGCTATCTTTCATGCAGAGATCAATGAAATTGCTGCTAGTAAATCGACTAGTGCTGGAGATTTTCAACGGTTGCAGAGATTACAAAGAATTCAAGGATTAAACGTATTAGAAAGTATTTTTAAAGCTACTAAAAATAAACTACAAGAAAAATTAAATAAACTCAGAGCGTTTAATGCATCATCGCCAAGTATCTTCTGGGAAATTGATGTTTTAGCCCAAGCTATTCAAATAGCTGTCAATCAAATTAACGTAGCGTGGAATCCAAATACTGGAATGTATTCTATTCCAAAGGATTTATCCTGGTCAGATCTCGTAAATGAAACGATTAAGAATAAAGAGTTTGAAAATGAATATTTGCCTAAGAACCCAAAGGATGTAACAGCGTTCGAATATAACCAATTTCTTACGGGATTACGTGAACAATCAGTGAACCTTAAAGAAATAGATGGCTGGGATAAGGATGCCATCAAAGGTTATGTTAAAGGCGTTTCAAAAAGAACTGCTGATGCCAAGACAGGCAGTGAGTTAAACGCAAGGAGAGATGCTTTGTATGCAGAAACCAAGGAGATTGGATCAGATATTTATACAGAAATGTATGCTAGTAGTAAACTCGATTCAAAAGCGAAAGTAGAACTGGTTCTTAAGCAATTAGGTGCAGAAACGGACAAAAATCAGTTTATGCATTTGACAAGTCAAAACGCATAAGATTTCAGAGAATCTACCACCACACGGTGATTTCAACATGTATTTCAGACGTGATGTTGTAAAAGCATTTGGTGATAAACATCTTAATTAGCGGTGAAAAAAAAAAGAATAAAAAGAAGAACTTAAGAAAATTAGGCAGCACGACAGTTCATTTTTTCCGCTATTATTTGGATCGTCAAGCAATTTACTATATTCGCAATCATTACGAAGGCGCAAATGATTACGAAAAACTGTTAGCATATGGTAAAGAAAATAATATTGAATTTGATTACACAACTGGCTCTAACTACCATAATCGCTTTAATCCAAAAGATGGCTTTTAAACGTCCCTATAATATGAAGGTTCAAGTCCCTCAGGGCAATTCAGCTAAAGGAAAAGATTTAAACAATGCACGGATGGTGGAGTTTATTGTGAATTTGGATACCGGCGAGTTTGATAGTCAATGGGATGCCTATGACAATCATAAACTAGCAGATGGTCGCTATGATTCCAATCCAGAAATTATTCTAATGAAGAATTAAGAGAAATTGCTAATACGGAATCATTTAACTATGGTCCTTCAAAAGGTAATAATTCGGATGTTTACTAAGTTTTACAAAGGAAAACATGGAATGCTTGATGTGGATGGTACTCCTGAGCCAGCTACTCGAACTGAAGCTAAAAAACTATTTCGCTATGAAAATGATTTGGGTAAAACAGATGAAAAAACTGCTCATGTAGGTCAATTTGCGGATATTGTAAAAAGGAGGAGGACATGAAGATTATGAAGCATGGCAACGTAATACAAAAAAGGAATGTCAGAAAAAGAAAAAATGGAAGAGTATAATAAATATAAAAGTTATGCTAGTGGCATTAAGCCTAGCGATCGCGGGTATAATAAGTATACTCGTAGCCCTGAGTACATCAAAGAGCATAAGTGATACTCATTCAATATTAGTAAATAAACGTTATATTGAGACTCAAAGTATTTCAGATAATGATAAAAAATTATCAATCAGTGCAGGTTTTGATTTAAAGAAAAAGATTTTTTTTATTACCATGGAGCTGCAATAAAAAATAATAAATTGTATGGTGGTAGTCAGGAATATAGTGCTGCGGAGTATTATAAAAGAGCTTTGGATATTGAGCTCACTTCAGCACTTTTAAATCACCACATTAATATTGAAGATATAAAAGATTCCAACTATCAAATCACTCGTTCAACTGATTCATTCATCAATAAAAAATTATTAGAAGAAAAACATCCGCCTGAATTTGAAGGTAGATATTCTATCAAGGATAGTCAGTTTTCCAAAGTCCGTATCACCTACAACAAAGAATTTCTACCAACAAAAATTGAGTGGTACTATAAGGGTGAAGAAGGGCTAAAATGGTACACTTGGCGCACGTATTCATACCCATTTAAAATAAGGCTGAATTTAATAAGAAGCTTGATGAAGAAATAGAAACTATTAAAGAAATTCAAGAAGAAAATGAGGGGAGATTAACCTAGTTTTTGAGATAAAGCTGAGCTTACATATGTCTCAGCTTTTTGAATAGTTTAACACTTCACTTTGGATGTATATTTTGCTAGAATGTGATGGATATGATGAAAGAAATTAAACAGAGGATTCAGTTCGAAAGTCTTTCTAGTTGCTTTGTCTCTAGTAGTTGTTGCTGGTGTTTTCATTGCATTCCGCAGAGGCAAGATTCAAGAAAATTCAAATCGATATTAGAACAACAGCGGTTTATTGTTGTGGATGATTCGGGCGATGAAAATTTATATCGATCTTATTTTGAGAATGGCTATGACTTGAGGAGCAATAATTCTTATAGTAAAAACTCAAGTAGTAGTAAAAAATGGGGAAAAATATGGCAGTTATTCGGACGAAAAACCATCCGATAGGTATCATAGAGACTTATACCGAAATATTACTTCCGCAATTTTGAACTTAAAAGTTTCGAGAGAAGAGATCGAAAAATCAAACTTTGTTATTGAGCGAGATCGAAATCGTTGATTACTAAATCTCTAGTGAAAGAAGGGAAGACACCTGATTTTGAAGCCAAAGTTTTAAATGAAAAGAATCAATTTTCCAAAGTTCGGATCACCTATAATCAAAATTATTTACCGATCAAACTTGAATGGTATTTTAAAGGGAAAGATGGGTTGAAGTGGTATACCTGGAGCCGTTTTTCATATCCCTATCAAACTGAATCTGAATTTATTGAAGAAGAACACGAAGCGGAAGGAAGGGATGGATAGAATAAATCCATCAATAGAGGAAAACAAGGGCGATTAGGTTGAATCGGTCCTAATTCTTGAAACGTGTCCCTTCTTTCACCTTATCGGGAAAGGTTTCGTGCAAAATGCTTGAAAAAGTGGTATAATACGGGAAATAGCTTTTGGGAGGAAATTATGACTGTAGCGAAGATTGTTTTTGCTAGTATGACTGGAAATACTGAAGAAATTGCTGATATCGTAGCGGACAAATTCCGTGATCTTGGTGTCGAAGTAGATGTGGATGAGTGTACAACTGTGGATGCGGAGGACTTCCTTGATGCGGATATCGCAGTGGTAGCGACTTATACATACGGTGATGGAGAGCTTCCAGATGAGATCCAAGATTTCTACGAAGATTTGGCTGGCCTTGATCTCAAAGGCAAACTTTACGGTGTGGTAGGATCAGGTGATACCTTCTACGATGAATTCTGTAAAGCAGTTGATGATTTCGACCGTTGCTTCGCTGCGACTGGTGCTGAAAAAGGTTCTGAGTGTGTCAAAGTTGATTTGTCTGCAGAAGACGAAGACATTGAAAAATTAGAAGCCTTTGCAGAAGAACTTGTAGCAAAAGCAAATTAATGACAAAGAGGCTAGATCGATGGATTACAGCCTCGATTTATATCCAAAATAAAGAGGAGACACATGGATTTAGATCAGATTCGTAAGGACATTGACCAGATCGATCAAGAGATTGTAGCCTTGCTGGAAAGACGGATGGTCTGTGTCGGTCAGATTGTAGAATATAAGGAGCAGCAGGGCTTACCTGTGCTCGATCAAGGAAGGGAAAGAGAGGTGCTTGAGAAAGTCGGCTCTCTTGTGGCGGATGAGCAGTATCGGGCGACCATTCAAGCCCAGTTTCAAGATATGATGAAGCGCTCGAGAAACTTCCAAGAGGAGGTGAGGGCGCGTGACTAGTCTATCGATCAAGCAAAAAGCACAACAGTATGTGGTCCTAACAGGGATGGCGCTTTTCATTGGTCTCTTGGTCGGTGCTATTGACATGATTTTTGGTCAAGGATTGCTCCTGATCGGGGATTTCCGAAGCCAGCATTGGCCCTTGATTCTTTTTCTGGCCTTAGCGGGGCTTGTCATCGTTTATCTCTATAAACGTTTTGGTGGCAAGGCTTCAAAAGGGATGGGCCTCATCTTTGATGTCGGACACGCGCGTGAGGAGAAAATCCCCTTGGTCTTGGTGCCTTTGATCATGCTGACGACCTGGATGAGCCATCTCTTTGGTGGTTCGGTCGGTCGGGAAGGTGTAGCAGTCCAGATCGGAGCGACCCTTTCGCATCGTTTTGCCCGTCATATCAAGATTCCAGATGCTTCGCGTATTTTCTCATGACTGGGATGGCAGCTGGTTTTGCGGGGCTCTTTCAGACGCCACTGGCAGCAACCTTTTTGCCCTTGAAGTCTTGACAGTTGGGGAGTTGCAGTTGATGGCTCTCTATCCTGCCCTCATCGCTTCAATCGTGGCTAGTTTCACCTCTCATGCCCTTGGTTTAGAGAAATTTGCTGTGCCGCTAAGAGAAACGCTGAGCTGGACACCAGAAACCTTGATCAAAGTTGCCCTTCTTGGCCTAGCTTTTGGCCTCGCTGGGAAACTCTTTGCAGTTAGCCTTTCCTGGTTGAAGAAAACCGTCGCTCAAGTCTTGCCTAATCCTTATATCCGGATTGCCCTTATAGGGGCTGGACTCAGCTTGGTCCTCTTGACCCTCCAGCTGACCAAGGTCGGCACTTATAGTGGACTTGGAACCAATCTGATTGATGTGGCTTTTCATCAGGGCAGTGCGCAGAGTTATGACTGGATCTTGAAGCTCCTCTTTACCGTGGTGACCATCTCTGCTGGATACCAAGGAGGAGAAGTGACACCGCTCTTTGCAATCGGAGCTACGCTTGGAGTCTTTCTTGCTCCTATGTTAGGTCTTACCAGTCTTAGTCGTGGCCGCTATCGGATATGCCAGTGTCTTTGGCAGTGCGACGACGACCTTGCTCGCACCGATCTTGATCGGAGGAGAAGTCTTTGGCTATGCCAACCTGCCATTCTTCGTCATTGCTTGCGCCATCGCCTATTGCCTACCAAAAGAGTGGAGCATTTATTCCGGTCAAAAAAGTTGCGAAAAAGTAGAGAAAAGAGCTTTACAAACCTGAAATTATCTGATATGATAGTTTCTGTGCGTAATGGAAGCACAAAAATACAGTTTATCCGCTGAGGGAGGTCCCTCAAGATTGACGAAGATAGGAGAATAAAATGAATCCATTAATCCAAAGCTTGACTGAAGGTCAACTTCGTACTGATATCCCTGCATTCCGTCCTGGTGACACTGTTCGTGTACACGCGAAAGTTGTCGAAGGATCTCGTGAACGTATCCAGATCTTTGAAGGCGTTGTTATCGCTCGTAAAGGTCAAGGACACACTGAAATGTACACTGTTCGTAAAATCTCTAACGGTGTCGGTGTTGAACGTACATTCCCAGTACACACTCCACGTGTAGAAAAAGATTGAAGTTGTACGTTACGGTAAAAGTACGTCGTGCGAAATTGTACTACCTTCGTGCATTGCAAGGTAAAAAGCAGCTCGTATTAAAGAAATCCGTCGTTAAGACGAACAAGGAGGCGGGAGTGATCTCGCTTCTTTTTATCGGTCCCCTTAGTTCAATGGATATAACAATGGAGTTTATCGCGGCATCTTTAACAAGTCCGGAAATATTATTTTTAGACGAGCCTACTATAGGATTAGATATACAGTCTAAAAAGATATCAGAACATTTTAAAAGAAAATGAATGAAGAATGTCATACTACTATTATTTTAACGAGTCATGATATGGATGATATTTCGTCTGTTTGTGACGAATTAATCGTCATTGACAAAGGAAAAATTATTTTGCAGGAGTCAATGGATGTTATTTTATCTAAATTTTCTGATTTTAAATATTTAAAGATAAAAATGACATTAGATTTGGTACCAGAGTTATGCTCTGTTAAAGGAGTAGTAGTCATTTCTCAAACAAAATCGGAATGTATACTAAAATACCTAGAGATTTTGTCTTTGAGACATTAGAATCAATCAATAAGCTTGTAGATATAGAAGATTTTGAAATATCAAATCTTTCTTTAGAAGAAATTATTTTACAAAACTATTTTACAAAAAAGGAGCACAATTGAAAAAAGAAATGTCTATTATTCTGATATCATTTCGATCTATTTTGAACTATAAATCAAGTGTACTATTGTTAATGTTACAGGCAAGTATACAAATTATGATATCAGTATTTTTATGGAGGTATATATATCAGAGTAACCAGATAAATATAGCAGGATATGATTTTACCTCAATGGTTCAATACTATTTGGGGACTATAATTTTTTCATATTTTGTTTTTTATCCAGTTGATTGGGAAATCAATGACGATGTTCATTCAGGAAATTTTTTTAGCATATTAATAAAAACCTGTTACTTTTTATAAGTATTATTTTTGTAAAATGCTTGGAGATAGGCTTGCTCATTTATTATTCATCATCATTCCTGTCATTTTATTCTCAGTGTTTATTACAAGAATGAGTTATTAACCATTGAAATTCTTATTTTAGGAAGTATTGCAATTATTCTATCTATGGTTCTATGGTTTTAATATCATGTTGTGTAGGTATGCTTTCTTTTTGGTTAGAAAATATATTTTTTGTCCTTACTGTTAAAGAAATAGTAATTCAGTTTTTATCAGGAATATTATTGCCTTTAAGTTTTTTTTTTCAAATAATTTTCGTCTGTTTTTAGATGTATTACCTTTTAAATACTTAGTATATGAACCGCTTCAGATGTTTAGTAATGATACATATAAATTAATAGACTATTTGAGAATTATTTGTATTCAATTGATTTGGTGCATCATTTTTATATTATATCAAGATTCATATTGAGAAAAGGGAGTGGAGCACTTCTCAAATGTGGGAGGATAAAATGTTTAGAATAAAAAGTAATTTTTAGGCTACTTCATTTTGGTTTTAAATCTGATATGAATTTTCATTTTGACTTCTTTTGTGGTCTATTTTCGTCGATACTGTGGATTGGTTTACCTATTGTATTTTTTAGATTGATTTTCTTAAACATAGACTCTTTTTAATGGTTGGGACTATTATCAAATTTTATTTTTGGTAGGTTCCTACACTATTGTAGATGGAGTTATGATGGGATTGTTAATTAGAAGTATGGGAATTTTAGAATCAGATATTTTGAGTGGTAACTTGGATCAAATTTTATTGAGGCCGTTTGATACTCAGTTGTTCTATATTTTAGATCATTTAATTTAGTTCAATTCGTGAATACTTTTTTGGTCTTGCGATCATTTTTATAAGTTATGGAAATTTAAATGTACATTTAAATTCATTAAAAAATATTATTTTATATCCTTTCTTTAATGTGTGGTTGTATTATATATTATTCAATTTGGTTTCTAATAACGATTAGTTCATTTTGGTTCCCAACTAAATTTTCAAAAGTAGATGTATTTTTTGAATTATATTGGAATTTCTAAGTATCCATATAATATTTTTACAGGTATTAACAGATTGATCACTATGTTATTTGTTCCCAATTTATTAATTGCCAATCCTGCAGTATTAATATTTTAGGGAAAGATACATTGAACCTATTTTTCTATCAAATAGTTTTTACAGTTTTTTGATTATTATCAGTCGTACAATTTTTAGAAAAGGATTGAAAAAATATGAAAGTGCAGGAAGATAAACAATGTTGTTCAGTTATATGTTTGACTAAAGGAAGTGATTCGCTGTACTTTCGGATATGAGCTTGAAGGTGGAATTGCCGGAGTGAGTTTGAAAAAAGTAAGCGAAATTTTTTGACCAAAAATTGACCAAGTAAGTTAGAAAAGCCTTTAAATCAAGGGTTTGAGTCCTGTTTTCGATTCCTGCAGGGGACATGAAAGAAAAAGGGAACTCGTACATGCGAGTTCCTTTTTGTGTAAATGTAAAGTCAAGAAAAGAAGGAATATCTCCATGTAATGAATTGATTTTTTGAGGAAGGAAGGAGTAAAATTGTATTAATATAATGACTATTATTAAGAAGGTTAAAATGCCCTTCTTAATATTAATTTCAGAACATTGGGGATTAAATTGTTAAACAGAGGATCAGAATTTAGAAAATGGGATTTGCATATCCATTCTCCATACTATGGTAAATAACCAGTTTGGATTATTAGATGGTGATGGAAAAATTGATGAAGATAGATTTATAAAAAAATAAAAAAAAGTAACATATCTGCAGTTGGACTAACTAATTATTTTAATTTTACTGAGGATGATTTTTAAGTTAAAGGATAAGTTAAATAGGAAAGGTATTGCAACTTTCTTGAATCTTGAAGTTAGACTTTCAAACATAAATAAAACTGATCAACTTTTTGATTACCATATAATTTTCGATAATGAGTTGAAAGATGTAACTATTAAAAATCTACTAGCACAATTAAAAGCAAATATAGGTAGCATAGATAAGTCTTTTAATACTTTAACAAAAGAGTGAAATTGAAAATGTTGCAAATATTGATTTCAGCACATTGATGAAGTGTTAAATAATGATAATGATTTAGGTGGTAGATTTTAACTGGCTTTCTTGCTAGAGGTCATGGCAGTGCTACTAGCAATTCAGATTCTAAAAATATGGCAGTTTACGAAAATATTTGTGTTAATTCAGATTTTCTTATACATTCAAGCTGTAATAATTCAACAACTTGTAAAGATAAAAATGTAGCCATAACAATATTGTACTTGATAGAGTACTGGCTAAAACAATCCAAATACGTTAGGCCGTTACTTCAATCATCAGATGCTCATTCATTAGAAGAAATCGGGACAAAATATTCTTGGGTTAAAGCTGATTTAACTTTTGAAGGTTTAAAGCAAATTAAATATGAACAGAATATCGTATTTGTGTTAAGAAAAGATAAACCAATTCTTGAAAAAGATGAACTTGTTGTTGACAAGGTCCAATATAAGAATGTATATATACTTATCTGAAAATTTAAATGTAATTATTGGGGGACGTTCAACTGGTAAGTCAACTTTGTTAAATTCAATTGCGAAAAAATTGGGACATGAATTGAGTGAGAAGGCTAACTCATTTGAAAATTTGGATGATTTTCACATTATATGGAAAGACCAGCAAGAGGAAAATTCGAGACGTATTGAGTATATACCTCAAGAGCATATGTATACTTTAGCTAGAGAAAGGGAGAAACTTAAGGATCTAGTGGAAGTATTATTCAGTCAAAAGATATGGACCTTGAGCTAAGAAATACGAGCAAAATTGTAACAATTTGCGAATTGAAGTATAGAGTTACTTGAAAATTATAAAGAGAATCAAAATTCTATTAGTGAGTTGGTTAAGCCTGAAGCAGAGGAACATGCTACGAAAAATCGAATAGAAAACTATGAGGTTAATAAAAATTATTGATGGATGATAGTAAGATATCTGAAACGGAGGGTAAGTTATTTGAAACTCAAAATAGAGAATTACAAGAGTTAAAAAGTAAAAAGAACTATTTATGAATCCGATTTAAAAATATTTATCTAGTATACCACCAATTACATTTGAAATTAAAAGTTATGATAATTCATTGTTACCTTCACCAGAGTTAAGAATCGAGATTGGTCAACTGAATGCTAAATTACAAGATATATTTAGAAAACAACAAGAATATGAAATTGGAAGAATTAAATTAAATAAAGACCAAATTCGAAATAATGAAAATAAGATAAAAAGTATAGAAAATGATAGTACTTATAAAAATGTGTTGAGGCTACTAAAAATAATTCAGAATAGCAAGATTAAATTCCTTATTAAGGGTGAATATGATAATTTATCTAAGATTGAAAAATTCAAAAATAGAAAAAATGAACTTGACAGAGAAAGTATAGATATCAAGAATAAAATTATTTTAAAATATAAAGATTATTCCAAATATAGAGAGGATTTCTTAAGTTCTTTAAAAAAAAATTGAGGATGACGATAGTTTAAAAATCTCAATAAATTTAATTTAAAAGATCTTGAAATGGAGTTTGATTACATCAGTGCACGTGGTCGTTCGAAACAAGACTTTTTAGATAAACTAACTAATTTTTGATGAGGTAATTGACTCAATATTTGAAGATGATAACCTCATTTAATGGAAATAGAAATAAGTTAAAAACCATATAGAGCATTTTTTACAACAAATTTTATGACTATCAATTTGAAATCAGTATCAAGGTGACAAGTTTGATCAAATGTCTCCTGGGAAAAAGCATTTATAGTATTAAAATTAATATTGGAATTTTCGGATAGTAAAATCAGTATTAATTGACCAACCTGAACAGCTTGGATAATAGAGCAATATATAATCAATTAACGCAGTATATTAAACAAACTAAACTAAAACGACAAATAATAATTGTTACTCATAATCCCAATATAGTTGTTTCTGGAGATGCAGAAAATATTATTGTAGCAAACCAACAATCTGATGATTTTCCAAATCAAAATGGTGAAAGTTTGACTATATAAATGGAGCTTTAGAGAATAATAAAAACAACTTAAAATCTCAATTCATACTTCAAAAACATAGTATTAGAACACATGTTTGTGATATTCTGGAGGAGGGAGAAGATGCATTTATTCCTTTCTTATTTTTCTAAAATAGTAGGTGTGTGAAGGGAGATTGATATGAAAAAAGGTTTTTGATTGTGCTTTCTGCTTTGGTCTTGGCTTCGTGTGGTCGTCCTCAGAGGACGGTGTGCCTAAGAGTTCGGATACCAAGCAGACAAGCATTGAAGAAAAGAAACAGTCTGGTATGGATTTGAAAGCCATCAAGGCTAAGGACTACTCGAGTATCAAGGGGACTTGGATCGATGGTCGTGGCAATGAGCTGGTCTTTGATGACAAGGGCTTGGTCAGCGAGGATGTCGAGCTTGATGCATCGAGCTTTAAGCAGAAGGACCAGATCGCTGAGATGACGGTTAGTGCCAAGTCGGGTGTTGGTGGCTACGGTCTCTTGCTCCTTCCAAAAGGTCAGAAAGCGGGCAAAGACGATGCTTCGGATAAGTCTAAGGATCGGATCTGGGCTGGTCAGTCACCGGCTTATGGCGATGATGACAATTTCTACTATCGCAAGAAAAAGAGCAACCGAAAGATCGGGAACAAGCTGATACAGATGATAGCAGTAGTACGTCTAAAACGAGTAAGGCTAAAAGTGGAATACTCGCCCGGATGGCGAGGTCAAATCTTCGAAGAAGGCAGATAAGAATGATTATCCAGGCTACACAGATGCTCAGGTCGAAGCTGCGCGTGTCTGGGCTTATGTGATCAAGAACGTGCCATCAGAATTAAATATTTGAAAAGAGTGCAGCTGGAACAAAAATTTATAATGGTGGCTTGGGCGTTGATTATCCCAAAGATGTCCGTCATCTGTTTGGTTCTTATTCAGCTGAAGGAAATATCACTTATGCATCCAACGGTGATGGGACAGTGACGATCTATCCTGTACCGAGCCACTGGCAACAGTCTGCGGATGAGCTTAATAGTGAAGAGTTTATGACGCAATTTACCAAGGGATCTTGGACCATG
>VOFH01002043.1_pt1 | contig 14645 bp, 21 predicted proteins | sample 5384091 | NCBI WGS metagenome assembly VOFH01 (sample SAMN12384727, study PRJNA508395) | human gut metagenome | isolation source: healthy gut G | host: Homo sapiens
ATTCAACAACATGTTCTTTATTCTCTTCGCTTGTCCACTGCACGGGTTCCATATTATCTGCTTTACCATCTTCCTTTCCGGTTATCTGTAATACCGCGCCTCCAATCAATTGGTCATCCAGATTCTTTTTTCGGATTGACACAGGATGTATCATAATCATCTGACATTGTAACCTGCTGTTCCCCACCGTCTGCATTTACAGTAAATGTGATTGGGTCTGCAATTGCATAATCAACCGAGCTTTACTTCAATCAATACATACTGTTTACCTGAAAGAAAGGATATTCTCAAGTGTCTTTTCTTGCCCTGTTCTGTCGTCCACTTTACAACAGGTGATGCGCCATCTTTTGGTTTTCCGTCTTCAATATCTGCCGCATTATAAATCTCCAGTTCAGCACCGCCGAGCAGTTCTTTTGTTACTGTTCAATCTTTGATATTTCCACTTTTGTTTTCTTATCAATCCTATATCATGATGCGGGCTTGAAAAGCTCCATTCCGTCATATTCGCAATCTCAGGAAGCGCGATATCCGGAATCAAGATGTAATGTGTATTTTCCAGCACTGCGTCAGAATCAATCGCGTCATCGTTTCCTGCATCTATCGCTGTAAGGTAATATTTATCAATGTTACCAAACTCAACCAGATACGGCCCGTCTTCCAGGTTATCAAAATGATAATAACCGTTTTCATCAGTTGCCGTGCTGCGCTGCTGGTTTACAAACACATCAAGGCTTGGATAAACAATCCTGTTGTTTCAATACCAAAGGCTGCGCTTGAACCTGCCGGAACATATTTTGATTCTTTTGTCCTATAAAGCGTAACAGTCACTCCTTTAAGCAGCTTTTCGCCATCTTCACGGATTCCGTTTGCATTATCATCACGCCATGCCACACCGCTCAAATCACGTTTTACAACCTGTGCTTTTACAACATTACTTGTTACATTACTTGCCTGGTTATCCGCATACTGGACAAAATTATTTCCGTAAATATCACCAGGTTGCTGTTTGGCTTGCCGTATCTTTTGGTGTTAATGTAATGTAAATATCTATATATTCATGCCCGAATACATAACCAAGATACGCATATGCAGATGCAGCATCAGCCACTGAAATATTATCCCATGAGATTTTATAATTGGCATCATCCAGTACTGCGCCGGATATTTTTGTAAAAGCGTTCAGTCCGGCTCCTGTTACGACCAGATTATCCATATTGTTTTTATTTCTTTCTGTTGATGACACATAACATGCAATATTATTCTTTCCATTCTGGTATGTCTTCTTGGCATTTGAAGTCTATCACCATGCTTTTCAGGTTGTATGAGCCGCTAAAAGGTAGAACCCTTCCGTCATCATTGTACGGTAAGATATCATATATTTTTGCATTCAAGGCTTCTGTATCGGAAAGATTACTGTATCTCAATCTGAATTCTATATCCTGCAGCCGCTCAACAAGAGGCGTTAAAACACGTTTTGTTACTGCAGATGCCGCGAGCTTGATTACTGTAATCTGAGTTTCAGAATAGTTTCCATTTACAAGAGATGATGCCCTTGGGTCATTGGTTGAACTTACTTCGCAGATACTACAAGCCGTTCATTGTTTACCACATCATTTGCAGTACCCTCTTCTCCAATGATTGTTGAAAGTGAAATCGGCGGGATTGCATCTTTTAAATTCTGGTCTTCCATTTCCAATTACAGTTGCCGTTCCATCTGCATTCTCTATTACACTTTCCGGTTCTTTACTGCTCTTGCTATTAAAGTGCAGTCAGATTTTGGGAAGTTTTACAGTTATTTTCAGGTTATCATCATCCGTTAATTCCTGAACCTCCGGCATTTTCAGATTTGTTTTTATCGTTGATGGCTGTAATTTAAATTTTGCAGTTCTTTCTCCCATATCAAGGTCGTATACAGTTTTTTCATCATTTCCTGTTTTATCTGCATTTTTGATTGTAACTCCTGCTTCCAACAATTAAGGAGTGAGTTTCCACCCATTATAGCCATTTGTATGACCCGATACCATTGTGCCATCTTTATATAGCTTTTCCGTAATTTGTATCAGCCCGGTATGTTGGCTGAGTATATCCGTTCGCATATGTGCCATTCGTCCAGTTCTTATCACCAATTCCGTATGCTTTTATACTGGAATCATATATGACATTAGAATAAGAATTTCATGTTACCTTCTTTTCTCCATGGCCCTTACATTTTTTTTGTCATATAGACAGACCCTTTTTTAAATAGGCCGGATATTTAACATTCATTTTTTACAAACACCCTCAAAACTATTATTTGGATATAACTTACTGTTTCTGATCCCTTCATATAATACACCTACACATTTGTACCCTGCGTTCTCAAGTGCATTGATGTTCGTCAAAATAAATCAGGTTTTCTTCATATGTAGAACCCATTTCAGAGTCATTTACCCATCCGTGTTTTGTCAGGTTTTGCAGCAAATAATATTTTTATTTTGTGGTTCTGGCTTGAATAAGAGTGCCAATAAGTAAATGTCCCATCATCTATTTCCAATGCTTCATCGTCAAATTTTTTGAAGAAGGTTAAAATCGGAAAACCTGTATTCTGCGCGTCCGTAAACAAAACTTTCAATCGGATGTCACTTCCAACCGTTGAAATGTTATCCCCTGCATAATATACAGTTGCAAGGACATTATTGTTCCTGTCGCAATATCTTTGATATTTTGTAACCCCCGGTCGGATATAACGTAATACCACGTCTTGCTCTATTGTCACTGGAGACGATGTCAGTGCATTTTGCCCGGAAACAGATGTGATATCCGTATTTTGAATCTGCACATCCTGGTAGAGCGTTTTTTGTGTATCTACTGTGTCAGGGAAGGTAGACAAAACTAGAATCTGTCCTGCAGAAATGCACCCTATATTTGCACCATAAGTTACATTCCCTTCATTTGACCATCTGTATCTTTTTTGGAAAATGCATTTTCTCATAATCAATTTCATAATTTGAAAAAAGAAACGCGGTATAATCTTTTGTCTGCTTCGTTAGGTGTTATATTAATACTTCCACCGTTGTAACAACTGTAGTCAACCCTGTTTTATTTTTATTATATGGGCCATAATATGCTGGACCGTTAGAATTCCCTGGCGTTATGACTTTTCCGTTATGTCCCCTGCTTACTGATTCATTTTCACTATAATCCCATACATAAAATATCATAATCATCAGAACTATTTATTGAAACTCCGTCAATTCTGCGTCAAGTGCAATATCAAAATTTGCATTTCCGCTTGGCAGTTCAATTCCCTTCAGCCCTTTTGCTGCGCTGTCGTTGTATATCTGGAAATTTAATGCATATCTTGCGAGTCTTCCTCGTTCAAAGCCATCTTTCTTTTCAGAACTAATTTCTCCTGTTTTCTTTATTAAAGTATCCAAGATAATCGACTCCGCTATCTCCAATAACGGAAAAATTGTATTTTGGAGCTGCTGAAACAATAATCGGTTCACTGATTACTGTTTTAATATCAGTATCCTGGTTTCCATCAATCCAGATATTAAATTCCGGTTTTATTTCTGTTTCGTTTACTGCTGCTTTTACTTTTATACCAGTTGATAAAGTTCCAGTTCCAGGATTGTGTTTCCGGAGTCTGAATTTGCCAGGTATCTTTCGCCGGTTAAAACCTGTTTTACCATTGTTTTGCTTTCATCAATGGCTTCACTCGACGTACCGTCTGAATAATAATATGTAATCTTACGGTTCAGGCACCAGTTCATAGTTGCTTCGTCAAAAACAGCCTCCCTGTTTGAAAGTGGCAGTACAAACCTCACTTTTACATATGCTTCATCAACACCATAGATTGAAGAATCACGGATTGCGGTTGTATACTTTAAAGTATAATTAATAGTATCAAAAGACCTTACAACATTGTTTTCATCTCCACTGTCATTTCCTGCTGCATTATCTGCATCAAATGGTGCCGTGCCGTCAATTATCTTGCTTATCTCATAAGCAAGGACATAGCATTGGTCAGACTCGGTATTCTGAACAGAGGATATAGCTGCCTCATCGGAATTCAACACAGATAAGTCATCATCATTCTCTATATCCATATCTTCTTTTTTTTTTTTTTTGATTTTTCGGGCTCAGTCATAGCATCGTTTTTCGTTTTTACTCATGTTTTTTATGCTTTCTTTTTCTGTCTGTTCATCTTCGTTGTCAGTAATTCTGAGCTCATCATCGTTGATGTTATCGCATACATTATCGGAAGAAGTGTCTTGCTTTTCATCTTCTTTTTTTTAGTTTCTGTATTACTTATACTGCTGTTTACAGTCAGGTCGTCGTCAACATCCGCATTAACCTGTGTCTGCTCGTTATTTTTTCAAGTTTTACAGTCAAATCCTCTTCTGGCGCTGCACTGCTTTCAGGCTGTTCTGATTTTGTAAAGGAAATCCGCAGTGTTTTATCTGCATCCATCACGGCAGCACACAAAAATTCTTTTGTCCTTACGCTGACAGCCCTACTGCGGTGCAGGCTTTTAAAAGTGGACTTTCACCACGGCTCCCACGCTTCCCCGAGGTACCGTTGCTTTGTTATCTGGCTATTTCCGTTTCCGGAGTGTTTGTTTACATGCGACCGGGTTTACCCGTTGCTGGATTAATAGCTATTCCTGAAGAATCAGTTTGCAGATTTGCTTGTTGCAGGGAGGCCGACAACCTGTATCCCTTCGTCCTGGAGCATCTTCAGCCCCAATCTTATATATATTCTGCTGTGCGTTGACATCACGGTCGTGCCAGGCCCCACACTTCTGGCATTTCCATTTTCTCACACTCAAATCCTTAACATCTGTATTTTTATACCCGCAGCATCCGCAGGTCTGTGACGATGGATACCATCTGCTAATTTTCCTAAAATACTTGCCAGCGCTCCATCTTATACTGTATCATCGTTAAAAACTGTGACCAACCAACGGATGCGATTGACTTTGACAGATGCCGGTTTTTTATCATGTTCTTGACCGCAAGGTCTTCACATATGAATGCAGCATAATTATCCGTAATCGCTCTTGAGAGTTTGTGGTGAAAATCCCTTCTCTGGTCAGCAATCTTACGCTGCTCTTTAGCAACCTTAGCCCTGGCTTTCTCCCAGTTTTTGAGCCGGTATGCGTTTTGTGGTCATATTGTTTTCTTGAAAGGCTCTGCTGGAATCTCCGCAGTCTTTTTGCATGAACCTTAATCCATCTCGGGTTTGATACGGGGATTGATTCTTCCAGGTTTCCAAAAACGCCAAAGTCTTTCAGATCAAGGTCAACAGAGACTATCTCGCTGGAGTTGATAAATGTTGGAAATACAGGTTTATCAATCACGCTTTCCATTCTGAGTGAAATACGGTATGAACCATCTGGTTCCTTACTTACCGTTGCAGCTTTGATTGATACCCCGTGCGGCTGGATATCCGCCAATAACTTTCCTTTTGGGAAGGATAAACCTGATATTCCCAATTTTTGGAAGCTTAACATGCGGGATACCGTCAATCATTTTCAGTTCGATATTATTGTTTGTGAAATTTGTTGTGAAACTGTTTCCATTTGACTTCGTCCTGGAAGCATATTTCGGGAATCCAGACAATCCCTTAAAAAATCTGTCATATGCGTTATCTACATTCCGGCAGGCATTTTCGTAAACAAACTTATCCGTGTCCTTTAGATATTCCTTCCCCTCCTTTAATGCCGGAAGGTATTCTTTTTTATACTGTGAGACCGTTAAAGCCTTTTTAGTCTCCTTATAGTATTCCTCACGTTTAGAAAGGTAATCATTATGTACGACACGGGCATTCCCAATCTGCTGGTTAATCGCAGTCTGTTTATCTCCTGGAATCAGCTCAAAAGGACGCCATAATTATGTATGCATTTTCCGTAAGGCTCTAATGCTTTATTCTTCTGCTTAGTGATATTAAATCCGCCTTTGCCGCCACAGAACTCAAAAAGTGCCATCAGCCTGCTGCTCTGCTGTGACAGTATACTTTATTTGTTTTTCTTCAGCAGGTTTTTACCTTCTTGACGGTCTTTTTCTTTTCGGCAGCTTTCGCCTTCTTGGAAATACAGAGAAATAAAAGGTCGCAGACGATATTTTTATGTATTTAAAAGAAAAGCTGTCTAACTTATCGACGGACGTGAAATCGCGGTCAAACTTGCCCCGCCCGTCGGCCTGAAGGTAATGGACGCATATTGGAAAGTTAGAAACCCCGTCCGTGCTCTGCACTCCGACTTCGTCGTCGTTTGTCGCTATTACTGGTTTGATGCAAGCGAGTGCAAGCTCGCTGCATCACGACTGAAGTCACGAGAATACGACGGCTAAATTTTCAGAAACAAAAAAGCACGCATACAAATGCGTGCTTTTGTATTCTCAGCCTTACAACATAGGAACCATTCCATTCAAAAAAAGAGAACCACATGCTTGTCGTGGTTCTCTTTGTCAGGAAACTTTGTATATTTTGAAATAACCATCATCATATACACACTGAAACAGCTCTTTTATTACTTCATCTGTGCACGCATGTGATTCATATTCCAGGCCTTCAAAATAAAGGATATATGTAATACCTTTTTTTTTACTAATCCCTGTACTATTTCTTTGTTTGTTGAAGTGTAAATCTCAACCGCATTTGCTGCCCTTGTGTTTGTATCATAACCAGCGGACCATGCGTAATACGGCCATCCGCCGTAAAGCATCACTCCGGCAAGTGTCGTTTCACTCATGGAGTCTTCACCGGTTAAGATTAAATCATCTTCCGTAAGATTATCTTTCAGCCACGCTGTGAGTTCACTGTCCATGTCTACAGATACTGTATTTTTTTGTTTGTGTTTATTATTGTAAGGATATCATATGCTCCTGTTATCGTAAGTACAGCCAGCAGTAAAGCAGCAATACATCTCAGTACAGGCTTGAAAGCGCAGCGGGATTTCCATAACGATACAATAGCGTATGCCCAAAAGATATTTAAAAAAGATTGTCGCGATAATTATATATTTATGATTCACTGCAATATCCGGAGTCATCGCCACAGTAAATGCAAAGACAACTGGAAGCAAAATGCAAAAATCATAGCCTTGAATTTACCTTTGTACAACAAGATAAACGCCAGGATTCCAACAAAGAATATTCCTGACAACTTTAATATATATATAATAGCGCCTGGAAGCGTTAACTCATTTGCGAGAAAGCCAAAGCAGTATCTGAGATTGATACCCTGTCCTGTACTGTTATCCATAAAGAAACGTGTTTGGATAACTGCGAGTACAACAGTAATCATTGCCGTAATCAGGTAGTCAAGTTTGTGTTTAGAAAAGACAGCAAAGCCAAACAGGATAAGCAGAGCTGCAATCACTACTGCCCCGTTCCAGAATGAAAGCGCACCAAGCATAATGCCAAATGCCGCAGCCGCCTTCCAGTTTTCCGGAAACCACGCTTCTTTGGAGGCGAATGCATTTTTCCAGAGCGTCATTGCACCTGTTTTTACTTTTTTCTGTGAATTTTTTCCGGCTTTTCTTTTTCTATTTTATCAAACCAATCCAAGTGATTCAAAAGTACATAATCACAATGATTGCGATAAGTAATCAAAAAGCCAGATGTCGCTGGTTTAAAAAATACGTTGTAATTCCACAACCCCCAGTCTTCATGTGCGGTATATCCGATAAACTCTGTGTTTGACCAAAAGCTTTCCCAGTCACCGGAAACAATAGTCTGTGCAAGCTTATCCAATCCAGCAAAGCTGCTTCTGCAGAAGAATAATAAAACAGAGACAACTCCTGCTGCTGTATATCCAGTTAACTGTTTTGCAAAGAAATACAACATCACGAGAAACGCCCAAAGTGACGCAGCAGAAATCAGGTTAAATGCAATATCAATCCGCATTCCAAGGTATTCCAGGATTCCGGCATAAACTGGAACATAAAATGGTATTTCACATCCACGCCGCCATAATGCGGATACTGTGTTGGAAAGTTGTTATGGAATGAAAAAGACCGAATCATTGCCGTATGCGGTGAAAAGTCACCAAATGTAGTAAAGCCGGAACGCAAATCACTTCCATCCATAAAAAACACATAATGCATGGTCCAATAGATAAAAGCAAACAGAAGCATAAAAACAGTGCCTCCACCCAGAAACGCTTTCCCTTTTCTATTTCCAAAAGGGTCCTGCCCTGCAAAAAAGACTTTTTGTTGTCGTAACTGCAAACACCAGAAGCATCACTGTCATTGCTATGCCGCAGCCGTACATTTTCGGATTCTCCAGCTTCAAAACAACTTTACAGAAATATGAAACGATATATGCAATCCAGCCTGACATCAGATACCCAATACCGATGCCCATTGCAATCCTGCCCCATATTTTATTTTTCTTCTTCTTTATTACTTTTATATTCCCTGCAATCCCGTATCCACCAAGAAATGCCAGAAATAAAAATGAAACAGCACTCATTTATCTTTTCCCCTTTCTTTTCTGTTTCGAAGGATATCTGAAACTGGCCGCATCCTCACTCTCTCACGAAGCTCTTTCACTTCATCAGAGTCTTTCCTGTTTTTATCCACAATCTTCTCTTCATAAGGATAAAGATTGTCACACTGATTGTAACAGTTACGGCATTCCGGGCATACCCAGCCGCCTCCAATCATATGTGCATCAGTGCTTCCGCAGTGGATACATACAGTTTCAGAAAGCTCTTCGTATTTCCCAAAGGATGTCGTCAGCCTTACACCAGGCCGGCATTGTTGAGAAAGATATAGTCAGTCGCCCGTAGTTTTTTTCTTTTTGCCTGTACGATATAAACATCGTTCAGGCATCCACACCGGATAAATTCTGCCCGCAGGTCTTCACACAGTTCATGGCCAAACCTTTTCACCCATCCGACTGGGATATCACCGCTGTCAAGGGCCAGTATCGGTGGCGTCCCGCTTTTTCTTTTTTGGTCTGTTCATATCCGCAATACCAGTGCTTCTCGGGTCAAGGAACTGCATTATATATCATTTCTTTTTCCAGCCATGTTGCCGGTCTTGGTTTTGCCATGGAATCACATCCTTTAAATCTTCGCGAAACAAGTTAAGACATCAGTCTCCTAACAAATAACCAATGCCTCTTCTCCCAATCAGTCTCCGCAATCTCTTTCATGGTCAGCACATAATCTACCCATGTCTGCGGCCGGCCGGTTAAAAATGCACGCATTTCATCCGGGCATGATAAGACTACAGGACTATGCTCAAATATTGATAACTCAGAGCAAAGCTCTTCGTTACCAGACTTCGTTGGCAGTAACACAGCTTCGTCACCCACATCCTGCCATTCCGTCTTGCGGTATTTTATCCAGTCCAGCCAGTCAATATCTGAAAATTCTGAAAATCAAATTTTCGCTTAAATGGCAGCTGCGCAAAAATCATGTAGTCTGTACCAGGTTTTCAATGTCATATTTTTTGCTCGTGGGCAAACTCTTCACTGTACCTCCCTGTAAATGTTTTTTTTTTTATCCGTTTTTCTTAACAGCCCGCACATAATCAAGTCATTTACCGCCTGCACGACATCATCAAACCCAAACATCATGGAAGTCTGCTTTGCCTGTACTTTTTAATCTCTTTTTCTATAATATTTTCTATCCACTCATACCTGTCATTTTCAGGCCACTCACATCCCTCACGTCTTGCAATACTCCTGAGTATTGTCAAATGCAGCAGGCTGCCGTAGATTTTCAGTTTCCTCTGCTTTGCCTGTACTTTTTTGATGAACATATCCTTTTCTTTATGATGTTCTTCCGTCACCACTTCAACCCAGGCTTCAAATGCCTCACCGTCAACTGTTTTGGCCATTTTTTCTTTATTTTTTATCATCAATAGTAAGAACAGCATGTAAGCTTCCTGCTTCCCCACCGGTTGTTAATGTAAGCTCTAACTCGCCATCTGTTTTTGCCCTGGCATCAATACATTTCCTGATTTCATCTGTATTTGCGTTTATAAATCCGCAAGCCTTTTCTGCTCGCTCGCCTTACTGTTCTTTAATGTGCCATCTTCATATGAAAAGCGTGTCTGGTAATATGCAAAAAGTAATCTTACCAGTTTCATCAATCGCAGCATTTGAAATACGGTGTTCCGCCGGGTTACCTTTTTCACCGTGCCCACAGAACAGCGTTTGCCAGCCAGAAATATCCGTACACTTCTCTCATGACAAGAGGGATAAACCTGCATTGATACTCACTTCTTTCCTTTTTACCATATCCCATACTTCATGCTTCAAATTCATTTCTGCATCTTCTGATAATGTCAGACTGTATTTTGGTGTAAATATCGCTGTAGCGATATCTTTTTTTCACCATGTCAACCGTCCATGTGTTGTCATACCTGTATTCCATTGGTTTTACGTATCCAAGTGAACAATCTTTTAACACTGGCTGCACCACAATCACACGTCTTACATCTTTTTCAGCATCTTTGTTACAATTTTGATATCTATAGTCTGAATATGGAATATCGCGGCAGGCGAATCTTTTTTTAATCTGTTCACAGCACCAATAAAACGCTGTACTTCTATTCTCTGCTGGTTTCTTTTCTCTTCATTTGGTTTTTCTTTTTCTTCTTTTTTTTGCTGTGTTTTCTGGTTTACTGCTGGTTTCGTGACCGGCTTTGCAGGTTTTTATGCAACTCTGATTTCAAATCATGCTCTGTATTTTTTCGGTTTATTTTTGCCATATTTTTCTCCTCTCTGCAGTACGCAGGTTTTTATATATATCCAATATGCCGAAAACTTAGATGTTTTGCATATTAATTGCAAAATATTTATCTGAGGTGAAAAATGAAGAAAAAAGAAAAACAGTGCTTTGCCTGATATTCCTTGCAGCCATACTGTATTCAGGGATTACATATATTGCTAATGGCGCCGCAATCTTGGATTATTACTTGATAGACATATCTGGCCGTGGATTATCCCTTTCATTCTATGTATTGTCATGCCTGGCATAATCGGAATCATTAATATCGTATGCATCATAAAAGATACAGGCGCAGCGACGATTGCCGGTATCTTGTCAGGAATCTACTATCTTTTGGTTATATGCTACGACCTGTTCTTTTGCACTTGAGCTAGTAACAGTTTAAAATAAATCTAACTATCTAATACTTTTACGGTATTAAAACTTCCGTAAAAGTATTTTTTTCGCAAAAATTGTCCCGTGTTTTGAAAAAAAATCCTGCATATTAACTATAGAAAGTAAAATGTGAGGATTTTAATTTGAAAACGAAAGAAGCAGAAGAAACAATACAGATACAGACGCAACATAGTTGAAAAATGTAAACTTGAACTGTTCCGGCAAATGAAGATACATTTGCGGTTCTGGATGCCTTATTTGAATCATATCGACAATGTAAAAACATGTTCTTAGAAAGACTTTGCGGGATTGGAAGCCTTGCAAATATACAGAGCTTTTTTACACCTTGCGGAATGCTATCCGTGCGGAGCAGAAACATATCCAGGAAGAGTTAACGCCATATGGGAATCAGACATACTGTGAGATGTTTGGGATACAGGGAAGGTTCTGGGTGATGGCGTTATCAGATACCTGTATGACCTTAAAATCCATGTGGACAAATCTTGGGAACATGTGTAAAAACCAAACTACGGATAACCATCCGGATTTAACAAAAGAAGAACGGGCATACTGTAATTATGTTCTGTCCTCCCCAGAAATCCTGTATTGTATCTTGAATGATATTGAATATGACAGAAAGCCATCCAAGACATATGGAAAATCCTTGCAGGTGTAAAGCATTTAGACAGGGCCCGCATGTATTACCTACATTCCTGTTAAGAAGGATTATCCGGGATAACAAGCCATATCCGAAAGCCCAGCGCTCAGATTGTATGCTGCTGGATGAAATGATGTATGAAATCAAATCAGAAGACGGTATAGATTATTTGTATTTAATGACAAATAAACGGGGCCAGAAATTAAAGTTAAAGCTGAACGGTAGGTTTTGTTATAGCAGGAAAGGAAATATCCAGGTAATCCTGAACCGTGAAAAGCGGAACATTTTCATACATAAATGTATTCAGACGCGGCAACGGAAGATAAATTCTGCGCATCCGGTTGAATAGACAAAGGATATGCGACATTATTGTCCTGTAATGATGGCAACGGGAATGCACCGGAATACGGGGAAGAATTTGGACAGCTGATTTCAGCTGAAACGGAGCGTATCGATAAGAAAATACGAATAAGAATTACTTTTATAGTAAGAAAACCGAACTGCTAAAGAAGCTGGAGTCAGCAAACAGCAAGGAAGAGACCAGGCAGATATCACAGAAACTTCAGGACCTGGAGCGGAACCATCTTGGTAATAAGAAATATAGAAACAACATGGTAAAGCGGTAAAACGTATGGAATCTGATATTAACTACAATATCAGGCAATGTATGAAAGAAATGAATCCATCAGAGATTATCCTGAAGACCTGACCTTACCTCAGATAGAAAGAAGCAGAACAGAAAATCTTTTAACTGGAAGATGGCATCCTGGCAGAAAGGATACCTGGATGAACGGCTTATCTATATCGGAAAACTGTTTGGAGCAGAGACGGAACATGTCAATGCAGCGTATACCTACAGTACTGCAGCATCTGCGGAAGTAGGCTGGACCAAGATATGGAAAGCATCACGAACTCGTGGATTGTGAAATATGCGGCACGGTAAATGCCAACACGAATGCCGCCGGGAAACATCCTGGCCCGTAGAAATGATAAGAAAATCATGCAGTATACGCCATACAGGAGGGTAAAAGAAATCTATGAAGAGCGTGCAGCTGCTTTAAACGCTGCTGTAGATACAAGTAATAGTAATATTTGGTAAAAACAACGGCCTGTGAAGCGGCAGGCATACAAAGACGGTTGCAGTACATGCCCGGCTTTCGCATCTGCGTGGGTTTGGTATCATGTCTGGGACAGGCTGCATATGCTACTTTATTAACAAGATTATCGAATGGCGCGTAAAACCAGGCCAATCAGACTACGCATATAAACAAAACTTATGCAGTCTGTTGTCCGTCGGATGTAAGCGCCGGTCTTATTTTTCTTCTTATACCTGCCAGTCTTCTCATACTTACGCTTATGGTATTCTGTGCACTGAGATTCCACATATTCTTTGATTTTGTCTAATGTAACTCCGCCTGTAGTTGCAATAAAATAAGACGGACTCCATAAAGATACGTCACCAAAAAAATATTGACTTACATATTTGTCATATTCTGCATTTAAATGTACCTTCTTAGATGTCTGCGTTTTCAATACCCGTATGACATCTGACGGCCGTTTCCTGTGGCGGCATGGATATCAACAGATGCAGATGGTCTGTATCAAATTCTGCAGATATCAATTCACCGCCATGTTCTTTACATATCTCAGAACATAGTATTTTCATAAAATCCCCAATCTCATCAGATATCACCGGTTTCCTGTATTTTGTAACAAAAAAACAAGATGGTATGTCATCAGATATACAGAATGTGCCTTTTTCTTATATTCCATATCAAAAATCACCTCACAAATCAAATTTAAGTCAACTTGACCATGGTTACAGTATATGGTATAATATAAACATAGTCAAGAACTATCCATTAAATTTAAGTCAATGTATTTTTTGGAAGAAAGGAGGCATATATTATGCGCACATGGAAAATGATAATCAACCCTAAGAAAAATAAACAAGACGCTGCGTTCTGTCAGTACTTTAAGACAAACACCGCAGATTTCAAGTGTATGTATAATGTTGCCAATTTCTATATCCGGAATACAATGACTGGTATCAAAAAATCTCCAGAAGAACGCACGCACCTGGAGACTGAAGTACTGCACTATGTTTTTACAGGTATCCAGAAAGCCTAATGAAGCCATTGGACAGAAGCGAATGAAAAAGAAGTTTGAGGATTTGAAACTTGCTCAGATTGGTGGTATGAACTGTGCTGTCATTGCTTATTCTCTCGCCAGCCAGGAACCATTTCAATATCCAACAGTCAAAAAGTGGTTTTTGTCGTACAATACACTGGATGCTATTTTTAAATTTACAGACAATCCGGTGTATAAAAGAATGAACAGCCAGGTGAACCAAAATGCTATCAGGAAAGTGACTGCTGCATGGGAGGGATATTTTGAATCTTTAAAGCAATATAAGACAAACCGGCAGGATACACGGAAAGCCAAAGATTCCAGGATACAAGAATACAGAAGAATCTACTGCATGGTTTTCAAAACAGGTAGCGAAACTAAAAAGGAAGAAGGCGGGAAGTCATATCTTCAGTTTGTTAATCAGAAAGAACGATTCTGCATTGGCAAGGCGTCACTATATAAAGGGCTGCAATATGTAAAAACCGAGATTAAGCCGGTCTACGGAAGATATTGTCTGCTGGTAACATTTGACGATAAGGTAAAGGCAGTAGAGCCGCCAGTAAACCCTGAGCGGATTCTTGGTCTTGACCCTGAGTAAACAACTTTCTGGTGTTGCAAATAATTTCGGAGCTGTTCCTTTTTTGTCATCAAAGGCGGAGCTGTCAAATCCGTGAATCAGAGATTTAATAAACGGCGGTCAGCACTACTGTCTGCCCTTACAAAAAGGAAGTGACAGTCAGCATTCTGTAAA
>VOFH01003052.1_pt1 | contig 14615 bp, 7 predicted proteins | sample 5384091 | NCBI WGS metagenome assembly VOFH01 (sample SAMN12384727, study PRJNA508395) | human gut metagenome | isolation source: healthy gut G | host: Homo sapiens
TTTTCGAATTTTACTGAGCCCATGGCACGACGCAGTCCGCGTAGATTCTCGTGTAGGAAGGAAGTGACGGTACGTTCAAAATTCTCTTCTGTGAATTCCATAATCTTCACCAGTTCTTCACGGGTATGCTTGCGGAGCAATTCGATGACTTCATTGTTGTCCGTACTCTTCATCAACTGTTTCAGGGTCTCGTTGCCTTTTTCTTTCTCCTTGCGCTTTTTGTACATCACTTGGCTACGAATCAGCATGAAGACTGCCAGACCAATCAGTGCCAGGATGGCAACCGTACCGCCGAAATGGATAATCAGTGCTACGAAGAAACAGATGGTGAACGCTGCTCCGGCAGTGATGAACCAACCGCCGATAACGCTGAGCACACCCGTAATGCGGAATACCGCCGAATCACGTCCCCAGGCACGGTCGGCAAGCGATGTACCCATGGCTACCATAAAGGTGACGTAAGTGGTGGAAAGGGGAAGTTTCAAGGAAGTTCCCAAGGCGATGAGCAGACCAGCCAATACGAGATTGACGGAGGCGCGAACCAAGTCAAAAGCGGCGCCGTCGGCTATGATGGCTTCATCCTTCTGGAAGCGTGTGTTCATCCACCGCTTGCTGCTTTCGGGCATCGTTTTGGATATTCCGTTAGCCAGAGTCATGCTGAAGCGTACCAGCGTACGGGCTATCGGGGTACTTCCGAAGTTCTCTTCACCGTCATCCTGGCGGGCAAGGTCCACGGAAGTCTTGATAACGTTGTGGGCTTTCTTGGATGTGCAGAGTGCATAAACCATAATGGCGCCTGCACCGATAAGGAAATACCACGGGGTTTTGGCTGCACCGAGGAGTGAGGACATCAGGAATCCGTCGGGGCCGGCGGCCGTACCATTGGCTGTATAGTCAATAAATGAGGAATATCCTGCGAGGGGAACACCGATAAAGTTCACCAAGTCATTGCCGGCAAAGGCAAGAGCGAGGGCGAAAGTACCCATCAGAACCACTACTTTGAAGACATTTATCTTGCACCAATGCAGTATCTGCATCAGTATGGTGAAGAATACAAAGAAACCGGTTATCAGCAATGCGGTATTGTCGTGTATCCATTGCTTGTTTTCAGGGGTCATGAATGAGCTGTCTTTCAGCCCCTTTATCAGCATGAAGTAGATGATGCTGGTGGCAGCTATACCACCGAACAGCGCGATGCTGTATTTCATGTTCTTCTTGTAGTTGAAGGTGAACACGATACGTGCCAGCCACTGTACCAGCATACCGAAGAAGAAGGCAATGGCTACGGATACAAAAATGGCCATGATGACAGACAGTGCCTTGTCTGTATTGATGAGGTCGCCCAGTCCCAATGTATCGCTGTTATAGACCTTGATGAGCGCCAGTGCGAACGTACCTCCCAACAGTTCGAACACCATGGATACAGTGGTGGAGGTAGGCATTCCCATAGTGTTGAAGACATCTAATAGCACGACGTCCGTCAACATGACGGCAAGCAGAATGCACATGATTTCGGCAAAGTAGAAGTGCTCCGGTTGATAGATGCCGTGTCGTGCAATGTCCATCATGCCATTGCTGAGTGCCGCACCGATGAAGACGCCAATGCCTGCAATGAACAGTATGGTTTTGAAAGATGCTGCCTTTGCTCCGACAGCCGACTGAAGAAAATTGACCGCATCATTACTGACACCTACCACGAGGTCGAAAATCGCGAGTACGAACAGAAAGATGACGATACCCAGATAAATTGTTTCCATAGACATGTATTTTATTTCCGGCTGCAAAGGAAAGAGTTTGGTGTTGCAGGGAAATGTCATACATGTTACAGAAATGTTACAAAGCGATTGACGATTGATAATTGACGATTGATAATTATCGTTAATCGCTAATCCTTAATCCCTTGTTTCAAGTATTCGTAAAAGCTATATTGCGACCGTACCTTCTCCTTTTGCGGTCGCGACGACTTCCAGCGGTTTCGCAACCGGTCGTCCACAAAGCAGGCTTTCCGTTTGTCCGACAGTTGTATGGATAGCATATCGATGAGCTCTTGCTTCAAGTCCGGGTCCAGAATGGGGGTGACGGCTTCGATACGGCGGTACAAGTTACGCCGCATCCAGTCCGGCGAGCCGAGGAAGAGCTTGGGTGCGCCGCCGTTGCCGAAGTACCACACACGGGCATGTTCCAGAAAGGTATCCACGATGCGTGTCACGCGGATGTTGTGGCTGTACTCCTGCCCGGGGATGAGGCAGCAGATGCCGCGGACAATGAGGTCTATCTCTACACCGGCTTGCGAGGCTTCGTAGAGGCGGTCTATCATGGCAGGGTCTTGCAGGGCATTCATTTTTAGGATAATCCGTCCTTGCTTGCCTTGCCGAGCCAGTTCTATTTCGTGATTGATGAGGCGGTTCAGTTCAGGAATCAGGTTGAAGCGGGCCACAAGCAGGCGGTGGAACACTGGATTTTCCTTTCCCTGCAGAGTACGGAACAAGTTGTGCAGGTCGTTTACAATCACCGGGTTGCAGGTGAATAGTCCGCTGTCCGCATAGAGGGTGGCGGTCTTTTCGTTGAAGTTGCCGGTGCTGATGTAGGCGTAGCTTGTCAGTTTGCGCCCTTCCTTGTCGCGGCGTAGCACGAGGGCTACTTTGGCATGTACCTTTAGTCCTGGTATGCTGAAAATGATGTTGATGCCGGCGGCTTTCATCATCTCGGCGGTGGCGAGGTTGTTTTCTTCGTCGAAGCGGGCTTTCAGTTCCACAAAGACGGTGACTTTCTTTCCGGTCTGTGCGGCGGCTATCAGGGTGTTGATGACGGTGGAGTTCTCTGCCACGCGATACTGGGTCACCATGATTTCACGCACGGTGGGTTCGTGGACGGCTTCATATAGAAAATGGATGAAGTGGTCGAAGGAGTGGTAGGGATAATGCAGCAGCAGGTCCTTCTTCTCCACATAGCGGAAGATGGATTCGCGTTCGTCCAGGCAGGTCAGCTTCATGGGCTGGGGTTTCTTGATGGGACGTACGCTTTGGTTGGGATTAGGCAGATGCCGCAAATCCTCCATGTTGAGGTGCTTGTCTCCCGGCACCAGCTCCCGGCGGTCTATGCGGTAGGCATCTACCAGAAAGTCGAGGAAGTCCTGGGGCATGGCGCGGTCGTATACAAAACGGCACACGGCGCCTATCTTGCGTTTCTTTACCTTCTTCTTCACCTGCTCGATGATTTCGGAGGTATTGGCGGCATCGTCTATCAGAATATCCGCATCGCGTGAAATCTTGATGCAATAACTGCTGTCCACTTCATAACCGGGGAAGATGGTATCCAGATTGGCCTTGATGATGTCTTCAATGAACATCAGATAATAGTCTTTCCCCACCTTGGGCAGCTGGATGAAGCGCGGCACTTTGCTGTACGGCAGTTTCATCACGAAATACTGGATGCGGTTTGGAGAACTGGCGGGAGCTCCTTTCAGATGAAGCCGTACGGCTAGATAGAGACGGTTGTCGCGCAGGAATGAAATCACCTTGTCCTTGCTTACGGGCACCGGGGCCAGATAGGGGAATATCTCTTCGCGGAAGAAGCTGCGCACAAAGTCGCGGTGAAACGGTTCTACGTTGCGGCTTTGGTAGAAGATGATGTGCTGTTGCCGCAGGGCGGGCAGTATTTTCTGTTCGTAGATGCGGATACGCTCTTCCAGTTGGCGGTTCACCTCTTCGTTGATTTCATCTACCAGTTCGGCGGCAGACTGCATAGTCTCTTCATCGCTTTGCGAGGCTCCGGTGGCTATGGCCTTATGGTCGGCTACGCGTATCTTGTAGAATTCTTCCAGATTGGAAGAGTATATAGAAATAAAGTTGATGCGTTCGTATAGCGGCAATGTCTCGTCTTCCGCTTCCAGCAGTACGCGGTAGTTGAAGGAAAGCCAGCTGATGTCACGTTTGAAATATCTGTTGTCCATGGTGTTAAGGTGTTAATGTGGCATATTAGCACATTACCACATTGTATTCTTCCCAAATATAATTACCTTTGTCTTAATAAACAAAGGAAAGATGACAAAAGTTGGTTTATTATCGGATACGCATGGCTACTGGGATGAAAAGTACCTGCAATATTTTGAGGGCTGTGACGAAATATGGCATGCAGGTGACATCGGTACATTGGAAGTGGCACAGAAGCTGGCGGCTTTCCGTCCGTTCCGTGCGGTGTATGGCAATATTGACGGGCAGGAGATACGGCAGCTCTATCCGCAGATTCTCCGTTTCACGGTGGATGGGGCGGAGGTGCTGATGAAGCATATCGGCGGTTATCCCGGCAACTACGACCCTTCCATCAAGGGCAGCATTCTGGTGCGTCCCCCAAAGCTGTTCATCAGCGGGCACTCGCATATACTGAAGGTGAAGTATGACAAGACGTTGGATGTACTCCACATCAATCCGGGCGCTGCGGGCATTCAAGGTTTCCATAAGGTGCGTACGATGGTACGCTTTGCGGTTGATGGGGGAACGTTTAAAGATTTGGAGGTGATAGAACTTGCTGACCGATGATGTAGTTTGTTTATTTTCAATGGATTGTATTTACCGATTGTTTACGCTGTAGTGTAAAAGCCGTTACATGCTAATGTAAAGGTCGTTACGCTATTGGGTAAAGGCCGTTACACTATTTGGTAAAGGTCGTTACACGCTGAGGTGAAGACCGTTTCATCAAGGGGTGACGGCCGTTACGCACTGAAGTAAGCAAAACAATGTACCGGAGTAAGCAAAGCAATGAAGTAAAAAGATGAAACCAAGCCTTCACTTAATCGAATTTTTCCATTATCTTTGTACCCGAATAGCAAGTAGAGCCGTGGGGCATCGTCCTCCTTCTTATTTTATTCTACATTTTGAAGTCAATCACCGAAAAAGAACTGAAATATGAAAGGAATTATTCTTGCAGGTGGCAGCGCCACTCGTCTCTATCCGTTGTCCAAGGCTATCTCCAAGCAGATAATGCCCGTCTACGACAAGCCGATGATATACTACCCGCTCTCTACACTGATGTTGGCGGGAATTCGCGAAGTGCTTATTATCTCTACTCCACGTGACTTACCCATGTTCCGCGAGCTGCTGGGAACCGGCGAAGAACTCGGTATGTCCTTTTCCTATAAGATACAAGAGAATCCCAACGGACTGGCACAAGCCTTTGTGCTGGGTGCAGAGTTCTTGGACGGCGGACCGGGCTGCCTTATTCTGGGCGACAACATGTTCTACGGTCAAGGCTTCTCCGCCATGCTGAAGCGTGCCGCTTCCATAGACAAGGGTGCCTGCATCTTTGGTTATTACGTCAAGGACCCCCGTGCCTACGGTGTAGTGGAGTTTGATGCCAACGGCAAAGCCGTCTCGCTGGAAGAAAAGCCTGCCAATCCTAAAAGCAACTATGCCGTCCCCGGACTGTACTTCTACGACTCCACCGTGACAGAGAAAGCCGCCTCCTTGAAGCCCTCTGCTCGCGGAGAATACGAAATTACCGACCTCAACCGTCTCTATCTGGACGAGGGCACACTGAAAGTGGAGCTCTTCGGCCGTGGCTTTGCCTGGCTCGACACCGGCAATTGCGACAGCCTGCTGGAAGCCAGCAATTTTGTCGCCACCATCCAGAACCGTCAAGGCTTCCGCGTGAGCTGTATCGAAGAGATTGCCTGGCGCAAGGGCTGGATAGATGTAGACCAGCTGTATCGCTTGGGTGAACAGCTTGGCAAGACCGAATATGGCAAATACCTGATGGAACTGGCTGAATCGAAGCGATGAACTCTTTGTTCCCCAAAAAGAGAAGGAGAATAGTTCTCCTATAAAGGCCCGCTGACTTTAATTTTTAATTTATAATTTTTAATTCTCATGAAGACTTATCTCGTAACCGGTGCCGCCGGTTTTATCGGCGCCAACTATATTAAATATATCCTGGCAAAACATAATGATATTAAAGTGGTGATACTGGATGCCTTGACCTACGCAGGCAATCTGGGCACCATTGCCAATGACATTGACGATGAACGTTGCTTTTTTGTAAAAGGTGACATCTGCGACCGCGTGCTTGCCGACGAACTGTTTGCCAAGTATAAATTCGATTACGTAGTGAATTTTGCTGCCGAGAGCCACGTAGACCGTAGCATAGAGAATCCCCAGCTTTTCCTGATGACCAACATCCTGGGTACACAAAACCTGCTCGACGCCGCCCGCCGTGCCTGGGTCACGGGCAAGGACGAGTCCGGTTATCCCACTTGGCGCAAAGGCGTTCGTTACCATCAAGTGTCTACCGACGAAGTTTACGGCTCACTTGGTGCCGAAGGCTACTTCACAGAGCAAACCCCGCTCTGCCCGCACAGCCCTTACAGCGCCAGCAAGACGAGTGCCGATATGGTAGTGATGGCCTATCACGATACCTATAAGATGCCCGTCACTATCACCCGCTGTTCCAACAACTACGGTCCTTATCACTTCCCCGAAAAGCTGATTCCGCTTATCATCAAGAATATTCTCGAAGGCAAGAACCTCCCCGTCTATGGCGACGGCAGTAACGTGCGTGACTGGCTCTACGTGGAAGACCACTGCAAAGCTATCGACCTGGTTGTCCGCGAGGGTGTGGAAGGCGAAGTCTACAACGTAGGCGGTCACAACGAAAAGACCAATCTTGAAATCGTGAAGCTGACTATTGCCACCGTCCGCCGCTTGATGGAGGAAGAACCCCGTTACCGTGCAGTGCTGAAGAAACAAGTAAAAGCCGCCGACGGCACGATTGACATCAGCTGGATAAACGAAGACCTTATCACCTTCGTCAAAGACCGCCTAGGTCACGACCAGCGTTATGCCATCGACTCCACAAAGATTACCAATGCCCTGGGCTGGTATCCGGAGACGAAGTTCGAGGTCGGCATCGTCAAGACCATTGAATGGTACCTGAACAACCAGCCGTGGGTGGAAGAAGTGACCAGCGGTGATTATCAGAAGTATTACGAACAGATGTATGGAGGTAGAGGTTAAGGTTTAGGGATTAGGGTCTAACCGCTAATCCTTAACCTCTAACCTCTCAATTCAGCGCCACCGCTAACAGTAATCCTAAGAACAGCATATTGCGCGACGTCTCGCCCAGTATGCTGTTCAGCTTTTTACCGCTACCTATCTGTATCATTTTGCGCCACGTCAGTGCGTGCATATAGAGATAGACGCAGGGAGCCCAGATAAATTCCAGCGGAGTCAGCTTGCCCGTGTAGACAAACCAGAAGCAGAGCAGCACGGCGGCGATGCCCAGTGCCAGATACATATTCTCACCGAACTTCTTGCCGTAGCGTACCACCAGCGTACACTTGCCGCTCACGGCATCCTGCTCGCGGTCGCGATAGTTGTTCACCATCAGCAAGGTGTCTATGGCGAGGCCACTGACGAGCGACAGCACCACCACATCCATATTCAGCGTATAGGCCTGCACGTAGTAGGTGCCGCATACGGGCACGAAGCCGAAGAACACCAGCACCAGTACGTCGCCCCAGCCCCGATAGGAGAGCAGCGTGGTATAGAGGAAAGCAAACAGTATGCACACCACGCCCAGCACCACCAGTTCCCAGCCTCCGTGGGGCAGCTGCCCCCAGACGGTGAACAGCACTGCCAGCCCTGCCAGGCACGACAGTGTCAGTGCGATGCCGATGCCGGTTTTCATGGCTGCCGGCGTAATCCAACCTTCGGCGCAGGCGCGCTGCGGCCCCAGCCGGTCTTCCCGACGGTCGGTCCCTTTCTGGAAGTCGAAGAGGTCGTTGATAAAGTTGGCGGCAATCTGCATGCCGCAGGCAAAGAGGGCGCACAGCAGGGCGGGTGCGGTCTTGAACTGTCCGTCGCTGAAGGCAAGGGCACTGCCCAGCAATACCGGGATGATGGCTCCCGTCAACGTCTTGGGGCGGGCGGCGAGAAACCATGCGTAGGGTGAATTCTGTTTAATCTCGTTCATCGTAGTTCCAATTTAGTTCGGCATCTGCCAGCAAAAATACTGAAAATCCCTATATTTGTACCCACTTATGATGAAGAAGTTAGTCTACATATCCATTCTTTCTCTGCTGCTCTTGTCTTCCTGCCGTTCCAAGCGGATGATTACCGTGTCGTTGCCGCAGCCAGTCATGCAGGCAGACAGCACGCAGCTTGGCGATACTATCGGGTTGCCTGCCCGCCTTTCGCCGATGTTCACCTTTGACCAGTCTGATTTGCGTAATGTCCGCCGCCAGCCGGCGAAGGGCGAGGTAAAGAAACAGCAGATAAAGAAAACGGCACCGGTACAAAAGGTAATTGTGCAGCGAGGTACAAGAATCACATCGAAAACCACCCACGTAGGCTCGGCCTATAAGGGCGTCAGCCGCATTAAGACGTACGACTTCACGCATCGCGACGTGCCTGCCGCCTTCGAGGGCTTCCGCATCGCCTTTGTCTCCGACCTGCACTACAAAAGCCTGCTGAAGGAGGAGGGATTGAAGGACCTGGTCCGCCTGCTCATAGACCAGAAGGCCGACGTGCTGCTGATTGGCGGTGACTTTCACGAAGGCTGCCAGTACGTGCCGCCCGTCATGGCTGCCCTGGCGCAAGTGAAGACGCCGTTGGGCACCTATGCCGTGCTTGGCAACAATGACTACGAGGCTTGCTATGACGACATCGTGCGCGAAATGAGGCATTATGGCATGCATCTGCTGGAGCATAAGGTGGACACCCTGCGGCGTGGCGGTGAGCGGATTCTTGTGGCGGGCGTGCGCAATCCTTTCGACTTGGGCAAGAACGGCACATCGCCCACACTCGGCCTTTCGCCCGACGATTTCGTAATCCTGCTGACGCATACGCCAGACTATGCCGAGGACGTCCCGGTGACAAACTCCGATCTCATCCTGGCCGGACACACGCATGGCGGGCAGGTGACGCTGTTCGGGCTTTATGCACCGATAGTCCCCTCGCACTACGGGCAGCGGTTCCTCTCCGGGCTGAAGTACAACTCAAAGAACATCCCGATGATTGTCACCAACGGCATCGGCACTTCGCAGAAAGCCATCCGCATGTTTGCTCCCGCAGAGGTGGTGATGATTGTGCTGCACCGGCTGACGGACTGATTTATTCTTCGGGCATCAGCACCACTCCCAGTTTCTTCTTGCCATCCATCTTTACCACCATCGGCTGGCGGAAATGTACATGCCGCAGGTACTTCGTCTCGTGTACGGCAGGCTGTGCATTCAGGAATTCCTGGTTGTATACGCCGTCATTCATAAAGGCGTTGATGGTAAAGTATCCCACTCCAAAGGAGGTCAGGTTCTGGAAGAAGTGGGTTCCCTGGCTGGGGTCTACCCGGTAGTTGGTCAGTCCGGCTTCCACTATCACGCGGGCAGCGCTGATGTGCGGCCACTTCACGGGGATGCCGAGCCAGGTGTCACTGCTACCCCAGCGTCCGGGACCTACAAGGACATAGTTGCGGCCTTCGTCCAGGAACTGCTGGTTCAGCTTCTCTATCTCCCAGGCAATCTCCTGGTTGTGGGAGGCACTATAGTCGTCTGTCTTCACATAGATAATGTCATGTATCTCGTTCATGATGCCATGTCCCAATGAGTTGTTGGAACGGAGCAGTACCTGGTCGTCCGGAATGGCGGTAAGGTCTTCATCCAGCATCTCCTTGGTGTCGACTATCGGGCGGATTTGCAGCAGGTAGAAGGTGCCGGTTTTGTCCTTCTCACGGCTCATGGTGGCGGCAAACTCTATCTCTACGGGACGGCGCATCTCCTGCTCTCCGTATTTCAAAGCCAGTTGCAGGATGCGTGGCAGGGGGAATACGTCGTGTTGCAGGATGTTGGCAAAGGTGATGACTTTGCGTCCACCGGGATAAAGCCCGTCGCGGATAATCTGGTCGTAAGGGTCGTAGGTGGAGGCTATGTAGTTCAGTGCTCCGTCCTTTTCCGCTTCTTTGACGTGCAGTTTCAGCAGGTTGAAGCCGTCGTCGATGGAGAAGTCGTGACCGGCATTGCGCAGGTCGAGGGCATAGAAGCGGGTCTGAGTCTCTTTGAGGGCAATCTCCATTTCGCTGGTTTGCAGCACCTGGTTGGGGTGATAGGGCGAGAAGCGGAGCGTCATGCCGCCGTCCACAATATATTTGCCCAAGCCGAGTGCCAGATTGACGATACCTTCTTCTGCCTTCTCGTCGCCGATGGGGTAGTAGTTGAGCGAACGTGCCACACCGGACATGCTGGGGTAGTAGCGGTCACCATACTGGTTGCCCACTACCTCTTGCAGGATGACAGCCATCTTTTCCTGGTCGATAACGTTGCTCGTTGCCTGCATGTATGCCTTCGAGTCGCGGAAGTAGACCGAAGCATATACTCCCTTGATGGCATCGCTCAGCATGCGCAGCATCTCGTACTTGTCGTCCAGATAGGGAATCATGTAGGTGTTGTAGATGCCGGCGAAGGGTTGGTAGTGCGAGTCTTCCAACAACGAGGACGAACGGATGGCAAGGGGCGACTTCACCACGTCGAAGAAGGTGAAGAAGTCCTCCACCAGGCGGTCGGGCAGCTTTGCTTTGAGGAAGTAGCGCAGGATGACGTCATCGTCGGCATCGGACAAGGCTATCTGATACAGATTGTTGGTATCCATAAACTCGTCGAACACATCGGTACAGAGCACGATGGTCTTGGGGATGGCGACACGGGCATTCTCAAACTCTTCGAACTCGGGGTGATGCTTCACCAGGTTGTCGATGAAAGCCAGTCCGCGCCCCTTGCCTCCCAGCGAACCGTCGCCAATACGGGCAAAGTTGGAGTATCGGTCAAAGCGGTCGCGCCTGAAGACTGCCACTACTCCCTGGTTTTTCATCTTGCGGTATTTCACGATAGCCTCGAAGATAATTTTACGGTGGGCATCCACGTCTTGCAAGCTATTCCAGGTGATGGGCCGCAGGAACTCTGCCACGGGAAACATGGCACGCGAGTAGAGCCAGCGGCTGACGTGGTTGCGGCTGATGTGGTAAAGGAATGATTCTGCCGGAACAGCAAAAAGAATGTTTTGCAGCTCTTTGAGATTCTTTACGCGGGCAATCTCTTCCAGCGTGTCCGGGTTGCGGAAGATAAAGTCGCCGAAGCCGAAATTGTCTGATACAATACGGCGCAAGTCCACATCCATCTTTTTGGAATTCTTGTCGATGAAGGCGGCATCGTATTTGGCTGCATACGCTACGTTGTCCGATTCGCTGGACTGTATGATAAGGGGTACAAACGGGTCTTCCTTGCGGATGGCGGCACAGAGCTTGATACCAGCCAGTCCGTCCTTCTCGCCCCGTTCTACGCGGGGGAAGCGTACGTCGGTGATGACACCTAATATATTATTCTTATATTTTTGGTAGATGCCAAAGGCTTCTTCATAGGTACGTGCCAGTACAATTTTGGGACGTCCCCTCATGCGCAGTGTGCGCTGGTGGGCATTCAGTGCTTCGGTAGAGAATTCCTGGCTCTGCTTCAATACGAATTTATACAGATTGGGCAGGATGGAGGAGTAAAAGCGGATGCCGTCTTCCACCAGCAGGATGAGCTGCACACCCACTTCGTTGACGTCGTGCTCCAGGTTCATCTTGTCCTCTATCAGCTTGATGATGGAAACCAGCAAGTCGGTGTTTCCCAGCCAGCAGAACACATACTCAAAGGGACTGAGGTCTTCATTGGCAATACGCTTGGTGATGCCGTGGCTGAAAGGGGTAAGTATCACCATCGGAATCTGTTCATACAGGTTTTTGATGTATCGTGCCACGTCGAAGCTGTCGTTGTCTCCCGTGCCCGGCATGCAGATGATGAGGTCGAAAGAGATGGAGGACAGCTGTGTCAGCGCCTCCTCGCAAGTGGAAACCTGCGTGAAACGGGGAGGGTAGCGCAAGGAGAGCGAAGTGTATTCATTGAATATCTTTTCGTCGATGCGGCCGTCATCTTCCAGCATGAAAGCATCGTAAGGATTGGCTATCAGAAGGACGTTGAAAATGCGCCGTGTCATGAGGTTGGCAAACTGTGTGTCCTTGAAATAGAGCTGGTTTAATTTGAACTTACTGAGCATGGCTTCTCATGATTTGTTGGTTTCGGAAGGCAAAAGTAATAGAAATCGAACCTATTCGGATAGTTTTTCGACCGTTTTTTTTATATTTATGCGTAATATTGCATCCGAAAAACAATATATGACCTATGTCTGCTCCATATCCGTTTCCATATAAATCCGTTACATGTACATTTTTGCTGTTATGGGTGTTCGTTTTTTTGTCCGCTGACTTGTTTGCCGGTTCATTCCGCACCTTGGGTATCAAGGAGGGATTGGGCAGTCGGCAAGTATTCCAGATAAACAAGGATTCAGCCGGATTTGTCTGGGTGTATACTCATGTCGGGATAGATCGTTATGACGGGAATGAAATCAAGCATTACAAGCTGGACGGAATGATTGATTCCAGGGACAATATCCAGTCTTCCACTACCATGATGTGTGATAAGGAGGGTATTGTCTGGGTTGCATTGAAGAATGGAAAAATCTATGCATACAACAAACTGACGGACTCTTTCCAATTGCGTGTGGACTTGGCCGATTACCTGCCTTCTCCGGTATTGTATAATATGCTGTTTGATGACGAAAACCGTTTGTGGTTGTGTATGTCGAAGGGGCTTTATTCTTGGGAAGAAAGTGCAGGACTGTCTTTTGCCGGATTGAAGGGGCAATCTGTCCGTTGCATGGTCCAAATGGAAGATGAAGTGTTTTTTGCAGGCACCGACAAGGGTGTCTTCCGGCTGACGAAGGCAGGAGCGGCAGGTTCTTCGTCTTTTGAGACGAGGCCGGTTGACCTGCATACAGAGATGCATGTGGAATCGCTCTATGTCTTCGGAGCGAAGCTGTTCATCGGTACCTTTTCAAACGGCGTATTTGTGCTTGACGGTCCCGAAGGGCAAATACATTCCTTGAATGACCGGATTCCTCATGTACCTATCCGTTCGTTTGCAAAGACAAAGGATAATTTGCTGCTGGTGGGAGCCGACGGTGCAGGTGTTTTTTGCATGGATGTCGCTACCGGAGAACTTTTGAACCATTATATGAATAACGGGGATGATGACAAAAGCTTGAGTGGTAATACGGTATCCGATATTTGTGTGGATGAATCCGGAGTTGTATGGATTGGCACTTCTACGAATGGCATCAGCTATCTGGATCCGGAGATGCCGGATGTCTATAGAATCAGGCACGAACGCAATAATGATAATTCCCTGAAGTCGGACCATGTAAATGTGATGTTTCAGGACTCGGAGGGAGATTATTGGTATGGTACAAACAACGGCGTCAGCCTCTATCAACCTCGGTCACGCAAATGGACCCACTATCTGGACGGTACGGAATATAGTGGCAAAGTGGTATTGGCGCTTGCCGAAGACTCCGGGGGAAACATCTGGGTAGGTGGCTATGGTATCGGTGTCTATTGTATTCATAAACAGACCGGACGGGTACAGAAGAAAGAGAAAAGAAATGCACATCCGGAGAAGGGAATGGCCACCGACTATGTTTATGCCATTTATGCGGAAGGGGATTATGTCTGGTTCGGTGGTATTGAAGGAGAGTTTACCCGTTACGATATACGGACGGATACTTATACATATTACCCGATTGATTGCATAGGTGACATAAAGCCGGGTAAGGGGGGCTCATTACTGATTGCCGGTTGCAGCGGGTTGGCCGTCTTTGATAAGAAGTCGGGAGACACGCAGTGGCATCAGACGTTTGGAGACATCTCTCTGCATTATCCTATCCGTTGCCTGATGCAGTCCTCATCCGGTGATATTTGGCTGGCGACAGACGGGGAAGGCCTTATACGTGTTGGTCCGGATGGGAAAGAGGTGCATGCATATACCGTAGATGACAATCTGGTTTCCAATTCCATCAATAGTCTGCTGGAGGATAACGAAGGGCGTATCTGGTTCAGTACGGAGAAGGAATTGTATTGCTTGGATTGTTCCCGGGATATTATCATCAGTGCCAATGATTTTTTGGATGTCAGCTGGGGATATTACAATCCGAATGCTGCCCTTAAGTTGAAGAATGGATGTCTTGCTTTCGGCACCGCAGAAGGGGTTCTTTCCTTTCTCCCGTCTTTGGACTTGGGGACTCATGCACCCGTTGAGCTGATTCTGACAGACTTTAAACTGCTTTATGAATCGGTCAAAGCGGGAATGAAAGGCTCTCTTTTGCAAACGAATATCAATGATACCCGGAAAATAGATTTGAAGTATAATCAAAACTCCTTCTCTATTTCCTTCTCTGCCATCAACTTTGCAGTCCCGCATCGTATCAGGTATGAGTATAGGCTCGAAAATCACAATGAAGAGTGGGAACACTCCAATTCAGTGCGGAACGTGAGCTATATGAATCTCTCGTCCGGTAAGTATGTATTCCGCTTGCGGGCATTTGATAAGTACACCGGGCAGCAGGTGGGAGAAAGAAGTCTGGACATTGTCATTCATAACCCTTACTGGGTTTCGTGGTGGGCGCTGCTCCTCTATTTCATCTTGTTGTCTGTCTTTGTCTGCATGTTTGTGCAGTATAGGAGGCATAAGGTGAACGAAGGGC
>VOFH01004283.1_pt1 | contig 14577 bp, 26 predicted proteins | sample 5384091 | NCBI WGS metagenome assembly VOFH01 (sample SAMN12384727, study PRJNA508395) | human gut metagenome | isolation source: healthy gut G | host: Homo sapiens
TCTTATAAATAATATGGATTTGACCATGCTGTTCTTCCATATTCATCCACACATTCCACACGGATGTATGTCTCTGTGCCAGTCAATTTCATGCTCGCTTCTGCAATCTTTTCTCCCTTTGGAGCCATTATCGTAGTTCCTGCTCCTACATAGCCACCGGCTATTATATTCACACGTTCTACCGGACTGCAGGATACCGTTACATTCCTTCCATCGATGATAATCTGATCTATCCGTGGTCCATCCACTCCACCTACAGAATAATACTTCCCTTCCATCAGTGCATTCAAAATATTATCATGCGTCAGACTTTCCGCTGCCACCATTACATAGCCACCAAAATTGTCTGGGAAATTGCCATTATGATTATCATCCGCTGCATCCGCATTCACATGCATACCTTTTCGTAACATTTCATCCCAGTATGTGGTATTAAATCTGTTCCACTCTCATTTACCGTATTGTAATTATAGATTTCGAGTGAATTGTAAATTCCATCTATCTCAAACTCGTGAGATTCGACACGCGACCAGACTGGATGATTATATGTAATAAAACATCCATGATCTCTGAGATTTTCCGCCATTTCTTCTGTAATTTTTCTTCCATCCCAGTCACCATATTCAACAATTGGTTCGATTCTCTCCATATGTTGGAATAACCCAGATTTTGCCTGTTCCTGCATTGCCTTTGTACCCAAAATACCATTCAAATGGTGCATTTTTAAATATCCGTCCTTTTCATCAAAAAGAACTGCTGCAATCTCAGTTCTGGCAGAATCAAAAATAAATCACTGTTATATTTATAGCGGTAATCTGTATACAAATTGTGATCACTTAAGCACAAAAAAGCATACCCGTTGGCTTTATAATTCTCCGCAGCCTCATCCGGAGTCCATGCTCCGTCTGAGTTTGTGGTGTGGCTGTGAAATTTCCCTTATACCAGTTTGCATGTTCCGGGAAAAATTTAATCATTGGCGTATTCAACCTCCAGATTTACTTCAAACATCCGGCTCCATGGCATAGAAACTTTCTTTATTGTTACACTGTCTGAAATTGAGGATAAACTTTCCTCCATAAATTTTTGTAATTCTTCTTTTACCATAGCGGCAACCATTCCATCTGGCTCTCTTACATCAAAATAATTCATGGATTCCGGAAGCTTTTCTGTAACTGATTTTCTCACGACAGAACAATATCCTGCATCCTCCACATAACGCTCTGCCAGAAATCTCTGATGTTCTTCTGTTACCTTGTTAAGATAGCTGTCTACCCCTTCTGCAATGGCTGTTCCAAGTGTATTCGCAGATGTATTCCATCCTGCATAACCATCCACTTTCATCAGAAGGTGATTGTTGTTTAAAATCTTAACAATTCCAAGATCCCCGCCATTTGCATACGCATTGTCAGCAATGGTAACTATTTTCTTCTGGCTGATACAGTATTTTAAAAGTTCAAACATTTCTGCAATGTTACGCTCCACACAGTACTCCAGCTTCTCGGACGGCTGCTCCATCGCCTCTTCCATTCCTCCTGCTGGTGCCGTCATAAACAGTACGATATCTGCTGATTCATAACTTTCTGTCGCAAGGCATCCTGCCGATAATATATGATATTTTACCGTATTAGCAAGTGTGCAGCCCTCATATAACGGAATAATATTCTTTGCCATCTCGGATGTATACTTCACATACACTTTTGGCTGACTGCCAGCAAGCACATTGAGCATTCTTGCCAGCAATGTCAGTTCAACCTCGTCCGCACCCGGATACATGAGTACTTTATCTTCCATATTATACTCACTGATTTTCTCCCGGATCTCTTTTTGATCGATTGCCGCATATCCGTATTTGGAGGAATCGTCCTGTGGAATGACCAGTGCATCGATCAACCCGTCTCTCGCCATTTGAAGTGTTTCCACATTCATGTAACGATTGATCTCTCTCCTTGAGATATAATCATCCAGACACTTCGGATCTACTTTCTCCATTGCCGTTTTGACCGGAACATCACTCTCGATTCCAAGTCTGCTCTTGTGTACCGCTACTCCGAGCTCATTGATCTCTTTTCCGTAAATGCGGTAATAATCCGGCTCCTCATCATCACTGGAATAATCCGGGCATCTCATAATGACCTGAAATGCATAAATGATAAGGTTTTTATTACTTTCCCTGATCTCTTTTAAAATTTTAATTCTCTCTAACAGAGTTTCTTTCTCTTCGTGGTGAAGCCTTGATGGGATCAGCCCTCCATATAAAAGCATATCCATCGACACGACAAGACCGCTGGCGTCTTTGCACTCTTCTCTTAAAAACTCAACGATCGTCTCAAAAGAAGCAGGTGTTTTTTTATTTCCGAGTTTTTTCGGTCTGACGATTTCTACCTTATCATGACTGAATAACTTCATCGGAAATTCATAATTGCAGGGTCTTTCATCCAGTGGCAATAATACAATTTTCGTCTTCAACTTTCTATCCCCTTTATTTATCAAATTCTTTATAAGCTGCCAGATATAGCCTTTCTGCTTTGAATCCGAACTGTCCGTAAAAATCCTTTAGTATTGTCCAGTCAATATTCACGCGGACTGCACCTATTTTTCGCAGCTGTTGAAGCGACTGATTTAAAATATAATCTCAACATGTTTTCCCCTGATTTTTTTTTTTTTTGCAATTCCTATCGGACCTAATCCACCATAGCCCTTATCATCAACAGAAAGCATGCAGTACCCGACGATCTCCGTCTTATCCTGATTCAGAGAATGACAATACTCTCCGGATCCTTTCCTTCTGCGATAGCTTCCTCTGCCTCAAATACCCATCTCCCCGGAAATTCTCTTTCTAAAAATCCGAGCAGTTCCTTTTTGTTGTCTTTATACGATGCCACAGTAAATTCTTTATCAAAAGAACTTGTATCAAAGCTGTCTATCAGCCTATTATCTGTAATATCTGCTTCCAGGTCAAAATGTCTGTCCCTGTTTAAGGTAAAACCATTTTTTTTGAAAAATATTTCTTTTCCTTCGTCCGGATCCGGTATTCCGGAAAAAAATTGTTAAAATCGTCCTACATAAATTTTGTTGATTCCGTTTTTATGAAGTGACTGGCACACCTGATTTAAGACCATCGTGCCATACCCTTTTCCCTGTTCTTCTTTTTTTTTTACGGCAAAGATGCTGATCCATGCAGACGCAGGATATAACTGTTCGTTATGGGAAACCTTCACTCCGACAAAACCTACCATCCTTCCGTTTTTTCATCTACAATTTTTTTGCTTTCCTCTGCGGAAAAATCAGGATCTTCAAATAAGCTTCCCAAAATACGTTCTTCCGCAATATGATATTCTTCCCGAAAAGTTCCCCTGCATAATTCATACACTTCTCCGGCATCCGAAACTTCCAGTGGTTTTAAACTTACTCTTTTCATATAATCCCACCAATCGTAGTTAATAATATAGGAAAGATCAAAAATCATACATCCGCCAGTCTTTGCAAAACATACAGACATTGCCTCCTGCAGGCGCTCCGGGTGTTCCCTGTACTGCTCAATGAACAGACTTCCTACCAGTCCCTCTTTATGCTCAGTAGCTTTTCGCCGCAATCTCATAGGAGCCTTCCACACTGTACCAGTACGCCGGCAGATTTTTTCTCTTTCGCCTCTGACATCCAGATATCGCTGTAGTAGAAACCTGACAAAATACGGTCTGTGAGTTCCGCATACCCCTGTCTGTGCAAGCTTCCCGGCATCACACCATGGGAATTCCGTACTTTCATACTGTTCACTTGCCCAATTAGCTCCTACCTGATAATACAGCGGATACCGAGGAACCGGTATAATCACAAAATTCGATTTCCAGACTAGTTTCATCTAACATTTCCCGGACACTTTTTATAAATCTTTTTTATGACAGATGCACGATACTCAAAAAACTTCCAAAATATTTTCCTGGTATTTCTCTCCATCCACTTTCATATTGTTCAATCGTATAGATATCTTCCGGCCAGTTTTCTCTGTTACGTGTGCATATGCTTCCCATTCAATCTGGAACATTCACTAAAATCTGTGGATAATCCGACATATCTCACCCGGTCCAGAACGATTCCATCCGGTTTATAGTTCTCTGCAAACTCTTTTAACAGGCTCAGTTCGTAAGAACACACTTCTTTGTTTCGGGGTTGACAAATATCTCGCCAAAGTCATCTATAGAACCTACTGTTTTTTAATGCTTTTTCTTCGGTACTTTTCTGAATGACTGCATTTCCGCCTTCATCCAGTCCATATACTTCGCATTGCCATCCTTCTCTGAATCCTTTCATAAGAGGATGTCTGTTTTTTATTGCCCTCCGCAAACACATCAAATGCTGCATAGCACTTCATTCCCTAACTCTCTGATTATCTTAAAACACTCTGCGGCGTAATCAATATCTGCGGCAAATTCCCCGTCAAATTCTGAATAATGATCTGCCAGACTGCTCTTGTACAGAACAAACCCTGACGTGTCCTTGACGCTTAAGATAATTCCTGTCATCCCGGCTGTTTTGCATTTTTCCATTGCCTCACGGAATTTTTCACTATCTAAAATGAGTTTTTTATTTGCGGATCTCAATCCAGACTTCGTAAACCTGATCCATAATTTATCCCTTTACAGCTCCGCTGACTGCCTCAATATAATTTTTCTGGAACATCATGAATACGATCAGCACCGGAATGATGGAGATAATTGTACCTGATGCAACATATCCAAATTTATAGCTGAACGAACCATTTAAGTACTGCAGTGCTGTTGCCAGAGGATATTTCTCCGGATCTGTAATACGATGATCGGCCATAAGAATGCGTTCCAGTTTGCAATAAAGTCAAAAATAACGATTGTTGATACACTTGGAAGTATTCCCGGAATCATAACATTTTTCCAGATTTTCAGTTCTCCGGCACCATCTAATTTTGCAGCTTCGATCAGTTCCTTTGGAATGCCAAGGTATGCTGTCGAAGTAAAATAATACTAAAGGCTTTTGTGGATGACGGAAGAATAACGCCTAACATCGTATTCAGTAAATGCATTTTCGTAATGATCAGATAGTTGATGATCATGCCTGCGGCTGCCGGAATAATCATCGTTCCAACCAATATCGTAAATATTATATTTTTTCCTTTAAACTCCATAGTTGCAAGTGGATATGCGCAAAGGGAAGAAAATACCACGTCAATTATAATTCCGCCAAAAGTGATGATCACTGTGTTCCAGATGTATTTTGGGAGATTCATATACTCCATAACTCCGGTATAGTTGGAAAACGAAAAATCACTGATACTAAAATGGAGATTGTAAATATTGGCTCTGTTCTTAACGAAGACAGTAATAACCAGATAAATGGTCCGGCACAGATGATTGCAATGACAATCAGCAATAAATAGGTAAAAAGTAATCTGCGGCTTTTTTGCTTTTCTTTTTCATGACAAGTTTATTCATTGTTTGTCATACCTCCTCTCTTACCATATACAAATACTACAATACTTAACATTGTTGTGACAACTGCCTGTACTGCTCCGATGGCTGCTGCATACCCAAATTGGAAATCCGAGAAAGCTTTCGTATATGAGTAATAATTGATAACCATTGTAGCGTCATTCGGACCACCCTTTGTCAATACAAACACAACATCAAATACTCCGATTGCCGAAATAACAGAATTCAGTGAACAGAACCAAATGTATGGTTTCAACATTGGTAATTTTATTCTTGTAAATACTTTTTACTGCATTGGCTCCGTCAATGGTTGCTGCCTCACAGAGTTCCTGAGGAATCCCTGTAAACCTGCCAGATACATCATCATATAATAACCAAGTCCCTGCCAGATAGTAATAAACATTAAACATATCATGGCCGTGTTTTTATCACTTAAGAATCCAAGCGGCATGGAAATGACTTTCAATTCTTTTAATGCTGTATTGATGATACCGCTGGTATCAAAAATAAATCCCACATAATAGAAACCGCTACCATAGAAGTAACAACCGGTATATAAAACAGGGTACGGAAAATCCCGATTCCTGGTAATTTCTTATTTACTAATACTGCTAAAAGAATTGATAAAATCTGAATAATAGGAACAACGACTACAAAAATAACGGGTTTTTAATTGAAATCCAAAATACCCTGTCATGAAAGGCTTTCACAAAGTTCTTCAGACCTACAAATTTTGTCTGTCCAAGTACAGAATAATCATAAAACATCAATACCAGACTTCCGATAATCGGTATTATGGTAAATAAAATAATAATAATCAGTGCAGGTGTCATAAATCCATATGCTTTTAATGTCTGTCTTCTCTGCACACTCGAATGTTTTCCGGTCATAAATAAAACCCTCTGTATGATATCGCCCCAGGAACCGATATCTATCCTGGGGCGGTGCATCAATTTACCCTGCTATATTCTATTCAAGTTCAGCAAGGATTCCATTTACATCTGCTTCTGCCTGATCTAATGCAGTCTGAACATCATCACCATTAGTGATCGCTGCTTCATATGCCTTATCAACAGCGGTCTGGATATTGGACTGATCTCCAATTCTAATGAAAAAGTCTTTAGAGGTTAAGCTTGCCTTTGCAGACATTGCACTTCTGTCCTTCCAGAGTCGCTGTGTCAGATGTGAAATATGGATCTTCACTTGCTGCTGTTGTTGACGGGAAGATAGAAACTTCTTTACAGAATGCAAGCTGGTTCGCATCGTTTGTCACATAGTTAGCAAATGCGATTGCTGCTTCATGGTTTTGCTTGCTTCCGGAACAACAAGGTTCATTAATGGGTTTCTGGATAATCCATTTTCCTGTTAATGGTGTGGATACACCAACTTTCTCATAAATATCCGGAGCCTCATCTTTGATTCTGGAAAGTGAGGAACCGGAAGAGCTTCGATTGCCAGTTTTCCGGATTCAAAAAGCTTTAACATCTCATCCCAGTCACCCCATTTTGTCTTAGGAATGACCCCTTTATCTGTATACTCTTTGTATTTGTTCAACAGGGTCAACCGTTTCCTGTGTATTAAATGCTGCTGCAGTCTTATCTGCATTTAATACATCAATGCCTTCCTCAAAGAGGATATTAAAAAATTCATCCGGCATAAAGAGGTATGCACCGGTTTTGTTGTAGAACTCTTCTGCTTCTTCTAATGCCTCATCAAATGTTGTAGGAACTTCTATTCCTGCCTTATCAAATAATTCCTGATTATAGAACATGATGTCGGTGATGCGTACCATGGGAATGCATATACGGAATCACCAATCTTGGCAGAATCCCAGAGATCCGGGATATAAATAGATTTCTGCTCATCTGTAGCTTCTTTGTTCAGATCAACTAATGCTCCCTGTCCGGCTAATGTTAAAGTAAACTGTGTGTTTAAGTTCACAACGTCCGGCGCTGCTCCTCCGGCTACGGATGTGACAAGTTTGGACTGGATATCTCCATAAGGAACGTCTGTCCAGTTAACTGTTACACCCGGATTCTCGCTTTCATACTGGGCGATCATGTCATTAAAGAAATCACCGAATGCTGCTTTTCAGATCGATTGTCCAGAACTCAATTGTTACATCTTCTCCTGATGCCTGATTATCCGCACTTGCAGTAGTCTCTGTGGCGTCTGATGCTGTGCTGTTGTCTGCTGCTGCGTTGCTGTCACTGCCACCACATCCAGCGAGCATGGAAACTGCCATAGCTGCACATAAAAGTGTACTTAAAAGTTTCTTTTTCATATTTTTTTCCTCCTTAAGAAAATAATCTATATAAACTCTGTCCGGTTTATAATCTCTTGTTCATCCGATCACGGATGGTGAAACAATATCTGACCATAAATTATAGTTAAGTTCTTCGATATTATTTTTCTCGAAGTAACAAAATGGCTGATATGTTTCTTCAAGTTCTTCAATACAGGCAAGTTCTCCATTTGCATACTGCTTTAAAATTCTTGCCGTGTCTGCCAATCTTCTGTCTAATCCTCCGATACGGATGGTCTGTATCTCAAATCCGAAAGATTTATTCTCTCTCTTCCACTGCTTTTCGAACGCAACATAAAATGCATCGAGTTCTCTGCGGATTACCGGGATATCTTCCCTTGCAATTGCAAGTAGTTCTTTTTTCTCCCTCCGTGTAAGCCTTTCGATTCTTATCCCGAGATCAGCTTTATGCTTTAACACTATGCATAGCAGCTGCATATTATTGAACATGTACGCCAGACATCCATGTGAAGCTGCCTGTTCCATATATATTTCCGCCTTTGTGCAAATCTTTCTGCTGTATCCTCTTTCACTACAAAATCAAACGTTCCGATCAGCGGATCGTTATAGAGCAGATATTTGCTGCAATTATTATGAATCCTGCCATCCTCAAGATAAGGATTCACGAGATCTATCTTCATAAATTCACTGAATTTGTACCCCGTAAGCTTTTCAAATGAACGGTCGTTCATCTGACTTTCATATGCCACCGATGCATCTTTAAAGAATGTTGGCAATACAGAAAAGCAGCTTGCTTCTGCCCCATCATCTCCCCAGCATGTGACTGTATAAGAATCTATTCCAAATTCTTTACAGGACTTCATAGATGCCCCACCAGCCAGAATACTATAGGCATTGTGAGGAACAAATCTGTCCATTTCCATGCACCACCGGCAAATCCAAGTCTTCTGCTGATTGGCAGCTGTTTCTCAACATTATCATGATAGCGCTTTTCTTCTGTTGAATAATAATCCCAGTAAACAATCTGTAATTCCTCCGGGATCGTAAAGCTGTTATCTCCATTGTCCAGCATATGGACAAACATATCACTCCACATCTGTGGTCTTAAATGATATTTTCTGCAAAGCTTAAGTACCATCGACAGATGCGCCATCATAAGCTCACTCTTCTTTTTAAATCCATTCTTTGTCAGGTACTTTCCTGCCCCTAAAAGCTCCGCTTCATCCATTCCAATATTGATAAAATCAGTGGAAAAACATTCCGATATATTTTTGATCACATGATCTAAAAATGTTTCTGTACGCTCATCACCGACTAAAAGAATATCTTTTGTGTCGGTGATTCTGTCATATTGCTCATATCTTACAATCTGATTCAAATGTGCAAGTGTCTGAATATATGGTCTCAATTCAATTCCGAATTCTTTTGCATATCTGTCCAGTTCACAGATTTCCTCATGAGTCATTCTGCCACGCATATATCCGAAATATGGTTCCTCTTCCACAAAAAGGTATCTTCCATGTAAAGTCCCACAAACTTATATCCCAGACAGGCTGCATAACAAATCATCTGCCGGATGGTATCTGTTTTCAGTACTGCATTTCTGGACAAATCCAGCATAATGCCAAAATCACTGAAACTACATTTTTCCCCGATCTCCTGCTTTACCTGATGTTCCATTCCTGAAAGAAGAAGCAGTGCACGGCACATATCCGGCAAGCATCCGTATTCCACCACATACCTGTCATCCTCTCTGTGGATAAAATAGCCATCTCTGTCTGTGTTCTTTAATTCGATGACAGCAGTCTGATCAAGACTTTTCTCTTCACGGAAAAGATCTGTATATTTTTTCATTTCTTCAATTGCTTTCTGTTCCTGCTGCTGCGTATTCAAAATTGCAAGATTCATATTTTATCCTCTCAACTGTTCCTGATAGCTGCAATTATAACATGACCTCAATTTTGCACAAGTAGTCTGGCCTTTTCGGAAAGTAGAATATAAAATATGACCAAAACAAAAATTGTCTGAAATTACTTTCAGACAATTTCTACACTTATCTCTTTTTTCTGCAAATGCTCTATATAATTTCATACTTCAATTCTAAGAACTTTCTTCTTCCATTAATTCTGCATTTCCCTGAACAGCGGACATAGTTTCTTTGTATTTTTTTACCTTATAATACGTATTATTTGCAAAATAATATGCAAACAAGACATCAAGCAGCATAAGCAGTGAAAACTGTGGCGACACCATATTTCCAGCCTCTGCATTTTTCGTTCCCGCCACTCGGATCAATTCGTCACAGCACTCTGCCGTCTCAGCATTTTCATTTGTTGTTATGTAAACCACTGATGCACCTTTCTTTTTGCGATCCGCACACTGTTGTTCACTTCTTTCGTTTTTCCGCTCAATGAGATTGCGATCACCAGTGTTTCTTCATCTGTAAGCGCCGCACACATCTGCATTAGCTGCGCATCTGTCACTGCCTCCATCGGGAGTCCGATGCGGATAAACGCTGCTGAAACTCCTTTGCGATCAACCTGGACTTCCTATTCCAAATATATAGATTTTACGTGCATTCTCCAGCTTCTCAACTACTTTCCTTATCTGTTTCTCATTCAACAACCCAAACTCTTCCTGAAGAATACTCGCATAACTTCCTTTTTTATCTTCTTCGTAAAACTACTGATATCCGGTTCTATATCCTCTTTCGGAATATCATTTTCCAAATCCTTTTCATAAGAAAAATCAATTCCTGTATCCCTTATACCCACATTTCTTCGAAAATCTTGACAAAGCTGCTTCCGACACATAAAGACGTTTGGAAATGTTCTTAGATGAAAAATCCATTTTTTCCGTATTGCTGAGAAAAAATCTGCAATGCTTCGTTCTACCGGTGTCATATTGTTATAGGAATTAAACATATTCTGTTTGGTTTCATTCTGATAATATATCATAGAATTCTCGCTACTCTTTCCAATCCATGAGTTCTAATATTTTTCTTTCAAAATATGTGCTGTTTTTTTTGTGTGTCATAACCGATGGATGATCACCTGTTCCCATTCCATCGTTTTTATTCATTAACGGCAATTCTAAAAATAGCATTTCACTCCCTGCCTGCTGCATTCTTCCGCAACTGTCTGTATTGCGGGCAGTAACGTTCTCTCCATCAAGCCATACTGTAATAAAATTGGTGTATCTGGATATACTTCTGAAATTCTCCGGACAAATGCCAGATATCTGGCACCAAACTTTTCTTTTCTGCCCTCATCATCTCTAGTATAACTTGCATCATTCGTTCCGAGATTGATTGAGATTAAACCAGTGGACAAAATCCAAATCCTTACCTGTCTCAAATAATTCCGGCATTAAAATATCCGTAAGCGGCAATTCGGTCTCCGGTGGTATCCATCTGGAAATAATTCCACCCCCACTCCAGCAGACATACCATGGATCTGCCGATACTTCCTTTGCTATCAGGTAAGGATATGCTTTTGTCACATCTTCCGTCTTTGTTGTAAAACAGTATCTGACTGCCACCGTTCACTCCATAACCAGCAGTAATGGAATCCCCGATAAACAATAATTTTCTGTTGGTTTTATATTTCCATCCTTTGGTTCTGTTGGTTTTATATTTCCATCCGTATCAATCTGAATGGATCTGCATACGCTGCCCCATATTGCATTTCAGTTAATTTCATAACTTTTACGACTGTATGTTTTCGTAATGATCCGATGTCCATTTTCAGCATTGTTTCCGCAAGACTGACCGATCCCATCATGCCCGCCGTGTTTGCAAGCTTTGCAGGAACGATCTCCACGATTCTAAGTCCCGGTGCGATCTGCGCTTTCACCTTCCGGTTTACCTCCGAAAGCACATACTCCTGCGCCATGATGCCGCCTCCAAGAATGATCCTGGATGGATTGAAAATACAGCATAGCGTTACAAGACCTGTGCAGATATCGTCGATCCACGCATCAATCTGCTCTTTGATCTCCGGTCTGTCCTTTGCCGCAAATATTTTTTGCCGTTATCCAGAGATCCATCGACTTTTTTTACGTCTGACCAGTCCGGTCGTGGAAGCGCACCGCTCATAGCAGCCCTCCAGACTGTCCGTTCCCGCCTTTTCTTCCGGGTGGATCACCATTCCGCCAAAGCTTCCGGCAGAAAAAGAATACCCCGGGTAAACGCTTCCGTTCATCACAATGCTTCCCCCGACACCTGTTCCATAGGTCAGACATAAAAATCATCGCATCCAGTGCCTGCTCCTGAACGGAGTTCGCCAAGAGCCGCCGCATTGACGTCATTCTCCACTGCGGCAGGCACACAAAATTCCTCTTCCATGATCTGCTTTACCGGCATGCCTGTGTATCCCGGAATATTGCTGTTCGCATAAAAAATGCTTCCATCTTCCGTATTCACTTCCCCGGCAGTGCTGATCCCGATCGCTTCAAAATCGTGATAGGAATGGATCAGTCCTTTGACACGCTCCATCAGTGCCGCTCCGCCTTCCGATGCGCGCGTCTCTGTCTCACGCAGCTCCACGAATGTCTCTCCGTTCCAGAGACCGGACTTGATCATTGTTCCCCCGATATCCACAGCCACAATTCTCATAATTTCTCCTTTTTTATTTTTCGATCGCTGCCACGAATCTTGCCGTGATCTCCGCCGGTCTTGTGATCGCACCGCCGACTACCAGTGCAAAAGCTCCTGCCTCCAGTGCCTTCTTTGCCTGCTCCGGATAGTGGATATGTCCCTCTGCGATGATCTTTGCCGGGCATGTTTCGGAAAGTTCATGGATGAAATCAAAATCGATATCATCACAGCCCTGTGTCTCCGGTGTATATCCACGCATGGTCGTGCCGACAAAATCGGCTCCGGCATTGGCACATGCGATTCCTTCCTCGATGGTTGCACAGTCTGCCATCACAAGCTGCTCCGGATATTTTGCCTTGATTGCCTCGATAAACTGTGCTGCCGTGCTTCCATCCGGTCTTAATGCGCTTGTTCCCTGTACCGCAAGGATATCCACACCGCATGCCACCAGCTCATCCACTTCTTTCATGGTAACCGTGATGTACATCGGTGTTCCCTCATAGTCTTTTTAATGATACCGATGACCGGAACAATTAATCCGCCTTTTATCTGATCAAATATTGCCTGCCCTGTCCATTTTTTATTATTTCTCCTTTTATGAATAGTTGCTCTTTCCATTTATAAGCAATAGCATAGCCCCTCTACATTTGATTTTCAATCATTCTGCTGTTTTTGAAAGTAGTTTTAAAACGATAGAACATTTTTTCAACCTTATTCAAAATACTCTTATGTTTTTAAAAGAGTGTTTTTAACCATTTTCTGAATGAAACCGGAGTAAAAATATGATGCTTCGGATCAGCCATTCCATACCCAGACAAATCCATACCCCCCCACAATACCTGCACCTGATTTTATAGATAACAGATAGCTTAATCCTACACGTACTATCCACATAACCCCAAGCGAAACATAGGAAGTAAATTTCACATCTCCCGCTGCTCTCAATACATTTGGAAGCACATTGATGTTGACCAAAATAATACCATTGGCAGCGTTATAATAACCAGTAGTTTGTATATATCTCCAATGGTATCCGCCGGAGCCTGATATAACCCTAATATTAATTTTAAAAATGGAACCATAACTGCTAATGACAATAAAATTGAGAACTCTCCAAGCCAGATCATTTTCTTTCCATAATTTTTTGCCATGCTTCGGTCACCGGCTCCAATACACTGTCCCACAACAGGTACTGCGAGATTCGATACTGCAAGTCCCATTGCATAAAATACCGCAACAGTGGAATTGGCAACAGCGTTTGCAGCCACACTTTTCGTTCCAAGCTTTTACAATAAACATTGATACCAGAATGGCTCCTCCGTTAAAACACAATTGCTCCATTGCAAAAGGGATACTGGTCTGAATTACTGAGGTTAAAATACTTCCGTTTATCCGCATAATATCCTTTAATCGGATACTCAGCCCACTCTTTTTCCCCTAACAGACAATATAGCGCCACTCCTCCACCGATCACCCTTGCCAGATTTAAGGAGAGCGATGTGCCAATAATATCCAGTCGTAAAATATTTATAAAAATAAAACTTGCAAACAGATGAATGAGATTAATAATCATTGATAATTTTAAACATATTTTTGTCTGACCAATCCCCCGGAACACTGCTACACATCCCATATATAGTGAAAGGAAAATGCAGGAAATTGCACATCCAATCAAATATTCTGTCGCCTTTATTTTTGACACAGATATCCGCATCCGCAAACATTGCATCGATAAGAGATCCCGCAAAAAAAGAAAGTACTATGGAAAAAAAGATGGCTGACGCAACCGTAAACATTACAATCTGTCCTGCGGCTTTTTTACCATATTCATATTTCCATTTCCTTTATACTGAGCGATAATAACAGTACCTGCCGCAGATATCGAACTAAATATAGCATATGTCATTGCGTAGATTGAGACACCAGACTGACTGCTGATACCGACTCCTGACTGGACGAACTGATCATTGCGGTTGTCAGCAGACCTATAATGCTCACAAAGAATTGATCCATAATTAATGGTACAAGCATTTCAAAGATCTGCTGGTACGTAAAATAATTGCTGCTAAGACTTTTCTTCAAAAAATTATCTGCTGTCGTTCCGGCTTTTAACCCAGTTTTCCATTCTGATTTCATTTGCAAATCCCCACATTATTGATACTTCTGCAATATTATCTATATAACCCCAGATTGTTTATTTTTCAATGTATTTTATAAAAACTGTATTTACTTTCAATTTATTTTTTACCATGGAA
>VOFH01003580.1_pt1 | contig 14571 bp, 27 predicted proteins | sample 5384091 | NCBI WGS metagenome assembly VOFH01 (sample SAMN12384727, study PRJNA508395) | human gut metagenome | isolation source: healthy gut G | host: Homo sapiens
TCTATGCAGAGCTTAATCCATATACATTGGAAAAGGTTTACGTACCCAAAAACAGACAAAAGAAAAAGCAATGCAGCGGCATTGTTGCAATATTTAATCCAAAAAATAAAGCGTTGGTAATCTGAAGCGTTGAAAGCTGGTGAATGTTCTGACTTAATCGGTAATGATGCAAAGTGTTTGGTGCGTCAATGCCCGCAACAAAAGCGTCAAAGGGGACAGGCTGAATCATGGGAAAAAGAAAAGAAGTCCGCTGGAACATTCACGCCAAAAAGTCCAAAAAAGGACGCTGATTTACATCCTGGTTGCCATAGGTTTTGTATTGTGGCCGTTGTAATACTTAGCTTTGCATTGGCAGCCGGTGGAGTACCATTTTCGGTTGGGTGATTAGGTCACTGCAGACTACGAAAGATGCACCATTTTCTCTGCATGTGCTGGATGTGGGAAAAGCAGCTATGGTCGTTTCGTCAGGATAAAACGAGAAGTTATTGATGGCGGAACCACAGACGGCGGAGATACGCTGACGACCTATTTACAGCAGATGGATGTTTCTCAAATTGATTTGGTCATCAATACCCACCCGGATAACGACCATTTGCAGGGCTTAAAGCAAGTTGGAGAGCACTTTACCGTCAATCAAATGATTGTGCCCGACTTGCCGCAGGATTTGCTGCCTTCTACAGATGAATATCTATCGACAATGGAAGTATATCAGGAGAAAAGATGTCCCAATCAAACAAGCAGTACCCAATGAGACGGTTTGGCTTGATGAATTAAAGATTGAGTTTTTAGCGCCGTTACAGTTTTATGATACAATGAATAATAATTCTGTTGTGGTAAAACTAACCTACGGTGATACTTCCTTTTTAATGATGGGTGACGCAGAAAAAGAGGAAGAGCAAGATTTGCTAAACAGTGGTGCGAATTTACAAGCAGATGTCATTAAAATTGGACATCATGGCAGTAAGACTTCCCACAACGCAGGAGTTTTAAATGCAGTACAGCCGGATATGGCAGTTATTTCTGTAGGGCCGGACAAAATGAACTGCCAAAATCCGAAAAGTATTGCAAAGGCTTGAAGCATCTAATGTAAAACATATCGTACAGATAGTTCAGGCACTGTTATTTTTATGAGCGATGGCGCTGACATTACCGTTGCAACGGAACAATAAAAAGGAGAAAATCACATGAGCAGAAAAATTGTAATCGACCGTTTTGAAGGAACCTATGCTATTTGTGAGGACAAAGACCAAAAGTTTTTTGCAATTGAAATTGCAGAATTGCCGCAGGGAGCAAAAAGAAGGCCATGTTATTGAAATCAAAGATGACGGTACTCTTTCCATTGACCAGAAAGAAACAGACCTGCGTCAAAAAAAACAAAAATTGCAAAATAGCTTGTGGAAATAAACATGAGATACAGAAAGAACCTCTATGCATAAGAGACGAATATGCATAGAGGTTCTTTTTATCTATTTTAGGAAAGTTTTCAGCAATGTTTTTTTGAAAGACGTATAAGGCGCATAGCGAATGGGAATATCAAAACGGTTGGATTTCTTTAAAATAATTTTTGATGGCTGAATGTAAGGAAAGATTGTTTTTCCGTGATAACTGCCCATACCGCTTTCACCAACACCTCCAAACGGAAGATGATGAGATGCCAAATGCATAATGGTGTCGTTGATACAACCTCCGCCAAAAAGATAAACTTTGTAAAATTCGTTTTTGTGTGGTTTTGCAGTTGCTGAATAAATATAATGCCAAAGGTTTTGGACGGGAACGTATCCATGTAATGACGTCTTCTATGTCATGATATGTCAAAAGAGGAAGAATCGGGCGAATATTTCTTCCTGCATGACAGGAGAATCAGGGGTGTACGTTGTCCAAGATGGTAGGCGCAATTTGTCCATGTTCATTGCCTACGCCTCCTGTTATGATTTCCTGACCGTCCATCAAATCCATAAGGCGGTGAAAATGTTTTTCATTGATAATTTTAGGATAGTTCTGATTGTCCAGCGGGTAGCTTCCCAAAAAATCACTTAAATACTGCTTCATGTAATACATCAGAGATTCTTTGACAGTATTGTGAACATACACATAATCAGGCGCTACACAGGTTTGACCTGCATTTAACAGTTTGCCGAATACAATCCGTTTTGCCGCCAAAGCAATATTTGCCGTTTCGTCCACAATACAAGGACTTTTTCCGCCAAGCTCCAAGCAAACGGGCGTTAAATGTTTGGAGGCCTTTTCCATAACCAATTTACCCACAGAAGTACTGCCCGTGAAAAAAGATAAAGTCGAATTTTTCTTCCAGCAACAAAGTGTTTTCTTCTCGTCCGCCTAAAACAACGGCGATATGCTTTTCAGAAAAACATTCCGATACCATTTGTTCCATTAATTTGGCAGTATGCGGTGCATAGGCAGAAGGTTTTAAAATAGCGCAGTTTCCCGCAGCAATTGCTCCAATCAGAGGAACCACGTTTAATTGAAACGGATAGTTCCAAGGGGCCATAATCAAAGTTACGCCAAGCGGTTCCGGCATGATAAAACTGACAGCAGGGAATTGTACCATAGGAGTGGGCACTCTTTTCAGTCTTGTCCATTCATTGAGATGTTCCAATGTATGACGCAGTTCATTTTTACAATGCCGATTTCGTCATATAACTCTCAAACGAAGATTTGTTCAAATCAGACTTCAGCGCAGTATAAATATCATGTTCATGTCTGTCTATCCACTTTTGCCAAGTTACGCAATGCCTGCTTGCGGAACAGAACGGATTTTGTGGTATCGGTATGAAAAAATCTCGCTGCTGCTGTACAAGTTCTGTAATATTCATGGGTTTCACCGTTCTTTCCAATAGATTGTTTGAAAACAGTATATACCGTTTTTCAAACAAGTTACAACAAAGTAGAAATATGTTTTGACTTTATCTTTTGTTCTGATTATAATTTTAATCACACAATGCAGAGAAATTTGTCAAATTGTGTGCTGGAATCTATCATATTGGGAGGAAGTACAATGCAGTCGATTTTGCCGGGATGTACCGCCATTATAAAGGAAATCATTATCAAGTATTGTACTTGGCAAAACACTCCGAAACCTTGGAGGATATGGTGGTGTATCAAGCATTATACGGAGAACGCGGTATTTGGGTACGTCCTGCTTCTATGTGGAATGAAATAGTGAATTATCAAGGCAAACAGGTAAAAGAGGTTTACGTATATTGAAACAGAATGAACATACACTGGAGCAAATTTGTGCGGATTTGTGTAGTAGAGAGCAGAAACGCGGCAGTATTGGTTTGCTGGGAGAAAAGTATTGCATGCAGGACTGAAATTTATTTTGAACCGAATTCGGATTTTCATGAAGTGAAAATCAATGGATTTGTTGCCGACATTTGCAATGCTGAAGGCATCATTGAAATTCAAACCAGAAGTTTAGGCAAACTAAAACGTAAGCTGGAAGTATTTTTTGCAGAACGTGCCTGTTACAATTGTTTATCCCATTGCGCATACCAAATACTTATGCTGGGTGGACGAAGAGACAGGTACTGTGACAGGCAGGCGGAAATCTCCCAAAACAGGCAGTGCTTGGGATTTGTTCAGGGAATTGTATCCATTGCGGTCTTTTTTTGACCATCCTAATTTTTGTGTTTGTGCCGCCTTGATTGACTTGAGGAATACCGTTTGCTCAATGGGTGGAGCAAAGATAAAAAGAAAGGGTCTACCCGTTATGACCGCATTCAATTCAGTTGGTTGAATTGATTTATCTCATGACAGAGGAAGATTACCGTGCTATTATACCTAATACTTTGCCTAAAAGTTTACTTCCAAAGAGTTTAGTAAAGCCGTTCATATCTCACTGTCTTCTGCCCAGAGAGCATTGCTGATTTTATATCAGCTGGGTGTGGTACAGCGTGTGGAAAAACAAAAGAATGCATATATTTATGAATTAACAGAATTATAAACAGAAGGTAAAAGGAGAAGTGAAAATGTTAACAGTAGGAACAAAAAGCACCAAATTTTACATTACCCGATAAAGACGGAAACATGGTTTTCTCAGTGATTTTGCAGGAAAAAGGTTGTGCTGTATTTTTTATCCCTAAAGATAATACGCCGGGGTGTACCAAACAAGCCTGCGGTTATCGCGATGAATACGGAGAATTTGCAAAACAGAATGCGGTGGTCATCGGCATTAGTAAAGACAGCGTAAAATCTCATGGAAATTTTGCTGCTAAATTTGAACTTCCTTTTGTTTTGCTTGCAGACCCGGATTTGATGCCATTCAAAAAATATGATGTATGGCAGGAAAAGAAGTTATACGGAAAAACATATATGGGTGTGGTTCGTTCTACTTATATCATTGACGAAGCGGGAACCATTACACATGTGTTTGAAAAAGTAAAAGCCGGACACAGATAAGCACAAACAGTGCTGTCCATTCTTGCACAGGCATAATAAATTCATTGAGAAGAGAAAACAGAGTCGTGTCAGGCGGCTCTTTTTATTGTCATATAAAAGTGATTTGTTGCCTGCATAAATTTTCATGCAAATAAAAAATCAGTTGACTTTTTATGTTATCTGCATATAATAAACATATGAACAATTATTCATATGAATGGATGTGAAGTTGATATGAGTGAACAAGAACCTGTTTTAGAGCAATGTGATTATATGCATTTACATGAAAAGGTGATTGAACAAGTACAGGAAGAAATGCCGGAAGAAGAAATTCTTTTACGATTTAGCCGAATTATTTAAAGTCTTTGGAGATTCTACCAGAATCAAAATTCTGTACGTGTTGTTTCAGTCAGAAATGTGTGTATGCGATATTGCGCAGCTTTTGAATATGAGTCAGTCCGCCATATCTCATCAATTGCGGGTACTTAAGCAAGCGCAGCTTGTTAAAGTACCGCAGAGGAAAAACAGTATTTTATTCGTTGGCTGACGCTCACGTAAATACCATTTTAAATCAAGGTTTGGAACATATTGAAGAATAGTGTATTGGAGGACTTTATTATGAAAAAGATTTTTATATTGGAAAACTTGGATTGTGCAAACTGTGCAGCAAAAATGGAGAATGCTATCAGCAAACTGGATGATGTGGAAAACGTATCCATCAGTTTTATGACTACAAAAATGGTTTTAAAAGCAGATGAGGATAAAATGGACGCAGTGATTGCGGAATCAAAAAATCATTAAAAAATTGAACCGGATGTAGTCATGAAGCCAAAAGCATAATGAAAGAAGGTTTCCTATGTTAAAAAGAGGCTGATTCGTATTATAGTTGGCGCGGTCATTTATGCGGCGGCAATTTTGATTGACATATTTGCAGGAATCAATCATTGGATTGTGTTTGGTATCTTTTGGTCTCTTTTTCTTATAATTGGCGGAGATGTTATTTGGAAAGCGCTGCGCAACATAGCCAGGGGCCGTATATTCGATGAGAACTTTTTAATGTTGATTGCCACTGTGGGTGCCTTTGTATTTGCAGGATTACCGTGAAGGTGTAGCTGTAATGCTGTTTTTATCAGGTAGGAGAACTGTTTCAGTCGTATGCAGTCAATCGTTCCAGAAAGTCCATTTCGAATTAATGGATATTGCGCCGGGTTTGCAAACGACATGCGCGGCGGAAAGCTGGAAACAGTTGACCCGGAAGAAGTGGAAGTGGGCGAGACCATTGTTGTAAAGCCGGGAGAAAAATCCCGTTGGACGGTGTTGTGCTGGAGGTACTTCTTTTTTGGATACTTCCGCACTGACAGGCGAGTCTGTTCCAAGAGAAGTGCAGCCTGAAAGCAGTGTATTAAGCGGCTGTATTAATAACACAGGAGTATTGACCATTGAGGTTACAAAGGAATTTGAAGATTCCACTGTTGCTAAAATTTTGGATTTGGTGGAAAATGCAAGCAGCAGAAAAAGCAAATGCAGAAAACTTTATTACAAAGTTTGCAAGATACTATACTCCTGTCGTTGTAATTGCAGCAGTACTGCTTGCGGTCATTCCTCCGTTGTTCCTTGGTATGAATTCCTTAGACGTCTGGAGCGAATGGGTACGCCGTGCACTTACGTTTTGGTTATTTCCTGTCCTTGTGCACTTGTTATTTCTATTCCTCTGGGATTCTTCGGCGGAATTGGCGGTGCATCAAAATGGGGTGTACTTGTAAAAAGGCAGCAACTATTTGGAGGCTCTTGCCAAAGCGGAAGTGGTTGTCTTTGACAAAACAGGAACGCTTACAAAAGGTACGTTCCAAGTAACGGAAGTGCATCCAAACGGCATGAGTGAAGAGGAACTGTTGGAATTAACGGCATATGCCGAATATCATTCCAATCATCCCATTGCTACATCTATTGAAACAGCATATGGAAAAGAGATTACGCCGGAACGCCTTGGTTTAGTGGAAGAAATAGCAGGCCACGGCATTCAGGCACAGATTGACGGTCGCACTGTTTATGCCGGCAACGCAAAGTTAATGGAATTGAAGCAAATTTCGTTTGAACCTGTTCATGCAGTGGGGCACAATTGTATATGTAGCGGTGGAACATCAATACGCAGGTTATCTTCTAATTACTGATGAAGTTAAAGAGGATGCCAAAGAGGCCATTGCAAAAATTGAAACAGCTTGGTATTAAAAAAGACAGTGATGCTGACAGGTGACCGCAAATCTGTAGCGGAACAAGTTGCCAATGAATTGGGTATTGATGAAGTACATTCTGATTTGTTGCCTGCTGACAAAGTGGAACAAATGGAAAGTTTATTTGCAGAGAAATCCAAGAAGGGCAAGCTGGTGTTTGTGGGGACGGCATTAACGATGCCCCTGTTCTTGCAAGAGCTGATATTGGTATTGCAATGGGTGCACTTGGTTCCGATGCTGCAATTGAAGCTGCAGATATTGTAATTATGAACGATAAGCCGTCTCGCATTGCAACAGTCATGGGCATTTCCCGAAAAACATTAAATATTGTCATACAAAATATTTCACTGGCATTTATTGTGAAGTTTGCCGCATTGGTATTGGGCGCTTTTGGTATGGCAACATTATGGGAAGCGGTATTTGCAGACGTTGGAGTTGCGGTATTGGCAATTTTAAATGCAATCAGAGCTTTAAGATATAAAGAAAAATAGAAAAAGAAGGGCTTACAGCAGCCCTTCTTTTTTTATGGATGATATAAATTAACACCTGTCCAAGTTTAGTGTTTTATTGCATATATATCTGATACGAAAAAATCAGTTCTGTATTAGGTAGCTTGTCATATTCCAATATTTGCCACATATACTAGAAACAAGTATAGGAAACAGGAGAGTGATGAGATGGGCAATACAATCCATTATTTTATCAATACAAACAGTTCAAAAGGATTTGTCAGTTTTTTAAATCCAATTTTGAACCTCTGGAACGGGTTATTAAGTTGGACAACTATCCAACTGCAATTGTAGAAGAATTAATAGGAAAAGCCAGTTCCATTGCAACAGAAAAAGGTTATCAGCAGGAAATTATTCACAGTTGTATTGATAATAGTATAGAGGGAATCATTTTACCTCAGTTAAAACAGGCTTATTAAATATCCCTGCGTACATTGACTACGGATATTCCGTTTACAAACTGATGGATAATGAGACTGTGCAGGATATGCAGGAAGCATTAACAAAATCTCATGAATATTTTGCAAAAGCATTAAAGATACATGATGACTGGGAAAAATCTATATTACCAATATGAATTTTGCTAAGATGAACCAGTTGACTTCCGATACTATATTAAAAATTTTGGGCGGACATACACAAAATAAAAAGGGCAGCAGTGTCAACCGCTTATTCGGTGCTTCTACTATCCACGGACCGATTGATTATATAGAAAATATTACTGCTGATATTGAAAAAGAGATATTTTATAAAAAAGGCAGACCGGGTACGGGAAAATCCACATTTTTGAAAAAGATTGCGGAACGTGCCATGATAAACGGTTATCATGTTGAAATCTATCATTGTGCGTTTGACCCTAACAGTTTAGATTTGGTTGTGATTCGCGACTTAGGCATCTGCTTGTTTGATAGCACATCGCCACATGAATATTTTCCATCACGTGATAGTGACGAAATTATAGATATTTATCAGGAAGCAGTAAAAGAACATACGGATGAGGAACATAAAGAGCAAATTGCACAGCTGCAAAAACAATACAAAGAAACGGTAGCGCAAGCGATAGGATGTATCAATAAAAGCAAACCGTTATCATCAAATATATCAGGAAGATGTATTAAGTAAAATCAACAATGTTAAGTGCAAGCAATCAATGAATAAGGCAATAGTAAAATTACTGAAAATAAAATAATTTCTTAAAATTATTGCTTGTCCGAGAACTCAGACATAACATTGTTGATTTTAAATAGAAATATTTTTTATTTTATATTTTGTTATAGATAAATGGATAAAAGTTAGAAAAGAAGGTATAAAGATAAAAAAAAATATTGAAAAAAAAGCAAAAAAAAGGAATACAATATATTCCGTAGTATTAGGGACTGCAATAAACACTTTATATTTGATATAAAAACAAAAATATAATGATTTTTTTTTTTAACAAATGTCCTGTTATTAAAAAAAAAAAGACACGCTTACTGTTTTTGTGCAATTTAGACAAATGCTGTTTTATTTCTAGAAATTGGATAAAGAAATATTTCCCAGCACTGGAATCGCCAGGGGGGTGTTTTTTATTATGCTTTAAGCCGAAAAAAAGTATTCAAAAGCCCTATTTCATTAATGCAATATTCATAATTTACAATTATGAAGAAAAAAATTTTTATGCGTTTAGACCATTTGTTGTTTCTTAACGAAAAAAAGTTGACAATAAGGCGAAATTGTTATACAATGTGTTCGTAGCTTAGAAGCTTTTAAATTAGTAAACAAAAGCGTTCTTAATTACTCATTTTAAGACGTTTTTTGTTTAAATTTTCGACAGAAATAGGAGGTTATCAGAAATGAAATTAACACCAAGAGAACTCGAAAAGTTGCAAATGCACTGCATTGGCAAACTAGCTGAAGAAAGAAAAGCAAGAGGGGTAAAACTTAACTACGTTGAGACTATTGGCTATCTTTGCGCTCAGCTACATGAACTTGCAAGAGACGGCAAGACTGTTGTTGAACTAATGCAATTGGGTACAAAAATGTTGACTAGAGCTGACGTTATGGAAGGCGTTCCAGAGATGATCCACGACGTTCAAATCGAAGCTACATTCCCAGACGGCACAAAACTAGTTACAGTACACAATCCAGTTCAATAATTTAAAGAGAGGGGATTAGAAACATGCGTATCGGAGAAGTTATTCCAGTAGAGAGAGAAATCGAACTTAACGCGGGCAAAAAAACTGTCCAAGTTAAAGTTGTTCACACACAGGCGATAGACCAGTTCAAGTGGGCTCTCATTTCCACTTCTTTGAAGTAAATAAAATGCTTCAGTTTGACAGAGCTGCTGCATTTGGCTTCCGTCTAGACGTTCCATCCGGAAATGCTGTTAGATTTGAGCCAGGTGAAGAGAAAGTTGTTACTTTGGTAGAATTGGGTGGCAACAAACGTTCCTTTGGTCTAAACAACTTGACAAATGACCAAGCAGTTCCTGCAAACCTAGACAAAGCTATGAACAATGCTAAATTGAAAGGCTTTGTAAAATAAGAATATTTTATTCACATAAGGAGGTAATGAGATCATGAAAATTTCTGGACAACAATATTCAATGATGTACGGCCCAACTGTTGGTGACAAGTTAGATTGGCTGATACAGATCTTATCATCGAAGTAGAAAAAGACTACACCGTATACGGTGATGAATGTAAATTCGGTGGTGGTAAAACACTACGTGACGGTATGGGACAATCTGTTAACACAACAAGTGCTACAGGTGACCTAGACCTAGTTTTGACAAATGCTCTTGTTGTTGACTACACAGGCATTTTCAAAGCTGACATCGGTATCAAAGATGGCGTTATCGCTGGTATCGGTAAAGCTGGTAACCCAGATATTATGGATGGCGTAACACCAGGCATGGTTGTTGGTGCTTCTACTGAAGCTCTTGCAACAGAAGGTATGATCGTTACAGCTGGTGGTATTGATACTCACATCCACTACATCTGCCCACAACAAGTTGATACTTCTCTATTCAGCGGTATCACAACAATGGCAGGTGGCGGTACTGGTCCTAACGACGGTACAAACGCTACAACATGTACTCCTGGTCCTTGGAACCTAGCTATGAGGCTAAAAGCAGCTGAAGAGTATCCAATGAACCTACTATACTACGGTAAAGGTAACTGCTCTGCTCAAGGTTCTTTGGAAGAGCAAATCTTGGCTGGTGCAGCTGGTCTAAAAATCCACGAAGACTGGGGTTCAACTCCAGCAGTTATCGATTCTTGCTTAACTGCAGCTGATAAATATGACGTTCAAGTTGCTGTTCACACAGATACATTGAACGAAGCTGGTTGTGTTGAAGATACTATGGATGCTATCGCAGGCAGAACAATGCATACATTCCATACAGAAGGCGCAGGCGGCGGTCACGCACCTGACATCATCAAAGTTGCTGGTTTCCCAAATATCTTGCCAGCATCTACAAACCCAACAATGCCATACACAGTTAACACTTTGGATGAGCACTTGGATATGTTGATGGTTTGCCACCACTTGGATAACAGAATTCCTGAAGACGTTGCTTTCGCTGACTCCAGAATTCGTCCAGAAACAATCGCAGCTGAAGACGTTCTACATGATATGGGTGTATTCTCCATCATGTCTTCTGACTCTCAAGCTATGGGTCGTCCTGCTGAAGTTATTACAAGAACATGGCAAGCAGCTCACAAAATGAAAAACAACGTGGTAAATTACCAGAAGATGCTGAAGGTAATGATAACTTCCGTGTAAAAAGATATGTTTCTAAATACACAATCAACCCAGCTATTGCACAAAGGTATTTCTCATGTTGTAGGTTCTGTTGAAGTTGGTAAATTTGCTGACTTAGTTGTATGGAGCCCAGCATTCTTCGGCGTAAAACCTGAGATCATCATCAAAGGCGGCGCTGTAACTGCTTCCAGAATGGGTGACGCTAACGCTTCTATCCCAACTGTACAACCAATCATCTACAAACACATGTTTGGCGCACACGGTGCTGCTAAATATGATACATGCATCACTTTCGTATCTCAAGCTTCTCTAGATAACGGCATCAAAGAGAAATTGGGTCTACAAAAGAAAGTTGTTGCTGTTAAAGGCTGCCGCAACATCGGCAAAAAAGATCTTAAATTCAACGATGCAACTCCAGAGTTGACAGTTGATCCAGAAACATATGTAGTTAAAAAGCTGATGGCGTTCTACTAACTTGCGAAGTTGCTAAGAACTACCATTAACACAACTTTACTACCTATTCTAATTTTAAGTTTCAAACTTAAGATTAATGACGTAATGTAGTTATGTGGTTTTGTAACCACTATGGCCCAACTACATAGTAGTTGCTTTTTCCAAATAGATAATAGCGTATAATGTTTCAATTATACGCTATTATATTTGGTTGATGGGGGCACTTATTATGGGCATAACAGAACCATTTGCTGACGATTGACAGCTGAGGTTCACCATTGCTGTATTAGGAGAATTTAAATATGTTATGTGAACAAATATTGGGAACTTTAAGTGATGAGCAATTTAAAAACTTGAAGGTTGATTATGTAGATATTGAATGGCATGAAGCTTTCAAAAAGTTACATAAGAAAAAACTCAAGACGGTCGTGACCTTGGTATCTCACTGGGAAATGAGATTTTAACCAGAGGTTTAAATCAGGATGACGTGCTTGGTGTTGATGGCGATACTGTTATTGCTGTAAACATTCCTGCTTGTGAGGCTTTAGTTATGACAGTGGACAACGATGTTCGCATGGTTGCTAAAAGTATGTTACGAAATTGGAAACAAACACGCTACACTTTTTCGAGGCGAAGGTGACTACCAGTTTATTACTCCACTAGACCTTCCAATAAAAGCGCTGATGGAAAAACTAGGCGTTAAGTTGAACGCAAAACAGTTAAATTCGACTTTAAGAAGAAAATTTCTTCCTCAATTAACGCACATACGCATTAATCAATGAAGTTAAATCCGCCATCATTTTTCAGCGACAAAATGATGGCGGTATTTCTTTTGTCGCTAAATAACTGCGAGAGAAAAAGCATGAACGAAAATCAACTATTTATTCTGTTACAAGTTAATGACGCGTTGTTTTCCAATCGGCGGTTATTCTCACTCTTATGGTTTAGAGACTTATATTCAAAAGAATATTGTTAAGAGTGGGAAACTGCATTGGCTTTTATGAAAAGCAGCATTAAAAATAGCTTCTTATACTCTGAATTGCTTCCTGCTCGTCTTGCTTATGAGTATACAAAAGAGGACAAGCTGGATAAAATTGTAGAGTTGGAAGAGATTGTTGAGGCAAGCAAGTCTCCGGTTGAGATTCGTGCTGCTGCACAGGAAGCTTTCTGGCTCTAGATTTGTAAAACCGTTATTAGCATGAATGTAGATTACATCTCTGATGTATTTGCACGTTATGTTGAAAAGTAAAACAACCAACTTATGCAATTGCTTATGGTGTATTTTTGCGCTGCTGTTGGTATTGATATGAGACGTGCCATGGAATCCTTCTTATACACAAATACTTCCCGGTAAGGTTGTTAGCTGTGTTAAAACGATTCCTCTAAGTCAGACCCAGGGACAACAAATTCTAAAAGAATGTCATAAAACATTCACTGAAGTTTTTAGACCGTCTTGAGTCATTGACAGAACGAGAACTTTGTCGTTCAACACCTGGTTTTGATGTTCGCTGCATGCAGCATGCAAAACTCTATACAGCAGACTTTATATGTCTTAATGGATTTTAGGGAAATAAACTATGGCTTACAAAAAATTGGTGTTGCCGGTCCGGTTGGTTCCGGTAAAACTGCCCTATTGAAGCAGTAACTCGCTGAAATGGCTAGCTCTTACAGCATTGGTGTTATTACAAATGATATTTACACCAAAAGATGCTGAGTTCCTTGCAAGAACAGCGTTATGCCAGAGACAGAATCACTGGTGTTGAAACTGGTGGCTGCCCTCATACTTTATCCGTGAAGATGCATCTATGAACTTGGAAGCAGTAGATGAGTTAGTAGATAAATTCCCTGATATTGAGCTTTGTATTTATTGAAAGCGGCGGTGACAACTTGTCTGCAACATTTGCCCAGAGCTAGTTGATGCTACCATCTTTGTTATTGACGTTGCTGAAGGTGATAAAATTCCACGTAATGGTGGCCCGGGTATTACTCGTTCCGATTTATTGGTTATCAATAAAATCGAATTGGCTCTATGTAAACGCAAGCCTTGAAGTAATGGAGAGACTCTAAGAAAATGAGAGGCGACAAACCTTTTATTTTGCTAATGTTAGAAGCCACGAGGGCGTAGATAAAATCATTGACTGGATTAAATCTGACGTTCTACTTGAAGACTTAAAATAATTCAGGGAGAAAAAGATATGGAAAACACATCGAAAAACAATTATGCTAAGACTTGTGTTTAAACGTAACTGCTGATGTTAAGGACGGGAAAATTACGTTAGTGATGTTTATTTCACTTCCCCTTTTAAAGTTATGAAACCGTTTCATCTTAACAAAATTATATGACTGTTATGATGCAAACTGCTTCTGCTGGTATCTTAAAAGGCGATACTCAAGAACTTAATTTTGATATCCGTGACAATGCAAGTATGGAGCTCGTTTCCCAATCCTATGAAAAGCTTCACAAAATGGATGGTGGCAATGCTCGTAGAGACTGCACCATTAAAGTGAGGTAAAATGCACTGTTTAAATACAGTCCACTTCCCTACCATTCCATTTTATGATTCCGGATTTGACAGCACAATTCATGCTGAACTTGCGGACGATACTTCTAAGTTAATTTTGATGGAAATTTTAACTAGTGGTAGAGTTGCTTACGGTGAAACATTTGAATACAGGTATTATAATTCTCTTATCACAGTTCGTAAGGCAGGTAAGTTGATTTATAATGATAATACCATGTTCGATCCCTCCGAAGGCGAGATGAACAATATTGGTGTATATGAAGGTTATACTCATATGGCTAACCTATTGTTCTTTAATATGCAAACAAAGCTTCTAATCTTGATCTAATTCGAAATCTTGATAACACTCCTAATGTAACGGGTGGCGCATCCATTATTCAGAGTGGAGACACCTCTGTCAAATTATTAGGCAAAACTGCTCAAGAGCTATACGATCTTTGCGAAAAAAGATTGCAAAAAGCTATCTTGGATTAATAAATAAAGCAGATACTTTATATATAAAGTATCTGCTTTTATTTTTACTCTGTTAAGAGTGATTATTGAAATAATTCAGAGAGTAATTCTTTATCGTCTGTTACACTGGCCAATAGAATACTATAAATACGTTGTGGATTTTCATGAAATTTTTTCTTTTACCATGCGTGCCTGATATATGTCCGGAACATATATTTTAAAAAGACATTAAATCCATTTCTCCGCCGGAAATATGGCATT
>VOFH01002921.1_pt1 | contig 14570 bp, 31 predicted proteins | sample 5384091 | NCBI WGS metagenome assembly VOFH01 (sample SAMN12384727, study PRJNA508395) | human gut metagenome | isolation source: healthy gut G | host: Homo sapiens
CTTTTCAAACAGCTCATACAAAGACGGGCGCTCGGAAGCAACGCCGCCCGTCGTCGGAACACAAAGAGCGCCGGCGCTGTATCGCTGCCAGAAACAGTTGAATTTCTTCTCGTGACCGATATTCGTCGACCCATATGCCCCGGAAGGACATGCGTATCGTCGGGCAGAACGAAAACTTCGTATATACGGATTCCTTCAGCTGAGGATAAGATCCGCCTTTGAAATCGGTTCTTCCGATGGAATCAGCGAACAGAATCGCCACTGAAGAACGTTGCCCACGAGGATAGAGATTCCTCCCAGCGTATGTCCCGGCGTGTGAAGGATCTTTAATTCATATTGCCTACTTTGAGAACATCGCCGTCCTCCACGAGGACGTCCGGAATAAATTCGATTTTCTGTCCCATAAACTCAAGGGAAAGATTCTCACGAGCATCGTTAAACAGATAGATATCAGCCTTATGACCTACCAGCGGGCATTTCCACAGTTCCAAAATACGGAACGCCGCAGATATGGTCGCCGTGGCCGTGGTCAGGATGATATATTCGACCTCATAACCGTTGGAAGTCACATAATTCTCAGATATTTGCTGGGGCCGCCCGGATCGACGACAAAAGCCTTTTTGGTGGATTCATCCGCACACAGGTAGGTATTCACCTGCATCGGACCGGTATAATATAATTTGATATCCATATTTTATCTCCTTAACTTATGGGTTTCCTCTGTGAATTTCGATCATCCCCTCCATGGATTTTCAGTCTGCGGATCAGCTGTGCGATCTGATTGACATTTGAAATCTGAACGGTGATCGTAAACTGCGCGGTATTGTCGCTGTTGCTCTTTCCCATCACACCGTGATATGGACGTCCATATCCTCGCAGATCTTTGAGATATCGGCGAAAAAGACCTTTTCTGTCTTCGGCCAGCAGCGAAATATCCGTCTCAAAGGAACGGGACTGTTTCTCCGTATCCCATTCAACTTCGATAAACCGCTGCCGCTCTTCGTCGGACATCGACCGGATGTTGCTGCAGTCGGCTCTGTGCGGAAACACCGCGGCCCTTGTGATAAAACCTACGATTTCATCTCCCGGTACCGGGTTGCAGCATTTGGAAAGACGAATCAGCAGATTGTCGACGCCTTTGACGGAAATCCCCCGGTTTCGCCGCCCTTATGCTTTGCACCTGCGGTCTTCGACTCAAAATTCTTGATTTCATTTTTTTCTGCTCGTTCGCTTCTCTTCCTCGTAAAACCGCAGAAGGAGGTCGAGAACTTTCGCCATCATAGTGCCGCCGTAACCGATGGAAGAGTACAGATCCTCCATGGAAGAGCAATTCAGTTCTTTGCCGCGCGATTGATGCGCTGCGTTTTTGATAATCTGCTGCGGATCGTAACCCCTTGCGGCGGATATAGCGTTCCAGCATCGCCCTGCCCTTTTCGACATTTTCGCTTTTTATTTTCCTTCTTCAGCCACTGGCGTATCTTATTGCGGGCATGGCTGCTCTTGGCAATCTTGAGCCAGTCGATGCTCGGCCCTTTGCTGTTGGGAGAAGTGATGATCTCACGATATTGCCATTGTCGAGAACATGGTCGATGGGAACCATCTTTCCGTTGATTTTCGCGCCGATGCACTTGTTGCCCACATCGGAATGAATCTTGTACGCGAAATCGATGGGCGTAGAACCGGAAGGCTCGATGAGTTTGCCTGCCGGCGTAAAGACATAGACTTGATTTGAAAAAGATCCATCTTCAGCGTCGCCATGAACTGCTTCGGATTATCCATGTCTTTATTCCATTCGAGCGTCTGACGGAGCCATGAGAGCTTTTTCCTCTTCATTGCGCTCGTCTTTTAATGCCCTCTTTATACTTCAATGAGCCGCGATACCGTATTCGGCGATCTGATGCATCTCATACGTGCGGATCTGGATTTCAAACGGCATATTGTCCTTGCCGAATACCGTCGTATGGAGAGACTGATACATATTGGACTTCGGCATGGCGATATAGTCCTTAAACCGCCCCGGAATAGGGCGCCACATGGTATGAACGACGCCGAGAACCGCATAGCAGTCTTTACGGTATCCACCAGCACGCGGACCGCGGTGAGATCGAAAATCTCGTCCAGCTGTTTGTGCTTGTCGTGCATCTTGCGGTAGATGCTGTAAAAATGCTTCGAACGGCCCTTCACCTCATAGTGAATGTTCAGGTGTATCCAGAGCTTTGGACAGCTCCCGGATGATTTTATTTATATACTCTTCGCGCTGCTCTTTTCGCTGGTTGATCTGCTGTGCCAGTTCTTTGTAAAAATCCGGATGAAGCTGCTTCAGAGCGATATCCTCCAGTTCGAATTTTTATGGCAAACATACCCAGTCGGTTTGCGAGGGGCGCGTAAATTTCCAAGGTTTTTTTTGATTTTTCCGCGATCTTCTCCGGCGACATATAATTGATCGTCCGCATATTGTGAAGACGGTCCGCCAGTTTGATAATCAGGACCCGGATATCTTTTGACATGGCGAGAAACATTTTTCTGAGATTTTCCGCCTGAGCGTCTTCTTTCGTCTCAAATATGAGATTTCCCAGTTTTGTCACGCCGTCCACGAGAAGAGTCACCTCTTCTCCAAAATCTTGCTTCAGCTGTTCTTCGGTGTATTCCTGTATCCTCCACCACATCGTGAAGTAAAACCGGCGATAATCGTCTGCTCATCCATACCGAGACCTGCCAGAATTTTGGCCACCTCCACCGGATGAATGAGATAAGGCTCGCCTGATTTTCTCAGCTGCCCTTCGTGCATCTCAGCCGCCAGTTCATATGCTTTTTTATACCCTCCAGTTCGTAATTTGGATTGAGGGATTGAATATAATCTAAAAATTCATTCATGATTCACACCGATTACTGTTCTTATTGCTGTGTTAATGTGTTCAGAGCGGCAGATGCTGCTTCTGCGCCTGACTCTGCCTGATCAAGCCTGACTGCAGAGCCTTGATTAGAATATTATGTACGCTGTTTTCTGATCCTAATCCCCACTTTATTCAATATATGGTCATAGGCGCGGTTTTTGCCGCGCCTGATAACCTGATTATATCATTGTATTTTTCACGCTTCTCTGCGAATTCCCAAAAATCCACTTCTTTTCCGTTTTGATAAAAATCCGCCTTTCTTTTCCGATACCCGCGTGACAGACTTCTAAACCGTCGGCTCTTTTGAAACCTTCTTTTTCGCCGGTTTGGAAGATTTTCCATTATAAGAGCGCTTCTCTGTGATCCGGTTGATATCATACCAGAGAGGTCGCGATAAAAATAGACGACAGCGTGCTCGCAATAACGCCCACGAGCAGCGGAAGAATGAAACTCGAATCGTCGAGCCACAGATGATAAGCAGCGGTATCATGACGATGACCGTCGTCAGAGATGTCATAATCGAACGTCCCAGCGTCTGATGGATACCGGTGTTCACCAGAGACGCCAGTGCGGTGATGTTTTTTCGCAGCACCGCCGGTATTCTCCCTGATACGGTCGAAAATGACGATGGTATCGTTGATGCCGTAGCCCAGGATCGTCAGCATCGCTGCAATAAACGGACTATTGATGGTGATGTGGAACAATCCGTAGAACCCGAATACGATGAGAAGCGTATTCGCCAGGGCGAGAATCGCTGCAAGACCGTATTTCCACTGGAATCTCACCGCGATATAAATCAGCATGAGAACGACGGAAATAGCGATGGCCTTCGCTGCGTTCTTCTTCAGCAGATTGCCTACCGAAGGTCCGATATTTGAAACGGAGGTGACCGCCTCATCATCGATGGAAAACTCCGTCTTAACCGCATCGAGCAGCGTCGCTCTCTGACCATTGTCCAGCGAATCCGTCGTCTTGATGATGATTCCCGTATTGCCTTCCCCGGCATAAGTCACAGCACCGTCGATCTCTGTCTCCGGACAAAACGTCCTCTACTCTGCCCAGATCAATCTGCTCGCCCATCTCAATTTCTATCATTGTACCGCCGGTGAAGTCGATACCGAGGTTGTAGCCGCGGATCATTCCCACGCCGATGCTGACGATGATCAGCACGATACAGAAGATGTAATAAATTTTCGGTGCCCCAGAAAATCGAATTTCTTGAGTCTCTCTTTCATTATAACGCCTCCTTTCCTTCAGTAACGGCAGGCGTATCTTTGATGCCGAAGAACTTTTTCGTTCCGAAGGTCTTGCTTTCCGCCAGGATGCGGAGGAAGATATTCGTGATGATCGTAGCCGTGAAGATACTGATCACGATACCGATCATGAGGGTCAGCGCAAAACCTCTGACATCGCCGGAACCGAATTCATACAGCGCCACGCTGGCGATCAGCGTAGTGATCTGAGCGTCCATGACAGTAGCGAGAGCCCTCTTATATCCCTGAGACGTAGCGACCCGGATCGTCTTGCCTTTTACGACTTCCTCCTTGATTCTCGTAAAGATAATGACATTGGCATCCACTGCCATGCCCACCGACAGAATCATACCTGCAATGCCCGGCAGTGTGAGAACTGTGCCGAAAGCCGCGATAATCCAGATGAAAATCAGACAATACAGAATCAGAGCGATATCCGCCGCCAGACCCGGAATCCGGTAGACGATCAGCATGATCAGCATGACGAGAGCCACGCCGATGAGAGCCGCTACAACACTGTCGGTAAGAGAATCCATGCCCAGAGAAGGACCGACGATATTCGTCTGAACCTCCGTCAGACCCACCGGCAGCGAACCGCCGCGGATGAGAGCGGACAGCTGAGAAGCCTCTTCCTGAGAGAAATCCCCCTCGATCTGAGCCTTTCCTCCGCTGATTACCACGCTGACATTCGGATGTGAAATCACTTCATTGTCCAGGATGATCGCCAGCTGATTTGCGGAAATTCCCATATTCGTGAATTCTTCGCTGGCCGTGACCTCGCCGTTGACAATCTTCTGTGTCGCGTTCTGGAATGCAGTCGCACCCTCCGAATCGAACTCGAGAGCCACCACATAACCGGCGCCCTGCTGATTGATGGCAGCTTCCGCATTCTTTACATTGCTGCCGTCTACCGCTACCGTACCGTCTGCTAAGACGAACTGAAGCTGCGCCGTCTTTCCGATCTGTTCGATAGCGCTTTCCGCATCTTCCGCTCCCGGAAGTTCCACTCGGATCCGGTTTTCGCCTTCGATGGTTACGATCGGATCGTCAGACCCATCTCGTTGACCCGCTTTTCGATGACAGCCTGCGTCTGCGTCATCAGACTTCTCAATTCTTCACCGCTCGCATCCGTCTGCGCTTCCATGACGACATAAACGCCGCCCTGAAGATCCAGACCAAGCTTGATATAATCTTTGATCGAACCGACCTTATCTCCTGCTCCTCCCACCGTAATCGTCCATCCGGCGATGAGAATGAGAATAATGAGGACAGCCAGAACTTTATTCAGCTTTTTCATTTTCTCTACAAAACTCCTTCTTGTTCAAATTCATCTGAAAGATATGCCTGTATGCCGACAGCGCATTCGACTCTCTTTTTTTCCAGTTCACAGCCCAGCTTATACGGCTCTAAAATACTGCCGCTGGACTGATAGGCGTTAGCGTGGCACCCTCCGCTGCAGTAGAATTTCGCCCAGCAGCTTCTGCACTCTTCTTTATTGTAGATATGCGCGCTGTTAAACTGATCGAACATCTTATTCTCCAAATTTTTCATCTTCTAAATTGCCCAGCTTAAACGACGGATCGCCTACAAACTGGTGACACGGATAGATATCTCCTTCGGAGACACCGCCACGTACTCCGTGCCGGCTCCGCAGCCGGAGATCCTCTTGATCACGCACGGCCCCTGGTTGAGATCCACATTAAAATGGAAAAAATCGAAAGGCTCGCCTTTCAGCGCCCGTTCCAGATACATATCGCTGAGCCTGTCGTACTCGTTGAGAATTCTTTCGATATCCTCATCCCTCAGGGCATAATCGTATTCCGGCGAAGTCACTACCGGTTCGACAGAGACATTCTGAAATCCCTGATCGAGAAGATGCTTCACGTCTTCGGCGAAGTCGAGATTATATCTCGTAAAAGTGCCTCTCACATAATACAGACCTTCTCTCTTCGAGATAAAATTTTTATAATTCTTTGAAATAATATCGTAAGTCCCTCTGCCGCTGACCGTCTTTCTCATACGGTCGTTGACCTCCGGGCGTCCGTCAATGCTGAGAATGACATTGTCCATGACTTCATTTATGTATTTGATTTTTTCTCGTCATCCAGGAGAATTCCGTTTGTCGTGATCGTAAAGCGGATATTCTTTCCGTATTTTCCTTCGTTTTCTCTGCCGTAAGCGACAAGTTCCTTTACGACGTCGAAATTCATCAGCGGCTCTCCGCCGAAGAAATCCACTTCCAGATTTCTGCGGTTTCCGGAATTCTGCATGAGAAAGTCCAGCGCCTTTTTTCCCCATCTCCGAGTCAAAAGACAGCGGACGCCTTCAAACGCCCCTTTATCGCCGAAACAATAAGCGCAGTTCATATTGCAGTCGTGTGCGACGTGAAGACACATCGCCTTGACTACCGGCTGCTTTGTCTCAAAGATCTCCGTACTGACTTCGTCGTCACTGAACAGCATGTCCGCCGCGATGAGTTCTTCGATATCGCTGCAGGCTTCCGCCAGCGCTTCTGCTCCATACTTTGGAACGAGAGCAGCTTCCATCGCTGTTTTGTCACAGATCTTATTCCTGTAAAAAACCAGTGCGTCATATATCACCGGGTCTACCATGTGAACCGCACCGCTGTTGACATCGATGACGACAGGCTTTGTCCCTGAAGATATACTTATGTATCAAATTATCACTCCTTTCCGGCTTTCGCCGGGCTTCCCGTTGTGCATTTTCAGATGCTCCCAAAATCGTATCTCCTAAAAAAGAGAAGCTGCCTGTCAGTGAAGAACCCGCGCTCTGTCTGCAGTTGTGCCGCAAGGCACACCAGAACCCGCGCGGGCAGCAACGCTTCGACACCCTCTTTTATCTCAAGGATTCGATTATCTTCTCTTAATATTTTCGCACTGCTGATTTGCAACTGTACAGGAAGTCTTGCATGCGGACTGACAGGAAGCCTGACATTCGCCGCATCCTGTGCTACATGCCGCATCCTTTAACGATGGTCTCGCAATGGTCTTTACTCTCTTCATAGTTCGTTTCCTCCTTAACATCGATATGATGACCGCACGCGATTCTGCGTGTATTTCGTATACCTGATTAACATTTGTATTTTATAATAACAGCGTATTTCTTGTCAAGTAAGCCCGGAGAAAATCGGCCATTTTACGGTATTTCAAATCCTTTGCGGGCTCCTCATACTCTTCCGTTTCCTCCCGCCGGCGAAGAACCCGCCGCCATGCCGAAAGACCGCCCGCGGCTCCCGCTGCCGCAGGAAGTCCCAGAGGCAGGTAATTCAGAGACTGATCGGCGGCAACCCCTGAAAACAGAAGATACGCCGCTAAAATCGTCAGCGAAAGAATCATCCCGGAGATCAAAACCGACGATCAGGCCGCGTCTGCCTACGGCTGAGGACGCCGATGACCCGCAGAGAAAGCCTCCTGCGGAAGCCGCGCCGATGATGATATACGACCCCGTCTTTATTCCGGCAGGCGTCAGAAGCATCACAAGCCCCGCCCGACAATGCCCAAAGCGATCAGCACCCACGCGGCCAGAAAGCCTTTCAGTATTTTCATCGGTCTGTCTATCATCATTTTTTGTCCATTTTCTTCCACCCCGCAGCAACTTTACTCCGCGAAAGACAGATCCGCGGAAAAATCATAAAATAACCGGTAAAATATATCATTACATTATATGCGGTCTTCTCTGTTTCAGAACAGCAAGAGCGGGGACGCCGGACAAATAAAAAGCTGTCTCTGCCGGCCTCAAAGCCGATCCAGACAGCTCTCTTGCGATTTGATTTCCACTTCCGCAGACTTTTGACGCGAAGCGGCAGGATAGAACGAGACACCCTGAGGTCCGGCGAACCGGAAAATATCTGACGCCTGACGTCTATTCCCCGACAGATTCCTCATCCGTCTTTTTACAAGCTTCTTGATTTTCTTCTTCTGAGGAGCTTCGATCTCCGCTTCCTCACCGGCGTCTTTGATTTCCTTCACCGGTTTTTCGTTTTTCTTCGTAACCCGGAAACCGCCCATTTCTTGAACTCCATCTTCGTCTTATCGGATCCGCAGTAAATGACGATCGCATCGTCTTTTTACGCTGAGAACTTTTCCTACAACGCCGCCGATAGTCACGATCTCATCTCCTACGGAGACATTTCTTCTCATTTCAGCAACCTTCTGATCCTTCTTCTTCTGCGGTCTGATGAGAAAGAACCAAAACGCCACAAAGATCAGAATCAGCGGTAAGAATGTAACGAGATAACTCGTTGCTGTATTGCCTTCCATTAATTTCCTCCTGAATGCGCCTGATTTGCACGCAACCCGCGTCCAACTGTCATAAAATGGTGCCGGCGATCGGGGTCGAACCGATACGGTGTTGCCACCACGGGATTTTGAGTCCCGCACGTCTGCCAATTCCATCACGCCGGCGAAATACAAGGAATATTTTATCACGCTTTATGTATCATTTCAATCATAAAATTGCGAGATACTTAAAGATGTGATTCGTCGTACAGCTTCGGGACACACGCCCGGAAGCGATTATTCGCTCTTTCGGCTCTTTTTGCCGCTGCTCTCGTAAATATCGATGATCTCCTGCGTATGTTCCGCCGCGTATCGGTATGCGCTGTCGGCGTCGTGAGACTCCACCGCCTCCAGAATTTTCCGATGATAACGCCGGAAACTTTCCAGCACTTTTCCGAAGTCCAGACTTGTCCAGACGCTGTACCACTCGGTACAGGTAGCGAGAAACATCGGCAGAGATCTGGATATAATCTGATTTTCACAGCCTTCGATCACCGCTTTATGAAAAGCGATATCCAACTTGCGGAACTCCTTCATTGGAATATATTCCCCTTCTGCGTACCGCTTCAGCCGATCCTCCATCTCCCGGTGAATCTCTTTTCATGCGGGCGATACTCTCATCGGAAGTTTTTACGGGCCGCCAGACGCACCAGTTCCGGCTCTAAAAGCAAGGACATCTCGAAGATATCGGCTTTCAGCTGTTCTTCATCCATATCTTTTCGAACCGAGCGATCCGCGTGGAAGCCCGGGATTTCACAAACAAAGGTCCCATGCCCTCTGCGGATCTCCAGAATATTCCTGGAACAGAGGATTTTCACAGCCTCGCGGATCGTCGTTCTGCTGACTCCCAGAAATTCGGCGAGCTCCATCTCCGCGGGAATCCGGTCTCCCGGCTTGTACTGACGTTCGATCAGCTGCCTGATCCGATCCGCCGTCTGTTCTGGATAAAATTATCGTGCCATTGAAAAACCTCCTCGTCTAATCATAGCCTAACAGGACTGATTTTTCAAGTGTATCCGACAGGGGAAAGAGCCGCTGAAACAGTTCCGTGCAGAAAACTGCCGCTTTCGTCCGCACCGCGAGACCCCCTTCCGTCACAAAGCGGCGTCGGCTTTCATCAGACAGCAGGAGGATCAGAATCTTCTCTCGCCGGTTACCCAGTCAGGAAACCACTGATAGTCTTCTTTCGGCCGGGCTTTGCCAGACCTTCATATGTGGCCTTCACCAGCCGGATGCCGCCGTTCTTCCGGTCCCGGAGCGCCATCACACTGCCCTGCTCTTCGAGGCGTTCCGCAGTCCGCAGGATCTCATCCTCATCCCCTTCGATATACTGCCGGAGATCTCCGACCGTCATATGAAGACCCGGATTGACCCGATAATCTCTGCGAGTACGGATAAGACATTTTCTTCTGAAACCGGCAGACGTTTCTCCACATCGCGATAAGTCGGCACCGGTACGCCTGTGGCTTCATCGATCTCTCTGCGGACCATCTGAAGATCTTCTTTCATGATCTTCAGCGCCGAGCGGAACACTGTCATGCGGCAGGCCTCTACCGTGCCGCCGGCCACGTGCTCAGTCTTCGAAACTTCAAATACATTCTGAACCGGGTAAAAACGGTTGACCCCTGTCTCCGCCCATGACCTGTGTGGCGTCTTCGGCGGACTTCAGAGTCATCTGCACCCCCATGGCTTTGATGGAGCTGGCTTCGACGGTGATATCCTCTCCCCGGTCCCACTGCCATGCGGTATAGTAGACAGAATTTCTCAGCATATTGAGTCTCATCACCATATCCGCGATCTTATCCTGATTTATGGGAATATCAGCGGTAGCCTTTCCGAACTGAACCTCCGCTGAGCGTAAGGCACACAGTAATTCAGGAGAAGACGCTGCCAGCCCACGGTTCCTGCGCGGCGATATTCGTGCGTTCAAAATTCAGCCCGGCCATCATAATCTTCCAGCCTTCTCCTTCCGCGCCGATACGGTCCTCCTCCGGCACGATCACCCGGTCGAAATCGAGAGAACCGTTCTGAATATTTTCAAATCCCAGAATCTCATTGATCTTCTCGCAGGTAAATCCCGGCGTGCCTCTTCACCACAAAGGCTGTCAGATGCCTGCGTTTTTATAGTCCTGCGGATCGTCGCTGGTTCTGGCGTAGACGAAATACCGGTCTGCCGTCCCCGCCGCTACGATGAAACGTTTCTTGCCGCTGAGAATATAGTGATCCCCCCCTCTTCGCCGCAAGGGGATACGCCGGCGGCGTCGGTACCCGCCGTCATCTCAGTGATGACCACAGCGCCGATCTCCCCCGGAAGCGATCTTCGGGAGAAATCTCTTCTTCTGCTCCTCTGTGCCGTATTCGATGATCTGGCGCAGACCTCCGTTCATATTGCCGATGACGATCCGGCCTACTCCAGGCATCAGTGCGTTCAGCTCGTCCGCCAGAATGCAGGAACCGGTGGCTCCCAGCCCCAGACCTCCGTATTCCTTAGGAATGGCGGCTCCCGTGTATCCTTTTTTCCCCGATCTTCCGATAGATATCATAGGGAAACTCTCTGGTCCACCTCGTCACCGCGTCCCGGGGCGCGATTTCCTTCGCAAACGCGCTTACTTCTTTCTGAAAAGCGATATGCTCCTCTGTCCACCAGGGAAATGGTTTCATAACGAAAACTCCTTTCGGTTCACTTTTTTTCAAACAATACTGCAGACGGCTGCAAAGACCCGCTGATCCGCGAAAAGCGGCGGCAGACGGATCTTTCGAAACTCCGATCCACGGAGAAAGCCGTGTAAGCGGCTTCAGACGAATTCACGCGAAAATCCGCCCTCTGGCGAAACCGCATAAACGGCGCCGGGTGAATTCGCTGTGAATATCCGCCCTCTGACGAATCCCCGCAGCGTCCGGGTAGACCGTTTCTGACAAGCACAAAACAGCAGAGACACTTCCCGGCCACAGACCGGCGCCGCTTTCTCTGCTGTTCATTATAATTTACGTCCTATAATCTGCGCAACTTATTTTTTGTCACGACAAGTAATACTTCAGAGGAAGTATCTCTCGGATGACAGAGAGTTTTCCGCCGTTCCCAGTCGCTTTACAACTTATCTCTTTTATTGTAGAGAATCCTTCTCACTTCCATCGTATTATCAATTGCAGCATAGTAAACGATATAGCTTCCCGCATAAATTCTATAGTATGGGTATTTTCTCTCTTTTTGCTGAACGACATGGTTCAAAAACTTTCCGCGTAATTGCTTTCTCTTCATGACAGCGTTTTCCACATCACCAATCAATTCATTCGCCGCTTCCGGATTCTTCAGACGCTCTGCAATATAAGTGACGATGCCGGACAAATACTTCCTCAAATAACGGAAGAAAACGTACCTCATACTTTTTCTCTTCCATTTACGCGCTCCCTGATCCTGCCGAATACTTCGCCGGCGCTACATCGCGTTTCATCTGCTTCTGACGCTTTATCCCTTCGTCCAGCCTCATCTCTGCGTCCTCTGTCAGGGCCGCATACTGTCCGAGGCTTAAAACTACCATAGAACCATATCCATTCTTCGTTAAATAGACTGCTTTTCCCCTTCTTAACAATTATATATTTGACAATTCATTTAAAAATGTTATATTTAAAAATATCTATCATTTTATGAATCCAAACTTCACTTAGGCCTACGCGAAGAGAAAGAGCTCTGTCAGATTAGTTATGAAATGCAGAGAATTCCTTGAAAAATATAAGGCTCAAAAAATAAAAACGGACAGTAAATTTGACACTGTTAGAGAAAATCAAAGAAGGTGCATGATGAAAAAGAAAAAAACTGACAGTTCCTCTTTTCTGCATCCTGCTCATCGGCGTGATTTTTGTTTTTTTTTGTCTCAACAATCCGGACAGGGTCTTCGGTTCCGCGCCGTCAGCTCATTTTATCGAAAGCTGTACGAAGATTTTCCAAAGCCCGGAGGATTTTCGCGTGCTGGATCAGACGGGCAGCGATATTACCGGCGAATTTACAGAAAAGCACCGGAACGCTTTTGACCGGGAGGATTTCGATTCTATCTGGAAAGATTTTACAGGCAATAATTATACTTTCGCCGGACATGACCTTTTTAAAACATTCCTCCGGCAGTTGAACACAAGACGCAGAGGGCGGGAGATTGATTCTCCCCCTCTCTCTTGGTATATATAGAAAATATCAGCTCATTCTCGCTTTCAGGCTGTCCGGATAAGGGAATTCCTCCGGCGTCTCCCAGGTCTTGACCTCCTGCATCAGGCCGCCCTCTTCACGAATTCGTCGTGAGCCAGTGGAAGAGGCGGATGACAGATCCACTGGGGATCGAAGATCCCTTTCAGATCGAGAATCCACCGGTGATAATTGGGACCGTAGGCCGGTCCTGTCAGATACAGCGGCTGGTGGGGAGCTCAGGGAGTGCGGGATAGCAGCCGTTTTCGATATTCATCTTGGCGCTCTCCACGTAGAACTGATCCATGCCGTCGGTGTCTTCTCTCTGATCCCAGTAGATCAGATATTCGTAATATCCGAGATGCCCCATCTCGCAGCTCTGGAACCATCCCAGATCCTTGCAGTCCGGCATGAGGCGGCGTATATCTGTCTTTCAGATCCCGGTAGTTCGGCCCTGTTCAAAGGCCTGGGTAAAGGAATCCATGACATAGTCCACGGATACGTAGGAGCCTGTCATCAGCCACATTCCCGCCGAATCGGCATTTTTGAACCAGGATTCATCCGACGGTTTGGTGCGGCGTTCTTTTCCTCCCAGCTCCTCGATGATATCGCAGAGTACGTGATAATCGTAGTCCATCTGTTCCTCGGAAGTGTATCCGATGAGCAGAACCCGCACCAGGAAGAAATTCGCTACTGATTCTTCCGTCCTCTGAGCCAGAGATCCCAGAACTCTTCCTTTGCATTCCGCTTTTGGCGATGGCCCGCCAGAAGGTCGGCACTTTGGTGACCGCGGCGCCGATCTCCGCATTTCCGATCATGATATGGGCGTCCTCGATGGACTTAACAAACTCGGCATGGTAAAATTGATCCTGACCCGCTTCGGATTCAGCTGCAGCGCGCATCCGGAGAAATTCCCGCAGGCTTCGGAATATCCGGCTGAAAACGGCAGTGTCTTGATCGCCATCTTCGTACAGATTCCCAGACATCCCAACAGCCCTGTATATAACCTCGCATGATTCCCCGGAGATCCGGACCGATTCCCTCTCCCCCAGAAGGATCGTCTCCGTTTGCAAGGGAACCCATCTTCACGATCTCACTGTCGGGCATGACGATCTCCATAACTTTAGGATTCTTTCTGCTGGGAAGACCGGATACGAAAGCTCAGAGGGAGACCAGCCGTCGTTGAGCAGATTGGCCACGGCGGAGGTCTGTGCGCCGCCTCCGCCTACCACCCACATAGGCGCCCTTTTCAAAGCATTCCTGCTGAATCTGAGAGTAGATGACCCCCGGCTGCACGGTGATAAAGAAGTGCTTTCCGTCGATTTCAAAATCCCGCATCCGTTTCATATCGATGATCAGTTCATCGTCCATATGAGGATGGGACCGTGGGACCGTAAAAACCGGTGTGTGAGTACGGCACGAAAGGAAGGCCGTATCTGCCGCAGATTTCGATTTTCTGCACATCCTCCGTGGTGCGAGGCATGACAATCGCTCCCGGAAAGCCGGGTCAGTGATCCGTTCATATCCTGTACCGCTCTCGTATCCTCCCGGTCCGGAACGGTATCCCTTCACAGTCGGCGGGGTCATCGGTGATATAATTTTTTCCCACCACTGCCTCGATGGCTCTGTATGCGTGCCTGTTGATACTCATGATTCCCCTCCTTTATTTTACTGCTTCTGCCAAAAGCTGGAGCGATATCGAGAATTCCGATAGTTTCGCTTTGTCTTTTTTCCGCTGTTTCACTGAAATTGCTGAAACACCACGGACAGGCGGTGACTACAGCCTCCCGCTCCCCACGTATTTGATTTCCTCGATCCGGTCTCTCGCTGCTGTTTCCGACATCTCCGGAAACGCCTGTTTCCCTCCGACCTCCGCCGCAGCAGAGGGCATTTTTCCTTCCTCCGGGGCATTTCCGTAAAGTCGATTCCGGGACGGCGCGGATCAGAGTCC
>VOFH01001588.1_pt1 | contig 14566 bp, 14 predicted proteins | sample 5384091 | NCBI WGS metagenome assembly VOFH01 (sample SAMN12384727, study PRJNA508395) | human gut metagenome | isolation source: healthy gut G | host: Homo sapiens
CAGCAAAACAGGAGATCAATATTACGACAAATAGCATCATGGGTGATGTGACGCCGGAAGATGATTATCTTGTAAATGCAGCACAGAAAGAAGACGAATATCTTTTGAGCCTGGATTCAGAAAAAAATTCCTGTATGAATTTTTACAAGATATCCGGACTGACACCAAAGACAGATTCCGAATATGAAGGATGGGAAAGAAGCCACGGTAATAACTTCCGCGGACACACATTCGGACACTATATGTCGCGCTCTTCACAGGCATAATTCAGCGCAGACGGAGATACCAAAGCGGCATTAAAGACAGAGATCAAAGAAGCCGTAGACGGATTAAAAGAATGCCAGGATGCTTATGCGGCAAATATTCCGGACAGTGCAGGATATGTATCTCCATTCCCGGAAGAGTGGTTGAAAGACAAAGACGGTTAGTCTTACCCAATATACAAGAAGGTCAGCGGTGATACCGTGCCGTTCTATTATAACCTTCATAAAGGTACTTGCAGGTCTGATCGATGTGACAAAGAATGTCGATGATCAGGAGATTAAAGAGACAGCACTCAGTGTTGCAGAAGGATTCGGAGAATATCTGAATAACCGTCTGAGTAAACTGACTGATAAGAGCAAGATGCTCCGTACCGAGTATGGTGGAATGAATGAAGCGTTATATGAGCTTTATAATATTACAGGCAATGATCATTATAAGACAGCGGCACAGTATTTTGACGAGACAGATCTTTTCACAAAGCTTGCCAATAACCAGGATGTATTAAATGGATTACATGCCAACACGACGATTCCAAAACTGACCGGTGCATTAAAGAGATATACAGTCCTGACAGAGAAAGAGGACTATTATAATTCGCTGTCCGACAGTGAGAAGTCATCACTGGAGATGTATCTGAAAGCAGCAGAGAACTTCTGGCAGATCACGGTTGACCATCATACATATAGTAACCGAGGTAACAGCCAGTCGGAACATTTCCACGAGGCAGATAAGAGAGTTGTCAGAGTAGGAACCATGATTCTTCCTGTACAGACAGTTGTTATCATAGAAAGTGATTCTGTAGAGACATGGCTAAGAATCTGAAAAGAACATGGTAGAACTGAAAGTGCAGACGTGACAGGTACAATAGTTCAAGCTGAAAATGTAGATTCTGAATCTGAAACTGATCTATACACCACATTATATGCGTTACAAAGAACGTTATGGTCTGTATATGTACATGGAAGAAGCAGATTCCAAGTCTTCACAGGACCGTATCCTGGAGAATAAGAAATCCATCAGAGATACCGAGATGAGTACAGATTCCCTGTATACATTCGATGACAATAACTCTGAAGCAGCAAAGAACGAGCAGGGTGAGAAACATCCGTAGGTGTATTCAATGGAAAAAGGATACCGTCACGGAGAGAAAAATACAGGATGGTTCAGTTATGATCTGAAGATCGATCCGACAGCAGAGAAAAATTATCTGAACTGTACTTACTATTCCGAGACAACGGAAGAACATTCGACGATGTATGTCAATGGACAGAAACTAAAGACAGTTACGATCAATACAGCAGCAGGAACAAATACGTTCTAGAATAAGACACAACAGAGATACCGGCAGAATATCTGACAGAAGGATCTGATACGATCACCGTAAAATTCAGGCAATTCCGGGAAAGAACAGTTATGTTGGAGGTCTCTTTGGTATCAGTACTTCTTCATCGACTGCATATGATACGGATGCTTCCCTTGCCGCACTTTCATTTGACAAAGGAACCATGACACCGGCATAAGGACAAAGACACAACAGGTATGTACTGGAAGTACCGGAAGATACAGAGACAGTTGCAATGACGGCAACACCGAAGAAAAAAAGCGGACTTGTATACGTGGGAGATGTCCTGATCGATGACAACATCCGAGAAATATTGCCCTGACCGAAGAAGAGACGGTTGTGAATCTGACGAGTAAAGCACAGGATCATGAGACGGAGCAGGCATATAAGATTACAATTAAAAAAGTGAAAAAGACAGAACAGGAACTTTACAATCGTGACAGATCCATCTGATTACAAAGGCATCGTAGGAGGACTGGAATTCACAGTAGAAACAACAGGAGAGGCTTAACCTATCAGTGGGAGTACTGCAATGCAGGATCATCTAAAGTGGAGAACTTCCAGCATGGCAGGAAGCGATACTGCAACGATCAAAGTTTCGGTTGGAACCTGGAGAGACGGTCAGAAATACCGCTGCGTAGTAAAAGATGCAGCAGGTAATACCGTAACATCTAAAGAAGCAGTGATGACAGTCGCAAAAGCAGATACTGCACCGGTAATCACCGCACAGCCAAAGCGTAACCAAAAACAAAGGGGGAGACCGCAGAATTCACAGTAGAAGCAACAGGAGAAGGTTTAACCTATCAGTGGGAATACTGCAATGCAGGATCAGATAAATGGAGAACTTCAAGTATGGAGGGCAACCAGACAGCAACGATCAAAGTAGCGGCAGGAAGCTGGAGAAACGGTCAGAAAATACCGCTGCGTGGTAACCGGAACAGACGGAAGAATCGTAGTATCGAAGCAGCAGTACTGACGGTAAAGTAGAATAGCAGTATTCAAAGCAGCGCAGTTTAAAGTCCAGGCAGGTTTGTGAACTGAAAAACGAATCAGGAATGGGGTTACCCCTGTTCCTGATTTGTATATATGGTATGCGAGAATATACCGAAACCCAAAAACAAATTTTAAGAAAAAGGAGCGGTGAAAAGAAAATGAAAAGAAAAAGTGGAAATCCGTATTCGCCGGTGCGCTGACAGCGGCGATGGTATGTAACACGGGATTTGCGTCCATGGCATGGGCGGAACCGACAGAAGACGCCGGAGCGTCTTGGCGGGCTGATTTTTCATTCGATGATGAGAATGATGCAATGGCAGGAGGTAATGCAAAGGCATCCGGAAATTATACCCGACAGACAGCTATGATGGAGGAAAAGCCTTACATCTGGATGGCAGCTCTTCCCAGTATCTGACGGTAACAGGAAGTGATGGAAGCAGTCTTCTGACAGGTGTGGAGGAGATGACGGTGTCTTATGACATCAAGAATGAACGGACAGGTACGAACTGGGCATTCTATGCGGCACCTACGTCAGGGAAACAGACATACAACAAAGAAAAATACATTGATTCCTTCACAAATCAGGCAATCTGACGGCAGAACGTTACAACAATAACGGTGGCAGACCATCAAGTGCGGTGGCAGCAGTTGAAGTGAATGGGTACATGTGGATGCAGTCTTGGCAAGACAGATACAACCATCTATGTGAACGGCGTCAAAAAGAAGCTTCCGCAGAGAGCAGTTATGCACTGCCGGAACTGCTTGGAGATTCCAGCATTCTTCAGATTGGAAAAAGCAAACTGGGGAAATGGTGAATATGCACAGGCATCGATTGATAACCTGAAAATTTACAACAAAGCACTGACACAGACAGAGGTACAAAATGAAGTGCCGGACACATTTATCGAGGAGGCAATTGCTTCTGTAAAGAACAAGATCAAAGACGTTGTATTGGCCGACAGTCAGGAAGTACTTCGGACTACAATGGAACTGTAACATGGAAATCATCTATGCCGGAAGTTGTCATTGCAGAAGACGGACTGACCGCAACGGGTAAAACAGCCGGCGGTTGGTGAAGCAGCAGTAAAAGGAACTCTGACAGCCGTGATCACACTGGCCGGAAAGAGCGAAGAAGTAGAAGTGCCGGTAACGGTGAAAGCGATCATCGGAGAAAATGACGAATATGGATATCTGATGGTACATTTCGTAGAAGATTCCAATGGATATGCAGAAAAAGATGTACCTGGATATTTCCAGAGGAGATAACCCGGAACAGTGGGATCCACTGAACGGAAGAAATCCAATCCTGACATCTAATCTTGGAACAACAGGAAGCAGGGACCCGTTCCTGACTTACAATCCAGAGACAAAGACCTATTACATCATTGCAACAGACCTGAGAGTATTCGGAGCAGATAATGCCGGATGGGGAGCGTGGACAACCAATTACAGCACCAAGATGAATGTATGGGAATCCAAAGACCTGATCACATGGAGTGATGTACGCCAGTTTGATGTCAACCTCAATACCAAAGGAGAAAAACAGGATAACCTTGGTATGATGTGGGCACCGGAGGCTACATGGGTAGACGATTATTACGGAGAAGGAAAAGGCGCATTCGTTGTATACTGGACTTCTCAGTGCTATACAGACGAAGCACAGACAACCCGTGACGGCGGACAGGACATTATGTGGGGGGCAACAACAGACTTCACACAGGAGACATGGGAATATGGTGGAAAATTCCTGGAAGGCGGAAGTGTCGGATGGATCGACACAGATATCATCCAGGATGGAGATAAGACCTATCATATCACCAAGAGTAACAGCGAACAGATCATCATGGAAGTGACAACTGCAAAAGACTGGTGGAATTATGACACTACAGAATGGACAAGAGTGCAGAGCCATATCGGACAGAGCAGATTCGGAGCCGTAGAAGGACCTGCAGCATTCAAAGACCATAGCCAGGAGAACAGATGGTATCTCTTTGTAGATGACCTTCCGACACCGGGATATCAGCCGATGGTATCTACCATTCTGGATGAAGGATGGGATTATCTGGATACATCCGATTATTTCCTTACTTCTTATACAAAACATGGCGGAGTCATTTCTCTGACAAAGGACAGTATGATGCACTCCGTGCAGCAGATGCAACCTCAGCAGTGAATGAGAATCTCGGAACCGTAGAGATCAGCAAGGGAAGCTCAGAAGAAGCACTTGCAGGAGTATTACCGCAGAATGCAGAGGTAAATCTTGCATACGATATGGGGAACTTCAAGCCTTCCGGTTGTATGGGATACTTCAGCCGCAGATCTGAATCAGGCAGGTACTTATGAGGTAACAGGTACGGTACAGTCCATCAGCAGCAACAAAGATGCATGGACAGGAAAAGACGGATCAACCAATTATCTTGCAGAAGACAAAGAACTGTACAGCTCCCGTGCAATCAAGGTAAAAGCAACGGTTAACGTAAAGAGCACACCGGACAAGCTTGCAATTGTAACAGATCCGGCAGATTACAAAGGTGTTGTAGGCGAGACCGCAGAATTCACCGTAGAAGCAACAGGAGAAGGCTTAACCTATCAGTGGGAATACTGCAATGCAGGATCATCTAAGTGGAGAACTTCCAGCATGGCAGGAAGCGATACTGCAACGATTAAAGTTCCGGTTGGAAGCTGGAGAGACGGTCAGAAATACCGCTGCGTAGTAAAAGATGCAGCAGGTAATACCGTAACATCCAAAGAATCAGTGATGACGGTCGGAAAAGCAGACACCGCACCGGTAATCACCGCACAGCCGGTAAGTGTAACAAAGAACAAAGGTGAGATCGCAGAATTTACCGTAAAAAAGTAACAGGTGAAAACTTAACTTATCAGTGGGAATACTGCAACGCAGGATCAGACAAATGGAGAACTTCCAGCATGGAAGGCAACCAGACAGAGACGATCAAAGTAGCAGCAGGAAGTGGAGAAACGGACAGAAATACCGCTGCGTGGTAACAGGAGCAGACGGAAGAATCGTAGTATCCGAAGCAGCTGTACTGACGGTAAAGTAAAAGCGTAAATCATAAAAAAAAAAGTATGGATGGATAAAAACCACCCATACTTTTTTTGTACAGAAAGTTTCAAAAGAAAATGAACAGAATTCAAAAAAAAACCACATTTCTATAAAATCAATGAATCGGTATAATAGAAGAAAAATAGGTAAAAAGGAGGAAGTCATGAAAAGGAAAAGTGTAAAAAAGGAATTGCAGTTGCCCTGGCGGCAACAATGACCGGCGGCGTACTTCCGGCTGCATCCGTAACAGCAGCGGATACAGAACCGGAGCTCCTTGCGGAATTTGATTTTGATTCGCAGGCTTCGGATGGTGTGATCACCGGAACGAATGCGGCAGCCAAGGTCAATGGTAATTGCCAGATCAAGACAAAGGTCGGTGACAATACTGCACTCTATCTGGATGGTGGTCAGAATTACCTGGAAGTAACCGGTGAAGATGGAAGCAGTCTTCTGAAAGGTCAGGATGAGGTTACGATCTCATTCGATACCAAAGCAGAACGGACCGGTACAAACTGGCTTTACTATGCAGCACCGGATACCAGAACACAGAAGTACAACAGTGAGCAGTATCTCGGAGTGATGCAGCAAAATGGAAAAGTAAAATCAGAACGTTATAAGAACAGCGGATCAAGACCGGCATCGCCACAGGCTGAAACCGGTTCAGACTGGTCACATGTAGATGTTGTTGTATCGGAAAATGCGACATCCGTGTATGTGAATGGTGAGAAGAAAGCAGAAGAAGCAAGTGACATCAGTCTCCAGGACATTGTCGGAGATGACGGAGTATTTTATATCGGAAAGGCAAACTGGGGAAGTGGAGAATACAGTAAGGCCTGGATCGATAATTTCCGCGTATATGACGGTGTATTATCAGATGAAGCGATTGTGAAGGAATATGAAGAGTCTGCAAGCGAGCTGGAATCATCAGACATTCAGGAAGCGTATGATGCACTGACACTTATAGATACCGATGATGTAAGAGGCAACCTGCCGCTTGTAAAATCAGGCAAGCATGGTGCAGTGATCGACTGGAAATCAAGTAATCCGAAAGTAATCACAGACAGCTCTGAAAAAGCAGACGACAAATACGACGGAGGTGTTGTTACACGTCCGGAAGCAGGATCTGATCCGGTGCAGGTAAGACTGACTGCATCGATCACGATCGGAACAGAAGTAAAGACAAAAGAATTCACCGTAACAGTACAGCCAAAGACAGCGAACCTGGATACGGATTATGATGCAGGATATCTCTGGACATTCTTCGAGGCATCCGGCGGTTATGAGAAGATCTTTCTTAGGATACAGCAAAGACGGACTGACATGGGAAAACTCAACAAAGATGAGAATGGAAAAGCACAGCCGATTCTTGTAAATGATGCATCCGAAAGTGACCTTGGTGTCAGAGATCCACATATCATCCGTTCCAAAGACGGAGACAAATACTGGATCCTTGGAACTGACCTTCATGCAGAAGGCGGCGGAAGCGGCGGAAGCGGATGGAATCAGTTAAGCGCAAGCCAGAACCTGGTTGTATGGGAATCTACAGACCTTGTAAACTGGAGCGAGCCAAAGCTTGTCTATGCAGGATTTGACCAGGCAGGATGCGTATGGGCACCGGAAGCAATCTATGATGATACAACCGGAGATTATCTGGTATACTGGTCAGCACGTGACAAGTCCAAAGCTGGAACAGATGAGAACGCACCCGCGTGTATGTATGCAGAACCAGAGATTTCAATACATTCTCAGAACCAAAAAGTATGGTTAAGCGAGGATCAGGATTCAGGAAAAGAAGTTAATATCATCGATACAACAATCGTACAGGATAAAGGACAGTATTACCGTTTCTCAACTTCTGACTGGAATACGGTGATTGATACAAGCAGCACATTATCAGAAGATTTATTTGATGTAAGAGTCAATGCAAATCAGAGTGAGAACGGAGACTGGAAGAGAATTGTTACCAGAAGTGCTTCAAGTTCTGCAGGATTCGATGGAAGAGAAGGATTTACCGTATATCAGCTTCCGGATGGAAAATGGTGTGCAATGGGAGATAACAGTGGTTATAAAGCATTCGTAACAGACGATCTTTCCAGCGGTAAATTTACTGCAACAACAGCGAACTTCAAGGACGGAAGATTCCGTCACGGTACCGTTATGCGTCTTTCCAAAGCAGAAGAGAAAGCAATTCTGGCAGCTTATGGAGAAGATGATACAGAGGGTCCGGTAATGGATGAAAAGTACTGGCAGACTTTAATTTCGACGATGACAGTACAGGATTCACCAGTGAGAATGCCAAGGCAGAAGGTACTTATACATTAAAAGACAGCTATAACGAAGCCGCAGGAAAAGCACTTTATCTGGATGGAAGTTCTTCTAATTACCTTACGGTTAAAGGAACAGACGGAAAGGCACTTCTTGCAGGCGCGAAAGAACTGACGATTTCTTACGAAGCAAAACCAGACCGTACAGGAACGAACTGGGTTTTGTATGCGGCACCGGGAAGCAGCGCTCCGACCTATCAGAGTGAGACATATCTTGGAATTATGCAGAAATCCGGAAGCACAACGCTGGAACGTTATAAGAACAGTGGTTCAAGACCGACAAATCCATCAGCTTCAACGGGAAATGACTGGGCGAGAGTGGATATCGTCATGACCGAAACTGACACAAAGATGTATGTCAACGGAAAAGCCGTATCCAAAGAAGACAGCAGTTATGCATTATCTGATATCGTAGGTAAGAACGGCATCCTTCAGATTGGTAAAGCGAACTGGGGAAGCGGCGAATATTACAAGGGATGGATTGATAATCTTCGTATCGAAAGCAGAGCACTGAGCGCAGACGAAGTCAAAGAATTAGCTTCTGATTTTGTCAGCACATTACCGGCAGTATCAGGTGCATCTGTAGGAACAGCTCCGGACAGAGAGACAGCTCTGAATTACAGAGGCACAGATGATCATACTGCAATCACTACCCAGATCGATCAGGAAAAAAGACGATTACATCTTATGTAAGAAAAGGCACAGACTTACCAATATCCCATTTACATTATCTATGAATGTAGATGCAGATTCTCTTGAAACTGGATGGTGTGGACTTTGTAAACGGATCTTCCGTAGATCTTTCAAAGACAGAACACTTACCATTACACGTGATGGAAAAGATGAAGAATGGACAGTAAAGACACCCAGATCAGCAATAACCCTGTTCCCCTGCCAGGACAGTATGCAGATCCGGATATTGATTACTTGACGGTAAATTCTGGATCTTCCCTACCACAGACGGATATCCGTCATGGAGCGGAATCGTATTCCATGCATTCCCTTCCGAGAACATGGCAGACTGGACAGACGAAGGTGTTATCATGGAACTTGCCAACAGTAATCCAGGTGTAAAATGAAAAATGGCGTACAGATTGCTGCATCACCATGGCAGTAAAAAGGAAGTGCATGGGCACCGACCATCGAGAAAAAGGCGATAAATATTATTTCTACTATTGGGAAAAGATTCAAACGGGAACATCTGCAATCGGAGTAGCATGGGCAGACAACCCGGCAGGACCATATACAGATCTTGGGACTCCGCTCTGGACAGTAAGCTATGTGCAGAAATGCAGGCGTATCCATGGGACAGGCAATTGATCCGTCTATTTTCACAGATGATGACGGAAACATCTTATATTACATTCGGTAACGGATCAGCAGCAATCGCTGAACTGAACGATGATATGACAAGCATCAAAGAAGGAAGCCTGAAGCAGATCACAGGACTTACAGATTTTCCGTGAATCTGTTGTAATCACAAAGGCAAACGGAAAATATCACTGACATGGACATGTGACGATGCAAACAGCCTGAATTACCATGTGTAAATTATGGTGTATCAGACAGTCTGTTCAATGAAAATGGCAAAGCAGCCGTAACATTTGTAAAGAAAAAATCTGCTTTCCAAAGATGAAGAAAAAGGAATCTTAGGATCGGGCATCAGTCAGTCGTTCATGTAAAAGACAGTGAAGGAAAAGACAGATACTTTATGTCATACCACAGATTCTACACACCACTGGATATCTTCCAGTCAGGTGACGGATTAGGAAAACACAGAGAAACATGCGTCGATGAGATCACATTTGACGAGAACGGTTATATGCAGATCACACCGACACTGGAAGGTGTATCAGCTGTAAATACAAAGAGTGAGAAAGAAGAATTCGCAATTGTCAAGAATCCGGAAAGCGTAGAAGGAGTTGTCGGAGAGACAGCAGAATTTACAGTAGAAGCAACAGGTAAAGGACTGACTTATGAGTGGCAGTATTGCAATGCAAATTCTACAAAATGGAGAACCTCTGTAATGGAAGGAAGCGATACAGCAACTGTAAAAGTTCCGGTTGCAAACTGGAGAGACGGTCAGAAATACCGCTGCGTGGTAACAAACGGAGACGGGGGAACAGCTGATCTCAGAGACAGCCGTTGTAACCATGCAGAAACCAATCAAGGTTCAGCCTGTAAGTGTAGAAGCAGTCAAAGGAACAACAGCAGAATTTACGGTTGAAACATCATGGGACAATGTAACTTATCAGTGGGAATACTGCAATGCGAACTCTAACAAGTGGAGAACATCCAGCATGGAAGGAAACGACACAGCAACCATCAAGGTTCCGGCAGGATCATGGAGAAACGGCCAGAAATACCGTTGCGTGATCACAGGAGCGGATGGAAGAAGTGTGACATCTGAAGCAGCAGTACTGACGGTGATCAGCGAATAATCATGACGGGGTATTGTAACAGCGTATCCATGACAGAATAAAATTATTGCATAAACGAAAAAATGTGCTGCAAGGTTATCGGATAGAACCTTACGGCACATTTTTTATTGTCATGCATCCGGAGGAATCTGCCGGTGGCAGGTTCTGTAGATACCAAAGTATGCAGGAAAAACTGCCAATGGCAGATCTGCTTACTTCTTTCTGGAAGACAGAAGACGGAAGAGATTATTATCCGAACAAAGTTCCATGATAAGACGGAACAGGAATACACTGCCGCTCATAAGGAGCATCATAAGGATGGATGCCTGCAGATGGAACAGGCAGAGTTATAAGGATGAAAAATCCCGGCAGGATCCACCAGGAAACGTATGTCCGAATCTTTATGGTGAATATATCCAAACCATCTGCATACAAAGACGAATTTGCTGAAAGATTCGGTGTAAAGGTCTGGATGCACAGACCGTACAGTGCAAACAGAGGATTGCGGTGCATGACGGCAAAGACGAGGAGCATAGGAAGATTGCCGCTTCACGGAAGACGTTATTCGTTTTTTCATGATCCGTCATCTGCATAAGACCGCCGCATGGCCCCAGTGTTGCAGCGAACAGGAAGACAAATGAACAGCCGATAAAAGTCCGGTCTGGGTTAACATTTCTTCGGGTAAGAAATTTCTTGTATGACCTGGGATATCCGATCAGTACAACGGACAAAGGACCGACGAACAACATCTGGATCCACATACGATCATAGAAAAGTTGATGCCATTTCTTTTTTTATCACCGGCCTGATACAAACATTGAGAATTAGGAAGAAATATCTTGGATGTAGGGCCGGGATACAAAATAATCAGTTTCTTTACAAGCAGGACAATACTGACGATACCAGCTTCAAACGCACCGACAAAGAAGTACTGTAAAATGACAGGAAGTTGCCCGATCATTGCCTGCAAGATATCAGAATGCTGATACTGGAGCAGCTTGGGAATGGAAACTGTATCGGAAATATCTTTTTATTGCTTTTTGCGCCGCATTTTCATTGAACGGTACAAGAAGAAAAAAGAAGACAAGTACATACCGAACCAGATACAGTGACAATTGTTTTTTCCAAGATCCAGATGACCGGTGAAACCAAGGAACAGACTCCGAGCAGTAAAAATAATCTGCCAAGGATGTATTCTCCGATAAGAGATGTGTGATAAATTCCTCTGGCAAGGAGCGTACTGCTTTGATCCATGATGAATGTCTCTGCAATCGTGATCGCAAGGATGATGCAGAAAGCAGGTCTCTTTAACAGAATAACAGGTGGAATAAGAACCGTAGCCGCTCAGACCAATTAATTTTGTAAGTAATATTTGAAGTGCTATTTCCAGGACAGCGCCGATGCCTTTCAGAATAACGCTGAGGATAAATTATAAAATTCGCGTTGACCGACGCCATAATGAAAATTTCTCCTTTGTGTATATATGTTTTATAGTAAAATCCTACGTGTTTTTATATAAAGTCAATGTATAAAAATTGTAAGGAGAATGGCATCAGAATATGAACTATGTTATAATTCATATATTGCAGAAAGAAAAGGAAGAGAGAATACAGCATATTTAGTATAGGACTTTATCAATTGTAACATTGATAAAAAGAAGAGATACCCATCCAAGCTATACGGTATTACGATGCTGCATTGGTCAAGTATTTGTGTGCGGAAGTTTGATATGAGCCTGTCGCTATATGCGTATTTTTGATAGCAGTGGATCGGAAAACTGCAGAAGATATCTCTTATGGCATTAAGTAACAGGCATCTTAATTGTCTGTATGCAGGTGTTAAATTGTAACAGATGCATATATGACAAAGGCAATTTGGTTGTTACGAGATATGTGTATATAATCATTTATATATGTTGATATTTTCTGAAAAGATAAAACGGACAAAAAAGGTAAGTGCCGATGACTATCGTTATATGGTACGATCCGGATTATTAACGGAGATGTTGATTGTAATAGTGGTGTGGATGAAAGATGGAATCGGGGCAAGAGTGGTAACGAATCATCAGCCAATCGGCGGTGGAATTGTTCTTTTGGTATCTCACTGGTCGTAGGAATCTGCTATCGGCAGCATCTGTTCCGTGCGGGAGAAAAATGTTTTATATGACGGTATATCAATGATTCTGATCATTCTTTCAGGCACCCGTGGTATATGATTATTTTTTATGATAATGGCTGTGACGATGATCATATATTTCATGGATATACCGGATTATGGGAACCGGATGTTACAAAGCGATCGGCGTGATTTTTTTCGTTGCGGCAATAGTAATTTTATGGATATGTAATTGATCATGGGAAAAACTTTTGAACTGATATTACGTCTGGACGAAAGCCTTGGATACAGAGAGAGAATGAGAATCTGTATGTGAAAGAGTTGATGAAAAGAATTCCGTGGTACAGAAAGTGGTTTGGATGGGGATTTGGAAGAAGTGTTGCGGGAACTAAAGAAGCATTGACGGCAGCAGGCTTGCAAGTCGGAACAGACGGTATATGTTCGGGAAACTGCTTCAAAAGAACTATTTTCCATAATTACTGGTAATACAATATTGTTCAAGCAGGGAATCAGTGGATTAATCGTAATGATATTATTTTATGCCAGAATGGTGAAAAGAATCTGTCAGGATATCAAAGACAGATGGATCCGGTATTTTTTATTAATGATGGCAGCGGGGACGGTCATATCGCTGACATTCAGGGATTACGGCGACCTGTTCAATACTGAGATGTTGTCAGGCATATTTCATCCGGCAGATGGAAGAAGACAATGGAGAAGGAGAGAAAGAGAATGCAGAATAATTCAAAAATATAAACAGACTTATATCCGTGTTGCGGAACAGAAAATGGAGAATTATGTCGGGGACACTGATTGGGGCGGCCGTTTTGTGGGTGCTTAGTACGGTTGTGATGGGTGCCGGTATACAGCTTCCAAGGCGAGTATGTATGTATATGGCAATAAAATAGAAGCGTAAGGTGAAGAAACAGCAATTAGAATCATATCACAGTATCGCAGCCTGGTGAAACATATGGAAAGATCATACAAAAGCAATACGGTAATGAAAAATAATCAAACGTCTGGATAACGATATGACGAAAAACCAATTGAAAAGATAAAGACGGGCATCCATTACAAAATACAGAAATACTGTCTGTTAAGTAACGGATAAAGACAAAAAAGAGCTGCAGAAAATAGCAAAAACAATTGCAAAAGTCCTTCCGGGAGAAATATCGCGTAGTAGTTAAAAAACGGAGGAATAGAAATTGTAGATTGCGCAGAAACACCGGATGAACCTACATTTCCGGAATGTATGGATGAACACGGCGCAGCAGGCGCTGCGGCAGGATTTTGATGGTATGCGGAAACTCAATCAATATTGCAACGTCTTTGCGATGGCCGGAAAAGGACATTGCTGATAGACTGTGACATGAGAAATCCGGCGGTTCACTGTTATCTGCGGCTGTCGGAGGTGTCAGGACTGAGAGATATTGGCAAGAATAGAGAAAAGATCAATATCGTACATACAGAGCAGGAAAATTTATTTGTCCTAAAGGCGGGAGTGGTTCCGCCGAATCCATCGGAACTTCTGGGCGGGCGGTTATTCGGAGAATTAATTGCACAGTTCAGAAAGCGGTTTGACTATATTATTCTTGATATGCCGCCGGTAGGTGTTGTGGCAGATGCGGCAATCGTAAGCAGTTATGTAGACGGGTATGTTTTTGTTGTAAAGGACAATGTATAAAAGATTTAGGTGAGATAAGAAAAGCAATGGAAATGCTGCAGAGTGTACAGGGAAAAATTGCAGGATTTGTGTTGAACGATGTAGAAGGAAAAAAATGATACGGATCATACATATGGAAAATATGGCTATGATTACGGAAGCAGGAATAACGAATAATGAAAGGGCGCCATAGGAATTGTTATTATCGTTAAAATATGCCAATATTTATATAGAATGCGGTTTGGATCACAGACCAGCAACATATTTATTTTTTTAAGGAGGAATCTAATATTATGATTACCTGGAACAACTTAGATACCCTTACATCATTCAAAGAACTTGAGAACGTAGAACGTGTAGATCTTGTAAAAGCTCGAAGCA
>VOFH01004272.1_pt1 | contig 14546 bp, 28 predicted proteins | sample 5384091 | NCBI WGS metagenome assembly VOFH01 (sample SAMN12384727, study PRJNA508395) | human gut metagenome | isolation source: healthy gut G | host: Homo sapiens
TTACGTATTGCTCAAGGTCAAGCAGATCACCCGCGTCGTGCGCGATATCGACCCCATGCGTTTATCAATATCCTGAAACCGACCAAGTGGCGGGCAATTTTACCGCCGGCCGCACGATTAAAACGGAAGGGCAGCCCCGGGCGCAGCGATGCGCTTGGGGCTGCTTTACTGTTCGCGGCGGCGAACCGGCCTATAACCAAAAGGAAACAGGTACCGCGTTGCGTAGCGCAAGCTCGTCGCGGGATAAGTAGTCCAGAAGGCGCAGGTCGTTCTGCACGGCGCGGGCGTGTACCCAGAACGGGACCGAGCCGGCAAGGGCAAGCGTACCCGCCGGAATCGCGTCAGGATATCCGCGAGCGGGTGCGGGGCGTTGGAGAGCGAGGGCGTTGAGTTGAGCGTCGCCATGCTGGATGGGAAGCGGCAGGATCACCGCCTGTACGTCCGCAAAGCCGGCGCGGGGGTCGCTGACAGCGGCGCAGCCTCTACGGGGCGCCGTTCAAGCGCATAGGTGCGCACCGTGTGGCCGTCGGCGCGCAGCAGGGAGGCCAGATAAGCCTGCCGTACGTCGCCGCCGACGACCGCAAGTGGGTCGCCGATTGATTCATAAGAAAAACCTCCTTCAGGGGCAGTCTATGCCAGCGGGGAGGCGTTGTTATCCCGTGCGGGGCAGGAAAAACGGCCTGTCCCGTGGGATGGCCGCAGCGCTTATTCCGGTTTTCTGTCGCCGCCAAAAGGAAAAAGGCGGTCAGCACGCCAGGGCCGGTGTGCGAGCCGATGACCGTGCCGATGTAGCGGATGTCCGAGCGGACGCCGTGCGCGTCGAGCAGCGCGGCAAGTTGGCGGGCGTCTTCCAGACAGTCGCCGTGGCAGATGCGCACAACCTGGTTCCGGTCGGTCATCTCGCGCAGCGTCCGTTCCGCGAGGTAGGAAATAGATTTCTGCCGGCCGCGGATCTTGCAGCCGACGTCGAGTTTACCCGCATTGTCAACCCAGATGACCGGCTTGATGCCAAGCAGCCGCCAACCACGGCCGAGGTCTTGCTCAGCCGCCCCGCCGCGGTGCAGGGGCGGTCGTTGACCGTGATCAGATGGATCACATGCAGCCGCATCTGCTCCACCGCGGCGGCAGTCACCTCGATGGTGCATCCGCTGTCGCGCATTTCACGGGCTTTATCGACCAGGTATTCGCCGCCGGTCGCGGAGAGGAGTCGATGCAGATGATTTTGCGCGCGGGGAAAAGCGGGGCAAGCTCGTCGCGTGCCATGCAGCCGCGTGGAACGTACCCGAAAGGCCGGAGAAAGCCGATGTACAACGTCCTGCCCGGCTTCCAACGCGGTGCGGAAAAGGGTTAGAAACGTTTCCAGCTTTGCCTGAGAGGTGACGGGCAGTTTCCCCTCCCGCAGCAGGTCGTAAAACTGGTGGAATGAAACGGTCTGCCCACAGTCCTCCTCAATGGTGCGCCGTCAATCGTAAATGCGAGCGGCGCAATAGTCGTTCTGTGAAAAGTAGGCGGCGGTTTCATCGATGGTCGAATCGGTGACAGAGCGAATGGTACATAGCAGAACTCCTGCCTTTTGCGGCCGGATCAGCCGTTGATTTCAAAGGGGGTGTCGCACGCGCCGGCGGTTAGCGAGCGGGCGGGACCGTCGGAACGACCTCGTAGGTGTTTTTCGCAGCCAACCAGACCGACCCCCTCAGGGCGATCTTTGGCTCGACCGCGAACGTCATGCCGGCGCCGGATCGGCTCGTCGAAGCCCCTGGCGAGGACGGGCGATTCGTCCATAGTCAGGCCGATCGAGTGTCCGAAGAACCTGCAGCCGCTCATAAAGCCCGCGCGGAACGCGGGGTCAACGCAGGCGCACAGCTTGCCATATACCTCGCGGATGGCACCGAACCGGGGCGCAGCAGCATGGCGGCAGCCTCGTTCTCGAGGAATACACATTGTTCGCGCGCGGCACGGATCAGCTTGCTCTGTGGATGCTTGGAGGGAACCGTAGAAAAACACAATGCTTTATCCGTATGGTAGCCCCGATAGCCGTTCGGTATGTCAAGCAGCACAATATCGCCCTCGCGCAGGCGCCGCTCGGAGGAGCCGATGGATTTCATGGCGATACAGGTGCCGGCCGTACCGGTGGGGCTGTCCAGACCGCAGCCGGCCAGACTGTTTCACTGAAGCTGGCTACGCCGAGCATCGTCTGCAATCGCCTGGTTGAAGCGGAAATACCCATCGAACCTCGCTCGAGCAGAACCGTGCTGACCTCGCTGCACAGCCGCGCCTCAGCTAATGCCATCCCGCAGCAGGACGGGGGGCGATCTCCTCCAGCGCGAAGCGGTGCAGGGGCGCCGGACTGGCGCATGCAGTCCAGCTCATAGGCGCTTTTTGACGGCCCGCAGGACTGCGAGGACGCCGTCCACTGGCTGCGGCTGCGTAAAGGGTAAATATTTCTGCAACATAGAAAGTTTTTGCAGCGCCATGGTGCGCGCGGCGACGATAGACACGGTCGGGGGATGGCGGGGAACGCCTCCGCAACCGTGCGGAAGCTGCTCAGCGGACGGATATCCGCAAAGCGGATTCGCGTTTGGCACATTCGAATGAACGGCGGACGAACAGCACCGCTTGGTCGGGCGTGACGATGAGCGCGCCATCCTGCATGGTGCCGGTGAAGTAATAAAAGATCGATCTTGTTGTCCAGAATGGTCATGGACCACGCGGGATCGTGCTGTGCCAATGCTGCGCGCAGTCGGGAAAGGCGGGCGTTCAGCTCGCCGGCAGGCACGGGGGTATGTGGCATTTGTGTTCCTTCCCTTTGCTTATGTTGGTTCTGGGGTGATGCGGGCCAGCGGCCCTTTACGGCGGCGAAGATACACGCATGGGAAAAAAAAGGCGGCTCGGCCGCTTTGCGCGCTATTATACCACAGCGGCCAGCACTTATTCGCCTGGGAAAGCGACCGCAAAGTGCCGCTGGTGGTATAATGAAGTGAAATAATGTATAATAGCCGCTTTGCGGCTATTATACCATAGTTTTTCCGGCTGGGCAATGCGTGCGCATTGACTTTTTGCGGAATGGTGCGATATGATGCTATACAGGAAAGTTTATGGAGAAAGGAGTCGGGTTATGCGCAGAATTTTGGGACGGATCTCGGCGGACCGGCGTGTGGTCGGCGGCCTGCTGCTGGTTGCGCAGCTGGTGATCGTCATGTACAGCGTGGGCTGGATGAGCGGGCGCTGGCTGTGGGCGCCACGGATATTGACCGTGCTGAGCGTCATCATCGTGATCTGGCTTTGTCCGTAAATATGATAACCCGACCTATAAGATCAGCTGGATCATCGTTATCCTGCTGCTGCCGCTGTTCGGAGGCCTGTTTTACCTGCTGTGGGGCAACACGCCGTTTAACCGCGCGCGCACTCAGCATAAGTACGAGCCGCAGCCGCCGGATTTCACCGAATACCGCCTGATGCCGGCGACCGAGGCGCTCGCACAGGAGGATCCCGCGCCACGCGGCGCGCGCCCGTTATATCACTGCGCTGGACGGCATGCCGGCCTGGACCAACACCGAGGCGCATTATTTCCGCGTGGGCGAGGATATGTTCGCCTCCATGTGCGAGGAGCTGTGGCAGGCGCATAAATTCATTTTTCTGGAGTATTTTATCATTGAGGAAGGCATCATGTGGAATACCATCCTCGATATCCTGCAGGAAAAAAGGTGCGCGAGGGCGTGGATGTGCGCATCCTGTACGACGATGTGGGGTTCGATCGCCACGCTGCCGCAGAACTACGACCGCTTCTGGCTTCCTCGGCATCCGCGCGGTGCGCTTTAACCGCTTTATCCCGACGCTGAACACCTATCTCAATTACCGCAACCACCGCAAGATGACGATTATTGACGGAATGTCGGTTATATGGGCGGTATCAACTGGCGGATGAGTATATCAACAAAAAGGTGCGTTTCGGCTACTGGAAGGACACCGGCATCATGCTGCGGGGCGAAGGGACGGTCAACATGACCTCGCTGTTCCTTTGCAGATGTGGGAATATGTGACCGGCGAGCCCGTGCCGCCGCTCAACGCCTACCTGCCGACGATGAAAATGCCGGAGGACGGCTATGTCCAGCCGTTCGCGGATTCGCCGCTTGACGATTTGAACGTCGGCGAATCGACCTACCTGCAGATCATCCACAACGCGCGCGATTACGTCTATATCACGACCCCCGTATCTGGTGTTGGATAACGAGATGATCACGGCGCTGACCATCGCGGCGCAGTCCGGCGTGGATGTGCGGATTCTGACGCCGGGGATTCCGGGATTAAAAAGCTGGTCTATATGATTACGCGCTCCTATTACCAGCAGCTGCACCGCGCGGGCGTCAAGATCTATGAATACCGCCCAGGCTTCCTGCACGCGAAGTGCATCGTATCGGACGATGATACGGCGGTCGTCGGAACGATCAATATGGACTTCCGTTCCTTTTTCTTGCATTTTAGTGCGCGACCTGCTTTACAACAGCTCGGTCGTGCATGCGGTCAAGCAGGATATTTTGGAAACGATCAATGTGAGCCGGCGCATTGACGACGCCATGGCTGCATAAGGTACCTTGGCTGCGGTCTATCGTGGCCAGCGTGCTGCGGCTGTTTGCGCCGCTGCTGTGACCGGACGCCGGCAGAGTGAAGGGGCTGAAATGGAACAACGGGAACAGGTTTTGTGCGCGATCCTTGACGCGGGTGAGACTGCTGCTGACCGCAGGGGCCGAGGTGGCGCGCGTGGAGGACACGATCCGCCGTATGGCACAGGCATATGGCTTTGGCAGGGTGGATGTGCTGACCATCACGGCCAGTATGATCGTCACGGCGCAGGCAGAGGACGGCGCGGTTCTGACGCAGACCCGCCGCATCCTGCGGCGGGAAACCCGATATGCGGCGCATCGAGGCGGTGAACGCGCTTTCGCGTGCGGTCGGCGGCGCGCCGCTGCCGCTGGAGGAGCTGCGCGCGCGGGTGAAGCGATCCGGACCATGCGGGACGATATGCCGTGGCGTATCCCGCTGGCGTATTTGGTTATTTCCGGGCTCGTTCGCCGTGTTTTTCGGCGGTTCGGTGCGGGATGGTCTGGCGGCGATGCTGTGCAGCATGGTGCTGTACGCGATCGGGCGCATGGGGGCGCGTATTGCGTTACAGCCGTTGGTGCTGACCGTGTTGAGCGCGGCCGCGATGTGTCTGGCCGCGGTGATAACCGTGGAAGCCGGATTGGGGCAGGCATTGGATAAGATTATTATTGAAACATTATGCTGCTGATACCGGGGATCGCGCTGGTCAATTCGCTGCGCGACATGATCGTGGGCGATACGATCAGCGGCCTTGCTGGGAGCGTGTGAAAGCGCTGCTTCGCGCGATTGCGATTGCGGCGGGCTGCGCACTGGTGCTGCTGCAGCTGGGAGGTGCGGTATGACCGGGGAAATGGCGGTGCAGGTCGGCATGGCAGCCGTGGGTGCGCTGGGCTTCGGCCTGCTGTTCCATATTTCAGGAAGCCGGCTGGTGACCATCCTGCTCGGCGGCGCGGCAAACTGGGGGTTTACCTGCTCGCCCTGTGGGCTTATGAGGACCGCGTCGCCGCGTTTTTGCCGCCGCGCTCGCGACAGCCGCCTTGGCGGAGGTATTGGCGCGCCTGCTCAAAACGCCGGTCCTGACGCTGCTGGTGCCGATGCTCGTGCCGCTCGTCCCGGGCGGCGACCTGTATTATAACCACGCTGGCGCTTGTCCGGGGGGATATGGCGGCGTTTGCGCAGTATGGCAGCCTGGTGCTGAAGGAGTCCGGTGCGATCTCGTTCGGGGTTATCCTGATTGCCTGTGCAGTGCAGACGCTGCTCAAGCTGCTCGCTCTGGCGCGGGAGAAAAGAATATGAAAAAAAGCGTTCTGCGACCGGTCCGTGCAGAACGCTTTTCAAATTTGGAGCTGCAGCAGAAGATAGACCACACAGGCGGCGATCGCCGCCCAAACCAGGCCCGTGGCGATCAGGCAGCAAAAGATAACGCGGCGGAAAGCGGGCGTGCCGCAGGCTACGCCCGAGCGCGTCCGGATCGCCGAGCATGCGCACCGCCAGCTCGACCGCCTCCGCTTCGTTGAAGCCGCGGTCGTTTTGCAGATATTCCATGCGCGTCAGTAGATGGTCGGTCAGCTCGCGCCGCACCCGTGCGCGGTACGGCGGCCAAAGAAGATGGGCGCATACGCGGTCCAGAAACAGGCTGATGCGCTCATTTGGTGACACACGCCTCACCCCGACCACCTTGCCGAAGCTTTTACAGAATTTTTCCCACTCGCGTCGGCACCGCGCGAGTGTTTTGACGCCTTGGCGGGTGAGCTGATAATACCGGCGCAGCCGCCCCGCCGTGGATTCCCTTTCGTAGGAGCGCACCTCGCCGCGCTCTTCCAAGGCTTGTGCAGGATGGGGTACAGGGTCCCCTCGTTCATGGAAAAGGTCTGGTCGGAACGGCATTCCAGCTTCGCGGATGATCTGGTAGCCGTATTTGTCTGCGTCCTCCAGCATGGCGAGGACGAGCAGCGTATTGCTGCCGGGGAAAGGAGAGTCGTTTTTCTGCGGGGCATGGAAACCGCCTCCAAATACCTTTTTTTATCGATGTATCCCAGTGCATACATCCGGCGGCAGGGGCTGTCAAATGTAAAATTTTTTAAGGTATTGCTCTTTTTCGGTTTTTAGGGTATCATAAGCAATAGTTTGCAGGCTTTGGAGGATGGAAAACCGATGTTTGATAGTTTGTTTCAATGGCTGCTCGGCGCTGGCCGCGAGCTGGCTGTTGTTATCATCTCCATGGTTCCTCTGGTGGAATTGCGCGGCGCGGTGCCTCTGGGCGTTATGGCGGCGGGCATGCCGTGGTACGAGGTGCTGCCGTTGGCCTTATCTGGGCAACCTGCTCCCGATTCCGTTCGCGCTGTTTTTCGGGAAAAGGTATTGGACTGGGTGGGACGCTCAGGCCGTTTACCGCTTCGTCACCCGCTACAAGGCGAAGCTGGAAAGCAAAAAGGATCAGGTTACCAAGTATGCGCGGATCGGCCTGTTCCTGTTCGTCGCGGTGCCGCTGCCAGGGACGGGCGCATGGTCGGGGCGCGCTGATCGCGACGCTGCTCGAAATGCCAAAGGGAAAGCGCTGCTCTCCATTGCGGGCGGTGTCGTGGCGGCGGGGCTTATCATGCTGGTTGCCTCCAATGGCGTGCTGGGCGTGGCGAGGCCTGTTTGAAAGCGAAAGCAAAGAGCCTCCCGTGAGGGAGGCTCTTTTTGCATTTCGGTTTAAATACGGCAGGATTCCAGCAGCTCGTGCTTGCAGTCCCAAAGCCTGCGGGACAGATCGACGAAATAAGTCTGCGGGTTCTCGAAGCGCTTGATCTCTTCCCAGAGCGTGTCCAGCTCGGCAAGGCAGTAACTGCGGATGTCGCTGATCGCCGGATTCTGGTAAACGCATTTGCCGGCCTGGAACAGCTGCACGCGCAGCGGGCGCACGGTATAATCGGACACACGCGCTGCTTCCGGTATGGATGGGGTCGAACAGCACATAGGGGAGGGCGGCGTCGATGACCTCGTCATGATTGTGATAACATCGCCCAGCGCCTTGCCGGTCGCTTTGTCAAACAGGCGGTATACCTGCTTGAAGTGTGGGGTCGTGATCTTTTCCGTTTTCAAAACCTTGATCTTAGGGGACGATCTCTCCTGCCCGTTTTCCACGGCTGCAGTTATACGCCGCCGAACCGCCAGTTCGGATTTGGAAGTGACCAGCCGCTCACCGATGCCGAAGGAGTCGATTTGCGCGCCCTGTACCAGAAGGTCGCGCACGGTATTCGTCCAGCGAGTTTGGAGGCCATGATCTGCATATCCGGAAAACCCGCCGCATCAGCATTTTACGCGCCTCGATCGAAAGGTAGGCGATATCGCCCGAATCCAGACGGATGCCGCGCGGGCGGATCCGTACTCGCTGACCATGTCCCGCGCTACACGGATCGTTCGGAACGCCGGATTTGAGGACGTTATAGGTGTCGACCAGAAAGACGCAGTTGTCCGGATAAATGTCCGCATAGGCCGAACGCCTCGTATTCGCTGTCGAACATCTGCACCCGAGGAATGCGCCATCGTGCCGCCCGCGGGGATCTTGTAATCCCGATCGGCCAGCACGCACGCCGTCCCCGACAGCCGCCGATATAAGCGGCGCGCGCGCCATAGATCGCGCCGTCGTAGCCCCTGCGCGCGGCGGGAGCCGAATTCGAGCACGGTGCGCCCTGCGCGTGCGGTGATGCGGCTGGCCTTGGTGGCGATCAGCGTCTGATGGTTGATGGTGAGCAGGACCATGGTTTCCACGAACTGCGCCTGAATCATGGGACCGGCCACGGTGACAAGGGGTTCGCCGGGGAAAACCGGCGTACCCTCCGGCACGGCCCATACATCGCACGCGAATTCAAATTCGCGCAGGTAATTGAGAAAGGATTCCGAGAAGCAGCCGCGGCGGCTGGGTAGGCGATATCCTCCTCGGTGAAATGCAGGTTTTGAAATAGTCGATCAAATTGTTCCACGCCCGCCATGATGGCGTAGCCGCCGCCGTCCGGAATCCGGCGGAAGAACATGTCAAAATAAGCGCGGCGGTCGGCGATGCCTTTTCAAAGTACCCGTTCGCCATTGTGAACTCGTAAAGTCGGTCAGCATGGTCAGATTTTTTTTCGGTCATTGCGAAAACGCCCCTTTGCGCATGGATGCCATGCGCTTTATTCAATCCGTGCATCTGTCTTGACACAGTGCATTTATAGTTATAATAGTACGTTTTTGCGCAAAGTGTAAGACTTTCTTTCGGAATATCGATTCACAATATGAATAAATATTCACTATATAAAATAATTATAAATTTTTCTTGCCAAATGCGAGGGATAGGGGGGTATAATGGAAAGTCAAAAAACGACGGATTACGGAGGTAAGCAGACATGGAAAGGAAATATAACAAGGTTGTACTGGCCTATTCGGGCGGTTTGGATACTTCGGTGCTGATTCCGTGGCTCAAGGAGCATTACGGCTGCGAGGTCATCGCGGTTTCCGGCAACGTGGGCCAGGGTACCGAACTGGACGGGCTGGAGGAAAAGGCGCTCAAGACCGGCGCGTCCAAGCTGTACATCGAGGACTTGACCAAGGAGTTCGTGGACGACTACATTATCCCCACCATGAAGGCGGGCGCAACCTATGAGCAGTATCTGCTTGGCACCTCGTTCGCGCGTCCGATCATCGCCAAGCGCATCGTTGAGATTGCGCTTCAGGAGGCGCGGACGCTATCTGCCACGGATGCACGGGCAAGGGCAACGACCAGGTGCGTTTCGAGCTGGCGATCCACGCGTTCGCCCCGCAGATGGACATTATCGCGCCGTGGCGCTTCTGGGAACTGAACAGCCGCGAGAAGGAGATCGCCTACGCGGAGGCGCATAACATCCGCTCAAGATCAACAAGGAAACCAACTATTCCAAGGATAAAAACCTGTGGCACCTGAGCCATGAGGGCCTCGACCTTGAACTGCCCTCCAACGAGGCGCCGATCAACTAAACCGGGCTTTCTCGAACTGGGAGTTTCTCCGGAGATGGCGCCCGATAAGCCGACCTACGTTACCATTCATTTTGAAAAGGGCAAGCCCACCGCGCTGGACGGCGAGGAGCTGGATCGGTTGCAATCATCGAAAAGCTCAATAAGCTCGGCGGCGAGAACGGCGTGGGCATCCTGGATATCGTCGAGAACCGCCTGGTCGGCATGAAGAGCCGCGGCGTATACGAGACGCCGGGCGGCGCGGTGCTGTATGCGGCGCACCGAAGCTGGAGGAGATCACGCTCGACAAAGGAGACCGCGCACTACAAGGCGCAGGTCGCGATGAAGTTCGGCGACCTGGTCTACAACGGCCAGTGGTACCCCGCTGCGTAAGGCGCTTTCGGCGTTCGTCGATTCCACGCAGGAGACCGTTACCGGCGACGTCAAGCTCAAGCTGTACAAGGGTAATATCATTCCGGCGTCCGTCACCTCGCCGTACAGCCTGTACTCGAGGATATGGCCACCTTTAACGAGGACGACTGCTACGACCAGGCGGATTCGGCCGGCTTCATCAACCTGTTCGGCCTGCCGCTCAAGGTGCGCGCGCGCTCAACGACCAGATGCTGTACAAAAGACCGGCGAGCATTTCCGTCGGTTGAAAAGTAAGAAAGGATATCGTGGGCGGCATGTCCGAACGTGCCGCCCTGCGGGTGTTTTGTGAGGCGAATCATGGCAAAATTATGGGCGGGCCGGTTTCAAAGGAAACCGATCTGGTGGTAATGACTTTAATTCGTCCATCCTGTTTGACTGCCGTTTATATAAGGAAGACATCACCGGTTCGATCGCGCATGCGACCATGCTGGGCAGGCAGGGCATCATCAGGCCGCACGAGGCCGGAAAAAAAATCGTCGAAGGGCTGGAAGGAATCCTCAAGGATATCGAGGAGGGGAATGTGGAGTTTTCCCTCGATTATGAGGATATCCACATGAATGTCGAGCAGCTTTTGACCGAGCGCATCGGCGACACCGGCAAGCGGCTGCATACCGGACGCTCGCGCAACGACGGCAAAGTCGCGCTCGATATGCGCCTGTACGTCAAGAGCGAAATCCGCGAGATCATCACCATGATCTGTACGTTTATGAAAGCGCTCGCCAAAAAAGAGCCGCGAGAACTTGGACGCGGTCATGCGGGCTACACGCACCTGCAACGCGCGCAGCCGACCACGTTTGCTCATTATATGATGGCTTACGCCAACATGCTGGAAGCGCGATATCACCCGCCTGCAGGATTGCTACGAGCGCATGGATGAAATGCCGCTCGGCTCGGGCGCGCTGGCGTCCACCACCTATCCGATCGACCGCGAGTTCGTCCGGCAGCAGCTCGGCTTCAAGCGGCTGACCGATAACTCGCTCGACGGCGTATCGGACCGCGATTACTGCGTGGAACTGCTCTGCGCTGTCTGTCCTGATGATGCACCTGTCCCGCCTGTCTGAAGAGATCATCTCCCTGGTGCTCATGGGAGTTCAAGTTCGTCGAACTGGACGACGCGTATTCCACCGGCTTGTCCATCATGCCGCAGAAGAAGAATCCGGACGTGTGTGAGCTGATCCGCGGCAAGACCGGCCGTGTGTACGGCAGCCTAACCACCATGCTGACCGTGCTCAAGGGCCTGCCGCTGGCATGACAATAAGGATATGCAGGAGGACAAGGAGGCTGTGTTCGGCGCGATCGACACGGTAAAAAGCAGTGCACGGAGGTGTTCACCCCCATGTTCTCCACCATGACGCTGCGCGCGACAACATGCGCAAGGCAGCTTCCGCAGGCTTCATTAACGCAACAGACTGCGCGCGGACTACCTGACTAAGAAGGGCATGCCTTTCCGCGATGCGTACAAAACGGTCGGCCGGCTGGTCAACCAGTGCATCAAGGCGGATGAAACGCTGGAAACCATGACCATGCGCGATTTTGCCGCGATCTCAATAAATTTGGGGATGATGTTTACGACGCGCTCGACCTGCGTACCTGCGTGGCTGAACGCAAGGTGATCGGTGGTCCGGCACCGCAGGAGGTCGCCCGCCAGATCGACAAGATCGAAAAGTTTATCGCCGATGTGGAAAAACGAAACATAAACAGATGAGGATTTTGTATGTATATTGAGGATATCGCACAGGTATATGAAGAAGAGGAGTTGAACTTCGCCACCGACGAGGAGGAGCAGCGCATCCGCTTCAAGATGAACACCAAAGGTTTCGCCGGACGTGTCGTTCACCGCACGCATTGTCAACGAAACGACCGCGCTGTTTACCACGATCCTGCCGATGAATATTCCGGAAGCTAAGCGGGACGCGGTCGCTCTTTACCTGAATCGGGCGAACTGGGGGGCTGCTGCTGGGCAATTTTGAGATGGACCCGAACGACGGGGAGCTTTGCTATCGGGTGGCGGGCCGCTTTGAGGAAAAACGAGCCGCTGGCGGACGAGATAGTCCGGCGCATGACTTATGTGGGCTTCAACATGTTTGATAAATATGTTCTGGCGTATTCGCCATCGTATACGGCAATAAGGGGCCTGTGGAAGCGTACGAGGAGATCGAGGCCGCGGGCGCGAGGCGCAGGCGGAATGAAAACGGAGAAAGACGGATGAAACCAAAGGTTTATATCGACGGCAGAGAGGGTACCACCGGCCTGCAGATCTATGAACGGCTGGGGGGGCGGACGACCTCGAGCTGCTGCTGATCGACGAGGACAAACGCAAGGACACCGAGGAGCGCCGCAGGTTCCTCAATGCGGCCGACATCGTATTCCTCTGCCTGCCGGACGCGGCGGCGCGGGACGCGGTCAGCTTGATCGAGAACGAAACGACCCGCGTAATCGACGCTTCGACCGCGCACCGCACCGAGCCGGACTGGGATTATGGCTTTGCAGAGCTGTCCAAGGCGCACAGGGCTGCGATCGCGGCCTCCAAACGGGTGGCGAATCCGGGCTGCCACGCGAGCGGGTTTATCTCCTCGGTGTATCCGCTGGTCGCGCGGGAGGTGGTACCCGCGGATTTTGCGTTCACCTGCTCGTCGCTGACCGGCTACTCGGGCGGCGGGAAAAAATGATCGCAGAATACGAGGATGAAAACCGCGACCCGCGGCATGCCTCCGAGCGGATTTATGGCCTGAACCTGCAGCATAAGCATCTGCCGGAAATGGAGTATGTCTGCGGCCTGACCCAGCCGCCGGTATTTGTGCCGGTTGTGGGCGATTTTACAAGGGCATGGCGACGACGGTCATGCTGCCCAGCGTGGACGCTCGCCGCGTACAGGAAGCGCTGGAAGCGCACTACGAGGGGGCAGCGGCTGGTCACGGTCGCTCCGTTCGGCGGGGACGAGCCGGTTATATACGCCAATACGCTCGCGGGAAGGACAGCCTGAGGCTGATCGTATGCGGCCATGCGCGGCAGGCGATCGTGACCGCCCTGTTCGACAATCTCGGCAAGGGCGCGTCGGGGCGCGGCGGTGCAGAACATGAATATCATGCTGGGTCTGGACGAAGCCACGGGATTGACGGTATAATAAAACAGCGTATCCTATCTATTTCGCGCCGCTTCCGGGCGGTAAGGGAGAAATGCAGCTATGAAAATTATTGACGGCGGCGTGTGTGCGCCGCAAAGGGCTTTACCGCGGGCAGCATCCGCAGCGGCATCAAGGACAGCCGCGCGGACGACGATACCGCGATTATCTTCAGCGCGTGCGAGTGTACGGCCGCGGCGACCTCATACGATGAACCGCGTCAAGGCCGCGCCCCTGTATGTGACGATGGAGCATCTGGAAAACGGCGTGGCGCGCGCGATCGTCGCCAACGCGGGCAACGCCAACGCCTGCGCGCCGGACGGGATGGAAAACGCCCGCCGCATGGCCAAGGTCGCGGCGAAGGTGCTCGGCGTGGACGGGACGACGTGGTCGTCGCCTCGACCGGCGTGATCGGTCAGCGCCTGCCGGTTGAGTGCATCGGCAGCACCTGCCCGAAATTGTGCTGGACGGAAACGGCTCGGAAAAAGGCGAACCGCGCCATCATGACGACCGATACCAAAACCAAGACTGCGGCGGTCGAGTTCACCATCGGCGGCAGGATCTGCCGCATCGGCGGTATCTGCAAGGGCAGCGGCATGATCCATCCTAACATGGGTACCATGCTGTCCTTCCTGACGGACCGACTGTGCGATCACACACGAAATGCTGGCCGAGGCGTTGCAGGAGAACGTGCGCAAGACCTATAACCGCGTCACGGTGGATGGGACACCTCCACCAACGACATGTGCGTGGTGCTGGCCAACGGCAGGCGGGCAAACGAGCTGATCTGGCAGGATCGAGGAGTATCAGGCGTTCTGCAAGGCGCTGAACGAGGTGACAACACCCGTCTGGCACGCCATGATCGCGGCGGACGGCGAGGCGCGACCAAGCTGGTGACCTGCACGGTCAAAACTCGCGGTGGCGGGAGGCCGCCCGGCGGCTGGCCAAGCGGTCTGGGCTCGTCCTGGTCAAGGCGTGGCGATGTTTCGGCGGACGCCAGCGCTGGGGGGCAGGTGCTGTGTGCGATGGGCTACTCCAAGGCGCCGTTCCGGCCGGAATATGTGTCCGTGGCGTTCGAGTCCGCGGCAGGGGGCCGGGCTGCGTGTGCGAAAAGGGCGCGGCGATCGATTTTGACGAGGCGCTTGCCAAGCAGGTACTGCTCGGAAAGCGAGGTTACCATTCAGGTGGACGCGTGGGAGGGGACAGACTGCGCGACCGCGTGGGGCTGCGACCTGACCTATGATTATGTGAAGATCAACGGCGATTACCGGACCTGATAATAAAACGAAGAGGAACGAGACAAGATGGATACAACAACTGGATGCAGAGCTGCGGGCCAAAATACTGGTTGAAGCGCTGCCGTTTATTCAAAAATATTACGGGCAGACGGTCGTCGTCAAATACGGCGGCAACGCCATTACGATTAATGAGGAACTGAAAG
>VOFH01002500.1_pt1 | contig 14542 bp, 26 predicted proteins | sample 5384091 | NCBI WGS metagenome assembly VOFH01 (sample SAMN12384727, study PRJNA508395) | human gut metagenome | isolation source: healthy gut G | host: Homo sapiens
GGGGTAAAAGAATACGCTTTTGTTGTTGAAGAAGTATATTCAAAAATAAAAAGTATAAATAGCTAACGTTCAAAAAATAAAACATCACGATATGTACCGCAGATGTTTTATTTCAATATTAGTCATATTTTTCTTAAGTCCGTTAAATGCAAGTGCCTCTTCTACCAGTTCTTTTCTCTTTTTCTTATGCTTGCGTCTTGATCTGGATGATCGTTTTATCCGTCTCACGCATTCCCTTCTTTGCAAGCTCTCAATATTACGGATCGTGTTTTTCTGCACCGCTTTTTCTACAAGTCCGTCTCCGCCATAGAACTGCTTTCCATTTTCTTGCATCTGAAGTCCCCGAAGCCCTGCTTCTACAGCTGATGCGATTTTGCTGCTGCCCGGCTTGCGCTTCGCTCCATCACACACAACACCTGAGTTAATGGCAACTGCATTTACAATTACGCGAAATCTCATATGCGTCCGCCATACAGATAACCACAGATTCCTACCTGCACCCATCCTGCACTGATCGCGCCACAATATGCGAACAGTCTTCCGATTCTGTCTTCATGTAGTTGTGAATCTGAATGTCGAAAAAATCTTTATCAGATTCCCGGATTGTCATCGGCATGATCCAGCATCTTTTCATTTCTACTTTCTGTTCCCCTGTGATCTCTTCCAAATTCCAGTTCTTCCGGACATCGACTACAATCCTGCACAACCTGCACCGATTCCACCAATACTCCTCAACAAACACTTTACATTCTTAATAATATTTGCACTTCCAGATTCGGTTTTTCCCAAGAGCCTGAACTGCAACTGCTTTGCGTAGCTACTGCAATCGATCACATCCCATCGCCGGAAGCAACTCTTCCTTAAAATTTCCACATATTCATTGTATATTTTTTTGTTCATCTTTCTCTCCTCTGTCAGATGACACCCCATTCATCTTTTTATTGAACTCTCGTGTATTTGTTTATGGTATTCCTGCCTACCACAAGCTTTTCTCTCCAACTGAAATCAATATCTTCTTTTGTATGGCTTTGCGCATACCTGTGTACGGATTCTTGCTTTTCCCTTCGGTACAACCGGGTAAGAGAATGCTACAACATATACACCTTTTTTCCATCATACGTTTTGCGAATTCTGCCGCTGTCTTCTCATCATAGAGCATAACAGGTACGCATGGATGTGTTCCCGGAATAATATCAAACCGTTATCTACCAGCTGTTTTCTGTAGTATGCAGTTACCTCTTCCAGATGATCACGAAGTTCTGTACTCTCCTCCAACATGTCAAACAGTTCCAGGTCTGGCTCCTGCAATTGCCGGTGCCAGAGAGTTAGAGAACAGGTACGGACGGCTTCTCTGTCTTAACAGATCAATGATCTCTTTCCGTCCGGATGTATATCCGCCGGATGCTCCTCCGCGCTTTTCCCAATGTTCCGGTAATGATATCCACACGGCCTTCCACACCACAGTACTTGCTGTTCCACGTCCGGTCTTTCCTACAAATCCGACCGCATGGCTGTCATCAACCATAACCAGTGCGTTATATTTATCAGCCAGATCACATACCCCTTTTAAATTACAGATGATTCCATCCATAGAAAATACGCCATCTGTAGCGATCAGTTTGATTCTTGCTCCGGCTTCGTCTGCTTTTTTAATTTTGCTTCCAGATCTTCCATATCGTTATTCTTATAGCGGAAACGTTTTGTCTTTACACAGACGTACTCCGTCAATGATAGAAGCATGATTCAGTTCATCACTGATGACTGCATCTTCTGCTGTCAGAATTGTCTCGAATAATCCTCCGTTTGCATCAAAGCATGAAGAATAAAGGATCGTATCGTCTGTTCCCAGGAATCCGGAGATCTTTTTCTCCAGTTTCTTATGAATGTCCTGTGTTCCACATATAAAACGTACAGATGCTACTCCGTATCCTTTTTCATCATATGTTCTCTTAGCTGCCTCGATCAGTCTCGGGTTATCCCCCAGTCCAAGGTAGTTATTCGCACACATACAAAGAAGTTCTCTTCCATCTTCCATCTTCACTCTTGCTCCCTGCGGGGATACAAAGGTGCCTCTCCTTTGAAAAGCCCGGCTTCTTTGATTCCTTCTACTTCTCTTGTATAAATGCTTAAAATATCGTCTTTACGTGCCATTTTCTCAACCTCTCCATTTTTTATTCTGCCTTTTTCCTGCTTTGTTCCATGCACATTCTTCTTAGTCATTTACATGTGCCCAGTCCAGAATGACTTTCCCCGAATTACCGGAGATCATAGCGTCAAATCCCTTTCTGGAAATCTTTGATGTCAAAATGATGTGTGATGATATCCGAGATATCAAGTCCTGCCTGTAACATCGTAGACTTCTTGTACCATGTATCCCATACTTTACGTCCATAGATTCCTTTCAGATGTAATCCGTTGAAAATTACTGTCTCAAGATCTACTTTGGCATCTGTTCTCTGTAATCCTAACAGTGCAATGTGTCCGCCGTGCTTCATATTGTGGATCATATCATCCAATGCCACCTGTGATCCGGACATCTCAAGACCGACATCAAATCCTTCTGTCATTCCGATCTCTTTATGACATCTTTCAGATTCTCTTCTTTTTAAATTAACTGTTCTTGTTGCTCCCAGCTTCTTCGCAAGTTCCAGTCTGTATGGATTCATATCTGTTACCACAACATGTCTTGCACCCGAGAACTTCACGATTGCTGCTGCCATACATCCGATCGGGCCTGCTCCAGCGATCAGCACATCCTCCCCAGTGCTTCAAAAGAAAGTGCTGTATGTGTTGCATTTCCAAACGGATCAAAGATTGCATACATCTCTTCCGGAATGTTCGGATTACATGGCCACACGTTACTTGACGGAATCACAAGATATTCCGCAAATGCTCCGTTACGGTTCACGCCGACACCTTTCGCATCCTTACAGTTCTCCTTGTGTCCTTCCAGACAGTTACGGCATTTTCCACATGTAATATGTCCTTCACCGGATACCAGATCACCGATCTTGAACCCCTGTACACCTTCCCCTTTTTCTACGATCTCTCCAACATACTCATGACCTGCTGTAAGGCCGATCGGAATCGTATGCTGTGCCCAGTCATTCCACTGATAGATATGTACATCTGTTCCACAGATTGCTGTCTTGTGGATCTTGATCTTCACATCATTCGGTCCTACTTCCGGAATCGGAACACGCTTCATCCACAGTCCTTCCTCCGGTTTTTCCTTTACCAGTGCCCACATCAGACCATCATTATTTAATTGCATATTATATGACCTCCCAAAAAAACACCATCTCCCCAGATGGCAATCTCTTTATTAACAATGGTTATTATACCACTCTTACTGCATATGCACAACCTCTAAACGATATTTTTTGTTTAATATGACAATTTTTTCACATACTTTTTTTTCTTTTTCTTGTCATTTTGCACCAAAATAATATTTACTTTCCTGCTCTTTTCCTGTATAATCATACTCATACTTGCGAAAAGCAAAAACAAAAGAGAGGGGTGCGGATTCAAAAAAATCCTGCCAAAAAAAACAATGAAAGATTTAATCAAAAATGGAACAGCATCAGCCTAATCAAACGGATCATCTGCGGATTGATCATTGGTCTGGTTCTTGGTCTTGTTGTTCCGCAGGCATCCGTAATCTCGATTCTCGGAACCATGTTCGTCGGAGCACTGAAAGGAATCGCCCCGCTTCTGGTATTCTTCCTGGTTATGAGTGCACTCTGCCACATGAAGTCTGGTCAGAAGACCAATTTAAAATTTATTATCATTTTGTACATGGTTGGTAACCTTGTATCTGCCTTTGTAGCCGTTATTGCCTGCCGGTTATTCCCGGTAACACTGACCTTTACAGACACTGCTTCTGCTACCGATATCACTCCGCCAAGCGGAATTGCGGAAGTGCTCACCAACCTTTTGAACAATCTCGTTAAGAATCCGGTTGATTCCATTGTCAATGCTAATTATATCGGTATTCTTTTCTGGGCAGTTATTTTTGGAATTGCATTAAAACACGCGAACAAGGGAACAAAAGATGCACTGGAGAACATTTCCGACGCAACGGCGACCGCAGTTCAGTGGATCATCAACTGTGCTCCGTTCGGTATCATGGGACTGATCTTCTCTACGATTTCAGAACAGGGACTGGATGCATTACTTTCTTATGGAAAGTTAATCCTCGTTCTGGTTGGAAGTATGGCTGTTGTTATCTTCATTATCAATCCGGTCATTGTATTTATTTTCACAAAACAGAACCCATTTCCACTGGTATTTACCTGTCTGAAAGAAAGCTTTATCACAGCATTCTTTACAAGAAGTTCTGCTGCCAATATTCCGGTTAATATGGAACTTTGTAAGAAACTTGGCCTGGACGAAGATACCTACTCTATCTCCATTCCACTTGGAGCTACGATCAACATGGCAGGGGCTGCGATCACAATCTCTGTAATGGCTTTATCTACTGCTCATACACTGGATATCCATGTAGATTTTCTTACATCGATCATTCTCTGTGTACTTGCTGCATTAAGTGCCGCAGGTGCTTCCGGAGTTGCCGGCGGATCTCTTCTTCTTATCCCTATGGCCTGCAGTCTCTTCGGTGTGCCGAATGATGTTGCCATGCAGGTTGTTGGTGTTGGATTCATCATCGGAGTTATCCAGGATTCCTGTGAGACAGGACTGAACTCTTCATCCGACGTACTTTATACAGCCATTGCTGATATCCGTGAAAAGAGACTTCGCGGTCAGAAATAGTACATAGAAGCTGCCACTGGCAGCTTCTATTCCATAATAAAAAATACGGGAGTGGAAGAATCTTTCTATTGATTCTTCCACTCCCGTATTTATTCTTATTTTTTCACTCAAACCATTGGATTTTGTTATCCTTTAATTGATATATCCTGCCTTTTTAAGCTCCTCTTCTGCCTTTGCAAGATTCGCATCAGACACACGGATAATCGGTCCTGTACAGCCCATTCCGCTCTCTGCATAGATGTTCTGCTTCCACAGTACTTTCACCGCATCTTCCAGATCCATAACTTCTATTCCTGCAATCTGGGATGTCACGATCTCTTTTGGCGGAGCTCTTTACTTCTTCTTCCGATGCCGGTTTCGACATCTGTTTTCTTGCCGCCAGGATATCTTTTAAACCGGCTTTTCTTAGCTGCTACAAATTCTTTCTTTTGCGATCTCAAATACTTTTACTTTTTACCAGCTCCGCCGCATAACGGATTGCGCACTGCGATCACCGGTGCTCCTGACGCCCTGGATACGATCATAACCAGCTGTTCATAACCTTCCCCGACACCTGATTATAACCATATCCGGATGCTTCAAAGCTGCCTCCTGTTGTGTAAGAAGATAACATCTTCACCATGATATTTCCGGTCAGCGAATCACATACCATAATGTCCGGTGTTCCCTGCAGTACATCATTTCCACGCATTACACAACCTCCGTCAGCTCTTTGCTGATTCAGCAAATTCGATGTCGTATCCATTTTTCTCAAGTTCTTTAATGCAATCTCCGTCTGGCGTGCGCCATCCACATTCAGAATTCCTACAGTCGGATGCTCTTACCACACGCCTTTGCAGCTATGATTCCATAGATCGTATTTTTGATCATTCCTTCTATACGGTCTGAACTGGATGTTCCGGTTGTATTGGCAATAAACATCTCTCTTCCCTTCGCCGGAGTCACAAACGTCCAACCGTCGATACCCCGATTGGGAATGGGAAATGCATCGTTACCGCACCGTCTATTTCGCGATGCAAGTAATTTCTTCCATCTTATCATGACCTTCTTCATCATTGCCACCTTCACGGTAGTAATGCCTTCTGCTTCTAATGTTCCGATGTAATATACCTCAATTCCGTCTTTGGCGGCCATCAATTCGCAGCTTCCATTGCATTTTCTTCTCCGTGCTCACTGCCCATACCTGTCAATGCAATCTTTGGGCTTCTTTCCGAAGCTGCCTGTCTCCAGTCCGCGCCATCTATAAAGGTGTCGGCAATCATTCTTTCAATACTTATTTGCCATTTGTTTGTCCACCTTTTTATTCTGCCATCAGGGTTGCTGCAAAATCTTTCATTGCTTTTCGATCAGTCCCTTTACTTCTTCCTCAGATACACCACTGTTATCTTCTGCACCGGTATTTGCCTGGATTACGAAAGATACACCATCGAAAAGAGGTTGGTCATACGTCCAAGGAACAGACTTCCTTTTCCAATGATCATGGCATTCTTGATCTTACCAGCAAGGATATCTTCCCGTGCAAATCCGATATAAGGCACTCCGGAAGGAATATGTCCCTGTGTCGGTGCCCATCCTGTCAGACCATGTTCTTTTGTAAAGTTCACGAGTTCTTTTCTTTCCAGCTCGCCTCTCTTAACTGCGAGAGCTCCGATCATCTTGTAGTTAGCAAGCGGTACATCTCCGGCTCCTGCCGGTTTTGTGATATCCGGGTTCTGCATTTCCGGAGAGAATTTATCGATATCTGTGATCTTAAGTCCTGCTCTTTCCAATGGATCAGCTACAAGGCTTCCGATTACGTTCTGCGGAGCACTTCCTGTTCCTACTGTATGGCGTCCAAGGATATCAGGTTGATTTCCGGGTTTACACCATCGTTTTCTGCGATGATTACACAGAATCCGCCAAGGCAGTCTTCCAAGGATCGGAAGACCTTTCTTTACATGGTCTTTACCGTTCATACCAAGTTTTGCTGTACAACCTACCAGCTGTTACAGCTACACATTTGTATGCGCCTGATTTTACGAGAGCTGCTGCTTCGATCAGTGCGTGAGATGGTGCTGCACAGAATCCACGTGAGTCAGAACCTGTTGCGTTCAAAAAGTCCTGCAACTTCAGCTGCTGCTTTTGCGAAGTTACCACCGCCACGCTGGTTCATATCACCACAAGCTTCTTCTGCACAGTCGATGACATACTCAACGTCTGTCTTTTCGATTCCTGCGTTTCTTACACCATAGAGGAGGGCGAGCACACTGGATGCCTTACTCATAATGTTTTCATGCATAACATGTGCTGAAAGGTTTGCATCAATATCATGCGCTCTTTTACACATCCTACTAAGTTTGTTCAAAATGATAAGACCTTCAGCATGCTCTTCATTTACAAAGTGTTCGATTTCTGAGATTTCAAATCCCTCGATGGATTTTTTCAATAATATCATCTGTGATGATCGGATCTTGGGCAAATTTTTCTTTATATTTTGCTACAAATCCTTTTTCAAGCATAACAACTTCGAACATGTCGCATGCCTGAGCTAAAAGAAGGAATTCGTCTTCCGGCATGATCTCACCGTATTTTCCGTAACGTTTTGCTCCTTCTTTTACTTTATCGTAATATGGAAATTCAACTGGGCAAGGTCGTCCGGTGTTGCATTTCCGATATATAGCCTGATTCGGCCAATAATTTACACATGTATCATATGACCTAAGATGATCTCTAAGTTCTTTAAATATTCTGATTCCGGATTTACAACTCTCTCTGTTGTCTGCGTTGTTCCGTTATAAAAACCATATCTGGTGTATGTACTAATACATAACTTGCCCCTTTAATTACACTGTTCATTGGTTTCCACCTTTCCTGACATTCTCTTTTTTTCACCATCATTCATTTTCCGTGATATGCGCGTATAATCTACCTGTCCTGATTTAAAAGATTTTGGGCAGAATGCGCTAAACAAGCTTTTATCAGAAGCGCATCACTGGCACGCTTCCGAGATGCTAGGCAATTCAAATGCAATACCAGCATGTTCCCTGATATGCCTGGCAATAAAACAGGCGACAGGAAGAATCCTGGCCTGTACCTCTATTCAGATATTCCGCTTCGAAGGATAAATCCCTCTTTATCTTAGGTATTTGCAATATTCGTTGCGGATTGCTGACATTTCGCTACGATATCATCAACATCAAGGACCATTTCCATCATGCCTACCTGCTCATCATAAACAGCCGGGTCAAATTCTTTTTTTAACTCTGGTTCACATACGTGATAAGTTGTGAGTCCAAGCTGGACCCCTGTCAACGGACCTGCGAAAGTAGGGTCGCCTAAAGTTACGGTTTCTGCAGCAAGTCCTGCTGCCTCTCCTTCAGCTGCACCTAAGAACTACGACTACGTTTTCCGCACCGTATTCCTCAGCGAATTCTTTTACCCTTTTCTGATTCTCCAGATCCATTGCGCCTGCGCTAGTTCAGACGAAACATTCTGTTGAAGAAAAACTACATCTCCGCCAGCTGTCTTAACGCATTCTGCGATGGCTGGTCCCGGTACACCGTCACGATCTCCGATAATAACAACTTTTTTATCCTTTTAAAATTGCCATGATGTCTTTTTTTCCTCCTTCCTTTTTTTAAAATTTTGTTTTGATAATAGTTTTACACGCTTTACGCGATTATATATTTGAGCAACACCGGATCTCTGTCTAGATCACCTAATTAAATAATGATTAGATATATTTCTTAATCATTGCTTCGATGCTTTCCTGTGTAGCATCGTCTTTTACTACTTCTTCAACTTTTCGCCATCTTTGTAAATAGCCATAACCGGAAGTCCAAGGATCTTTCTGTCCGATAGCAAGACGGCGCGCTTTTGTTGTATTTAAAGATGTGAATTTTAATCTTATCTCCGTATTTATCTGCCATTTCGTGTACGAACGGCATTAAAGCCTGACACGGAACACATCCATCACCAAAAAATCTACGAATACATAACCATCTGCTTTTAATACTTCTTCTTCAAAAGTAGTCTTATCTACATCTATCATGTCTGTTTTCCTCCTCACTCTATTAAAAAGTGTTTATTATTTTAATTCGTTAATAATCTTTTCATGCCTTTGTACCTGGACTGCTGCGATTGCTCCATCAGCCGCCGCTGTAACAACCTGTCTTAAGCTCTTAACGCGGATATCGCCGGCTGCGAATACACCTGGGATATTAGTGTGCATATCTGCATCGGTCTTAATGTATCCTCTTTCATCCATCTCAAGGCCTGTTCCTTCATAGATCTTTGAGTTTGGAAGTGTTCCGATAAATCCGAATACACCAAACATTCCGTCATCTTCATCAGCTACGATCTTTAGTGAGTTCACCTGTTTTCACATTTTTAACAGTCATCTCAGAAAGGATTCCGTCACCTGCCAACTTCTTCTACAACCGTATCCCACATAAAGTGAAGTTTTTCGTTCTTGAAAGCTTTTTCCTGGATGGATTTTGCTGCACGAAGCTCATCACGTCTGTGAATAATGGTAACTTTTCTTGCAAATTTTGTAAGGTACATAGCTTCTTCTACAGCAGAGTCTCCTCCACCTACTACGTATACTTCAAAATCTTCAAAGAAGTTTGCATCACAGGTAGCGCAGTAAGAAACGCCCTTGCCCATGAACTCTTTTTCGCCTTTGCATCCGATCGGTCTTGCAATGAGCGCCCGTTGCAATGATCACATTTTTCCGCTGATATTCATTCCTTTTCGCTCTTAAGAACGTTGACCTCTCCTTCAAGTTCTACTTCTTTGATCATATCGGATAGGCTCTTTTGCCCCAAATTTTTCTGCCTGCTCTGTCATTCTTGCAATCAGGGATGGTCCGATTCTCCTTCTAAAATCTGCCCCGGATAATTTTCAATCTCCTAAGTAATTGCGATCTCACCTCCATCCTGACCTTTTTCGATGATCAGAACATTGAGCCGGCTTCTTCCTGCATACAGCCCCGCCGCCAGACCGGCAGGACCTGCACCCAGAATGATAACGTCATAAACTTCTCACTCATTTTACGTTATATCTCCTTCTATATTCACATGTATCTATTCAAAAATTTCTGTCCGTCAACTTCGTTGTCAAAGCTTCCAGAGCTTTTTTCAACGATTCCTTACGCGTAATTTCTTTTCTTCTTTTGATCCAGTGCCGGATTTACCGAGTGGATGTGGAATAGCGATCGCCGGAACGATTCTGTTTGCACCAACTGTCATAGAAATCGGAGTTACTGTACACATATGAACAACAGGGAGTCCTGCTCTTTCAATTTCTTTTTACCATCGTTGCACCGCAACGAGTACAGGTACCTCAAGTGGAGGTCAGGATAACGGCGTCAACACCGTCAGCTTTAATTTCTGAGAATATTCTCTGCGAAATGCTTTTTGCGGATGCTACAGATGTTCCATTTCCAACTGTTGTATAGAACAGATGATGAAGCGATCCGATCACACCTTCTTTTTCCATATCACGAAGAACATCTACCGGAAGTACACGGTCCGGATCTTCATTTGCATATACCGGATCATATCCGCCATGTGCAGTCTCATATGTCTCTTCTGTAAGATCCATAACTCCTGTAATATCATACTCTCCATAGTGAGAAGCACTTGAACTTTCTATGTGGTCCGGGTTTCCCTTTGGAACGATACCACCGGAAGTAACCAGAGCAATCTTCGCATGTGCAAGATCCTTCACTGCCGGATTTGGTTCTACTCTGTCAAAATGTCGGCATCGGATATTCTGTTACATATGGTTTGTCATTCAATTTCTTGATTAGCATCTTAACGGCACGTTTGGATCCTCTTTCTTTTTCGAAAAAGTTTACACGTACACCATTTGGGATATATCCTTCTTCTGCAGATGAACCGATTTTTTTCTCCTTTTGCCAGTTTCACTGCCAACGGAGCAAGTTTCTTCACTGCATCCCTCATACCTGCCGCACTGTTCTTTGTTGAGATCATGTAGACATCATTCTTGAACATATCTGCTCCAGGGTTTTCTACATACATACCTGTAACTGCAGGAATTCCAAGTTCCTCCTGAACAGCTGCCGCAATTGTACCGCAAGCCACACCATAACGTCCTGCATTGAATGCCGGTCCTGCAATAAATACATCCGGTGCCTGCTCTTTTACCATTTCAAGAATATCAGCTTTTGCTTTGTCAAGGTTTTCATTGAAGTAAGAGTCACCGCAAATAACTGTTGCAATAATCTCTGCTTCATCTTTAAAATTCTGTGTCAGTGCCAGACCAGGTCCTACAACTTCCCCAACACGAATTTCTGCAGGATAGTCTGCTTTTTCCTCTCCACCAATCTGTGCAAAGAACTGGTTGATATAATGTACAACTTTTATCTTAGACATATTCTTATCCTCCCTTTCTATCTTGCACTCAGCTTATTGAAACCTGTCTCATTTGTTGCACCTGTGATGCCCTGAAGTTCTACTTCAAGAGATCCATCTTCGCGAAGTGTATCTTCACTTGCTCCGGCGATCTTTGTCACATAATCTAAAGTTCCAATTACTTTATCAAGTTTTGGCAGGATAACAACTTCATTTGCATTACCACCTGTTACAACCGCATCTGCTGCCACATCTGCGTCCGCAAGAGACTGTGATTTCCCATCACGTCCGGCATACTCATCTGTAATAATTACAGTCTTGATGCCTTCTGCTTCGATCTTCTTACAGTTCATAATAAGGTCTGTATCCGGATTACCAAATCCTTCCTGTGATACGATAACGCCATCCAGATCTAACATCTTACACAGTTTTGCTGTCCAGTCAGAACTTTCTTTATCTGCAAGGTATACATTTTCATTTGTAATGATCTGACATACGAAGTTCAGTGTTTTCCATGTTCTTCAAACAGATCATGAACAACCGGATTATTCTCATGTACATATGTTGGGTTCTTATCACATGCAGATACACAGTTACCGGATACGATAGCTCCGTCCATAACTTCTGTCGGGTTCATGATTGTAGAGAGTGTTCTCTTAGCATCCACACCGTATACATAAGTGTCGTGTGAGAAGTCCCTGGCTTTGAAGCATCTGGACATATGCAACTCTCGGAAGGTTCGGGAATTTTTCTTTTCCTTCCATGATTCCGTATGTCTCATATGTCTTTGTCTCGTCTGGTGTGAGTTCACGAGCAATTCCCAAGGTAAGCTGCTACCCGGAATCCAGCAAACGAACAGCTTTTTCATATTCATGCTGCTTGATACCTTCTACAGGTTCGCAAACCTAACTAAGTTTTAAGTTTAGAGAATGGTGTATATTCTGCCCCAGGACCTGTCATATCAATGATACCTTCCTGGAATCCCACGATCTTACCAGCTGTTACAACAGCCATTCCTTTTAATGCATATGTCTTACCACTACCTACAGTGTCAACTTTTGCGATAACGCCTGGGAAGACTCCCCCTCTTCCTTCAACTTTACACGTGGTTCAATAACATCTTTAACCGGAGTGATACGAACGCTTTCACCTGGTTTTGCGATATCAAATTTAACATCTTTGATTTTTTCGTCCTCAAGAACGATTGCCTTTACAGCTTCTTCGTCAACATACAGAACACCATTTTCGATCTTTGATTCAGATGCGAACTGAATGTCTTTAATAAAAATGTGACCTACTTCTAATTTCACTGTAAATTCCCTCCTTTTTGAATGTGTTTGTTGTATGCTCAAAAGTACACTAAACCGCATGTACTTTTACAGCCTTTTTTTTAGCGCCAGACATTTCTGCTGACGCCAGTCCGCGCTTGAGATCAGTGTCCAGTCTACAAGCTGAAAGTCTGCATAAACCTGAGGTTTATAAAGATCAGACTTTTTAATCTTGAAATTTACCGCACGCCTGAATGGCGCTTCAATGATCTGCATCGCCTGTGCATCCAGGCCTTCCGGCGTTTCTGAGATCATAACCGACTTATATGGAGTCTCATTCGGTTTTACGCTTCCGGACAGCGGATGTGTCAAAAGCCGGTATCCCTTGAAAATCATCTTCTGAACTTTTTTAAGTGTGTCCTCATAAGAAAGTTCTTCGTATTCCCACATGATAATCTTCCCCAGTTTTTCTTTTTACCAGTGGATTATTTGTGATAATCATAAATCCAGTATTCATAGCCGCTTTCTTCATTTTCGTCCCCTGTCCGTTTATGCGGTCTTTTTGACTCCTGTGTCTGAAATACTCCAGATAATTTTTAACATATATCTGGTATCAAAAAAGGACGCCAAAACAATTTTCTGTTTTAAACGTCCTTTCTGTCTCCTTGTAAATTCGGTAATTCAAGATTCAGAGTGTAGTACCTTTCCCGTCCTTTTGCCTGAAAGTTTCACCATTCAACGACGATACCGGTTTGCTCTACGGTTTGCATCTTCGGCGACCATTTATCAAATATCTTTATAAATGATTCTCTCGCAGGAAATATCAACCTACTATCTAATTGACTGCATCTTTTTATTCATTTTAGTCAAATCATCTTTCTTTGACATGATTACTTAACAACATTTATACAAAATGCTAGTCTTTTTATAGATTTTTTGTATATTTCTTATTGTTTTTTCTATAACTATTTTTCAGTTATTATACAAATTATCTATTTGCCTTTTTTCTGATTTGGCAGGAAATTATTATAGTAATCGTCATGCTTTCTTCTTAACAAGACCACTGAGTGCTACCAGTGCAATCGCATTCAGGATAACCATCATACTGTTAAAGCAGTCTGCCATATTCCATACAAGTTCTACTTCCTGAAGTGATCCAATACACTACGCAGATACATACAATGATTGAGTAAATTTTAACAGCTTTTGGTCCAAACAGGTAACGGATGTTTGCCTTCACCGAAGAAATACCATCCGATGATCGTTGAGAATGCGAAGAATAACATACAGATCGCGATAAAGATCTCACCGAACTTACCATATAATGTAGAGAAAGCATACTGGCTCAGCTGTGCACCTGTAAGACCAGTCGGAATTGAACCGGTTGTGATAATAACAAGTGCTGTCAGGTTAAGAATTACGAATGTATCAATGAACACACCGATCATAGCTACAAAGCCCTGTTCAACCGGATGTTTTACTTTTTGCTACTGCATGTGCGTGTGGTGTAGAACCCATACCAGCTTCATTGGAGAACAGTCCTCTTGCCACACCTTTTTGTAGTGCAAGCTTTACAGGTTGCACCCATTGCACCACCTGCTACTGCAGCCGGTTTAAACGCACCGACAAAGATAGTCATGGAATGCATATGGGAATTTCTTTAAAGTTTGCAAAAATTACGATCAATGAACCGATAATATAAAATGCTGCCATGATCGGAACACGATCAGTTCAGTAACTTTTGCAATTCGCTTCATACCACCTGTGAATACAAAAAGCGAAACAACTGCTACTAAAATACCCATGCAATCTGTGGAATACCGAATGCTGTATGGAATGATGCCGCGATAGAGTTAGACTGTACTGCATTGCCCATGAATCCAAGTGCAAAAATAATCAAAACTGCAAAAATTCCAGCAAGGAACTTTTCCAAACGTTCCTTTGAATGCTGCTCTTATGTAATAAACCGGTCCACCGGTTACGGTCCGTCCGTTTCACTGACCTGTCTTAACTTCTGAGCCATAACCGCTTCTGCATAAATGGTTGCCATTCCGAGGAATGCTGTTGATCCACATCCAGAAGATGAATAATGTAATATGTTGTATCTATCATAACATTTCTCGTTATTTTTACGCAATATTAATA
>VOFH01000013.1_pt1 | contig 14505 bp, 36 predicted proteins | sample 5384091 | NCBI WGS metagenome assembly VOFH01 (sample SAMN12384727, study PRJNA508395) | human gut metagenome | isolation source: healthy gut G | host: Homo sapiens
TGCAGACCTTTCCGCTGATCGGCAACTATGGTGTCATTCCGGAGGATTCTTTGAAAGCGGGGCGCCGCAGGTGCTATAGGTCGTGTGCGGGAATGCTGCCAGGCACCGTCCAACTTCCGGTGCGAAGGCACGCTGGCATCGTATTTGAAGGCGCAAACGTCATTGGCCTTTGCGGTGGATACGGGGCGCTGACGCGGGCGATCCGCGAAATGGCGTAATGAACGGCATCATCACGGACAGCAAGACGCTGACGCCGGCTCAGCAGGCCCTGCTGGACAGCTATGAGGTTCGCGGTGCGGTACAGGCGCGGTAACAACGCCGGAGGTGCGGCGTATGAGGCGGAAGGCGCGCAAAAAGCACCGTGTGGCGCTGTGGGATTTTGGCACCAAGCGCAGCCTGATCCAGGCGCTGGGGCAAAGGGGCTGCCAGGTCACGGTGGGCCGGCAGGAAGCACGGCGGTGGAGATCTTGGCGGACGAGCCGGAAGGGATCGTGCTCTTGAAGGGCCGGGCGATCCGGCGGCGGAGCCAGCGCTGACCCATCAGATAGCGCAGCTTTGCCAGGCGAAGCGGCCGGTGCTGGGCGTTGGGTTGGGCATGAGCTGCTGGCGCTTATCCCAGGGGGCAAAGACCTATCGGCTAAAAGTACGGGGCACCGCGGCGCCAACCAGCCGGTGAAGGATTTGGCAACAGGCCGTGTGCGCGCCACCAGCCAAAAACCATGCGGATATGCGGTGGACAGCGAAAGCGTTCAAGCGCCGGGCCGGGTATGCCTGGTAAACGTAAATGACGGAACGTGCGCGGGCATCGTTTACGGCGACTGGATCGAGCCGCTGACCCTGGAATTTGTCAAGAGAATCATTGAAAAGAGAAGCCTGACAGCATCCTGTCCACCTGGGCGGACAGACCGGGACTGACACTGTCCATGGAGCTTGCCAAAGAAGGTTTTTAAAGAGCCACAATGTAACGCTTCTCGGCGCGTCCCCGGAGACCATCGATAAGGCGGAGGACCGCCAGTGCTTTAAAGACACGATGGAAGCTATCGGTGAGCCGGTCATTCCGTCCAAGGTTGTCACCACCATCGAGGATGCGCTTGATTTTGCCGAGGTTATTTCTTACCCGGTTATCGTGCGTCCGGCCTTTACTCTGGGCGGTACCGGCGGCGGTATTGCGGCAAATAAAGAAGAACTTTACAACATCGCGGAGGCGGGTATCCGCCTGTCACCGATCAATCAGATTCTGGTTGAGAAATGTATTTCCGGATGGAAGGAGATCGAGTTTGAGGTAATGCGCGATGCCATCGGCAACGAGATTACGGTCTGCTCGATGGAAAACTTTGACCCGGTCGGCGTCCACACCGGCGACTCCATTGTTATCGCACCGGCTGTGACGCTGGCGGATAAGGAATACCAGATGCTTCGTTCCGCAGCGCTGAATATTATCCAGGCGATGGGCATCGAGGGCGGCTGCAACTGCCAGTTTGCGCTGAATCCGGAGAGCTTTGAATATGCCGTTATCGAGGTAAATCCGCGTGTATCCCGTTCTTCCGCCCTTGCTTCGAAAGCAACCGGATATCCGATTGCCCGCGTGGCAACCAAGATTGCGATCGGTTATCATCTGGACGAGATCCCGAACGAGGTAACCGGCGAGACGATGGCATGCTTCGAGCCGGCCCTTGACTATGTAACGGTTAAATTCCCGAAATGGCCATTTGATAAATTCGTTTACGGACGCCGGAAGCTGGGTACCCAGATGAAAGCAACCGGCGAGGTGATGGCGATCGGCCGCAACTTTGAGCAGGCGCTCATGAAGGCAGTCCGCGGCGCGGAGATCTCCAGAACAGCCTGAACATGAAGAAACTGGCGCCGATGGATGGAAGAGCTGAGAGAAAATTCTGGCGCAGGATGACGAGCGTCTGTTTGCAATCTATGAGAGCTTCAAGCGCGGCGTGACGCGTTGCCGAGATTCATGACAGCTGACCAAGATCGACGAGTGGTTCTTAAATAAACTGATGCATATCCTGGTCCCTGGAACGCCGGATGCAAACGAGACCTGAGCGATGCGCTTTATATGGAAGGCCAAACACCTGGGGTATCCTGACCAGTCGAAGAGAGCCTGATCCGGGCTTTCGGAATGCGCAAGCGGCCCGGCCATGCTATAAAATGGTGGACACCTGCGCTGCGGAATTTCCCGCCGAAACGCCGTATTTTTATGCACCTACAATGAGGAAAACGAGGCAGAAGAATTTATTAAAGAGAATAGCAAGCGGAAAACCGGTTGTTATGGTATTTCGGTTCCGGTCCGATTCGTATCGGGCAGGGCATCGAGTTTGACTATTCGCCTCGGTCACACTGCGTATGGGCGTTAAAAAAGCTGGGTTATGAGGTTGTCATCGTAAATAACAACCCCGAGACCGTGTCCACCGATTTCAACGCCGCAGACCGGCTGTATTTTGAGCCGCTGACACCGGAGGATGTGCATAGGCATCATCGACACGGAAAAGCCGTATGCGGCGGTGGTGGCACTTTGGCGGGCAGACGGCCATCAAGCTGACCAAATATCTTCAGAAGATCAATATTCCGATCCTGGGCACCCGGCGGATAGCATCGACATGGCAGAGGACCGCGAGCGGTTTGAGAGCTGCTGGAAAATTAAATATGAAAGCGGCCGGGGTCACGACGGTTTACACTGAGGAGGAGGCTGGCAGGCGGCAAATCATCGGGCTATCCGGTTCTGATGCGCCCCAGTTATGTGTTGGGCGGCCAGAACATGATCATTGCGTTCAACGACGCAGGACATTCGCGAGTATATGGACGATCATCCTGGCCCAGCAACATTGAAAACCCGGTCTTGATTGATAAGTACCTGATGGGTACCGAGCTGGAGCTGGACGCGATCTGCGACGGGGAGGATATTCTGATCCCCGGCATTATGGAGCACATAGAACGCGCAGGCATCCACTCCGGGACTCCATCGCAGTTTACCCTGCCTGGCAGTTGAACCGACGATGATCCGCCGCGTGGTGGATTGCAGCAAGCGCTTGGCGGTGGAGATGAAAACGCTGGGCCTGGTCAACATTCAATATTTGATTTACGAGGATGAATTGTATGTCATCGAGGTAAACCCGCGTTCTTCGCGCACCATTCCGTATATCAGCAAGGTCACCGGCGTTCCGATGGTGGATTTTGGCACACGCGCGATGCTGGGCGAAAAGCTGCGTGAAATGGGCTATGGACGGATCTGGCGCCCATTTCTCCGTATGTGGCGGTGAAAGTACCGGTCTTTTCTTCGGAAAAGCTGGTGGATGTGGACACGCACCTGGGGCCGGAGATGAAATCCACCGGCGAGGTGCTGGGCATTGCGAAAACCTTCGAGGAAGCGCTGTATAAAGGATTGATCGCAGCGGGCTACCAGATGAAAAAAAGACCGGCGGTGTTTTTGATGACCATCCGCGATACCGATAAGCCGGAGATTGCGGAGATTGCCAACAATTCCAGGAGCTTGGGTTTGCGCTGTACGCCACGCGCGGCACTGCAGCGGTGATCCGCGAGGCGGGGATGGATGTCGAGGTGGTGGATAAGATCCACGAATCCGAACAAAATCCCTTAACGCTGCTGGAAAGCGGCAAGATCCAATATGTGATCTCCACTTCCAGCAAAGGGCGCATCCCCACTCGGGACAGCGTAAGGATCCGCCGCAAAGCCGTAGAGCGCGATATCCCATGCCTTACGGCCATGGATACGGCCAGCGCCCTTTGGACTGCCTGAAGAGCCGGTATTCCGAGGGAAGCACAGAATTGGTGGACATCAACCACCTGCGCAGCCAAAAGGAGACGCTGGAATTTGTGAAAATGCAGGGCTGCCGCAACGACTATATCTATTTCAACTGTTTTCACCAGACCATCAGCAACCCGGCGGGGCTGAGCGTGGAGCTGGCAGACCGCCATATCGGCATCGGCGGAGACGGCGTGGTGCTGGATTTGCCCGTCTGAGGTGGCGGATGCGAAGATGCGCATGTTCAACCGGGACGGCAGCGAGGGCAAATGTGCGGGAACGCCATCCGGTGTGTGGCCAAATACCTGCATGACGAGGGCATTGTCAACAAGCTGGAAATGACGATTGAAACGCTCAGCGGCATCAAGACTGTACGGCTGTTGCAGTATAACGGACAGGTAAAGCGCGCACGGGTAGATATGGGCCCGGCCCGCCTGGAAAGCGCAAAAGTACCGGTAAATTTGCCGGAGGAGCAAGTGATCGGAAGAAAGACAGAGGTGGCGGGCGGCGTCTATGAAATCACCTGCGTATCGATGGGCAACCCGCACTGCGTGGTATTTTGCAGCCAGGTGGATACGCTGGATGTGGAGGAGATTGGCCCGAAGTTTGAGTTTGACCCGCTGTTCCCAGAGCGCGTGAATGTGGAGTTTGTCAAGGTCTTGGCCCCAACGTATTGAAAATGCGGGTATGGGAGCGGGGCAGCGGCGAGACCATGGCCTGCGGCACCGGCGCTTTGCGCGGCGGCCGTGGCGGCTGTGGAGAACGGATATTGCGACAAGGATACGGACATTACGGTAAAGCTGCTGGGCGGCGAACTTATCATTCGCTATACGGAACAAACCGTATACCTGACAGGCAATGCGGCGTTGATTTATAAGGGAACCGTACAACCATAACAGCGGGGTTCCCAGGGCAAGGGCCCAAAGAAATGCTTGTGTTTAAGGCGGCTTACTGTTATAATATATACAGTTTTTTTGTATATCTTCTTTATGTAAGGTGTCTTACACAACCAAGATGAATTGTTTGATTTTTTGAACCCTATAACATTTATATAAGGAGTGATTGTCATGCTAGTGACCATGAAAGAAATCCTTGACCGCGCAAGCGCTGAAAACTACGGCGTTGCGGCCCCGAACGTCAACACCGAGCTGGATGCGCGCTGCGCTCTGGAAGCGGCGGAAGAGCTGAATGCTCCCATCATCTTGGATGTGGGCGGCACGGCCAACCCGGACATCGTATTCTACGGCAGCTTTTTGACCCGCTTGGCGGATGCTTCCTCCGTGCCGGTTGCGATCAACCTGGATCATGGCGGCAGCTATGAAGAAGTTATGTCTGCGCTGCGCGCCGGCTTTACCTCCGTCATGGTAGACCGTTCTGTTCTGCCCTATGAGGAAAACGTAAAGGAAGTTAGCGAAATTGTTAAGATTGCGCACGCCATGGGCGTAAGCGTAAGAGGCCGAATTGGGCCATGTTGGCCAGGGCGACAACTATGCCGTAGACGGCAAGACCGCTTTGACCGATCCTGAAAAGCGAAAAAATACATCGAAGAGACCGGCGTTGATATGCTGGCAGTTGCCATCGGCACGGCGCACGGCGCCTATGTCGGCACGCCGAAAATCCACTTTGATCGCCTGCAAGAGATCAAAAAGGTAACCGGCAACTTCCCGCTGGTTCTGCACGGCGGCTCCGGATCCGGCGACGAGAACCTGCGCAAGGTCTGCCAGATGGGTATCAACAAGGTCAACGTTTGCAACGACCTGATGCGTGCTGCCTGCGATACCGTTACCGCAGCTGATTTGAGCGGCAACGGCGCATACGGCCTGGGGCCTGATCCAGAAGGGCTGGAAAGCTCGTCTGAAAGAGCCTCATCGAAGTATTCGGTGGCGTTGGCAAAGCCTGGAAGGTAGAGCCCAAAGGCATGCCCAAGACCGGCGAGACCAACCTGGAAGAGAAATAAGCCATGCCAAAGCGGCAAACAACCGGCGTAAGGAATTTCTATGCCGGTTTTATTTACGGCCATGCAGGGCAAGGCTATAATAGGCAGCAGAAAAGCAAGAAAGGGCGGAAAAGGGCATGAAGATCGCACTGTGCTGCATCAACTCCAAATATGTGCACTCCTCTTTGGCACCATGGTATTTGGCCGCGGCCATGGAGGGGATAGAGACATGCGAAGTATCGGTGGTAGAAGGAACGATCAACCAAAGTGTGGAGGAGATTAGCCAAAAGATTTTACATAACTCACTCGAAGTGGCTGCATTTTGCTGCTATATTTGGAATATAGGCATGGTGCGGCAGGTGATACGTCGCCTAGCGCACAGCGGCCCGGCCTTACGGTGGTGCTGGGCGGGCCGGAGGTAACATTCCGGCCGGCAGAGATCCTTCTCAATGGCCGGAAGTGTCCTATGTGCTTTGCGGAGAAGGAGAGGAGAGCTTTCCTGCGCTGATGCAGGCCCTGGCGGAAAAGCGGACGCCGGCTGGGATTCCCGGGTTGGCAGCCAGAGATGAGCACGGCGCGGTTTCCCCTGATGCCGGCCCAGCCTTTGCGCGCAGCGCCGCCAGACCCATACAGCCAAGCCTATATGGAGAGGCTCAAGGGCCGCATTGCCGTGGGAAACCTCCGGGGCTGTCCGTTTTCCTGCTCGTTTTGTTTATCTGGTGTGAAGGAAAAGGTACGGTTTTTTGAAAATGGAGCGTGCCAAGGAAAACCTGGTGCGGCTGGCCAACAGCGGCGCCAAGACCATCAAGTTTATCGACCGCACCTTTAACTGCCATCCAGACAGGGCATACGAGCTGCTATCTTTCATTTTGGATCAGCGCGGACAGACCTTTCCTGAGGACGTGCTTTCATTTGAGGTAGGCGCCGATTTGTTTCAGCCTCGCTTTTTGGCGCTTTTTGGGCCACGGCGCCGCCGGGATTGATCCAGATAGAAGCGGGGGCTGCAAAGCTTTTTGCGAGACAACGCTGGAGGCGGTGGATCGGAAAACCGATCTTACCGTGCTGACGGAAAACCTGCGGCAATGCATCCGGCCGCACAACGTGCATGTGCATATCGATTTGATTGCAGGGCTACCGTATGAGGATTATAAGACCTTTGCTGCGTCCTTCAACAGCGCGTTGCGCTGGGGCCGCACATGCTGCAGCTGGGCTTTTGAAGCTGCTGTACGGTTCGGAAGCTTAGACGCCAGGCAGAAACGCGGGCGGATTTTGGCTACCAGTTCTCAGAGCTGGCGCCCTATGAGGTGCAGCAGACGCGATGGCTTTCGCCGGATGACCTGGCAAAGCTGCACGAAGTGGAGGATGCACTGGAGCGCATGTATAACAGCGGGCGGTTTTGCGGACGTTAGACTATCTTTTGCAAGCCACGGATGGTCGCCGTTTGCCCTTTTTGAAGCCTTTGGGAGGTATGCGGCGGCACAGGGGACGGCGGGCGTTTCGCTGGATCTCTGACACCGAGTGGATCTGGTATTTTTTTTGCCGGCCAGGAGGGCGTACAGGCAGAGCGGCTGCGCGACTGCCTGGTGATAGATCGATTGAGCTGCGACAACACGGGCGCATTCCTCCCTTGCTGCGCAGAGAGGATAAAAGGCTAAAGCATGCAAAAAGCCAAGGCCAGGCAGAAAAGGCCAGGGCAGGGGAAATTGGGGTCGCCCTGCTGTATCAGCCGTTTCGCATCGCCGTGTTTGATTATACCAAGCGGGATGCCATGACAGGCCGGTACGCCGTTGAGGTATTTTGCGATAAAGAAATAGAAAAGATGGGGAGATACGCATGAATCAACTAGAGCAAGCAAGGATAGAGATCAACAAAATCGATGAGCAGATGGCGGTGCTGTTTGAACGCCGTATGCAGGCGGCAGAACAGGTGGCGGCCTACAAAAAAGCAGCAGCAGGGTCTGCCTATTTTTGATAAAGCCAGGGAGCAGGCGGTGATCGAAAAAACCTGTCGCGCATCCAAAACCAGGCATACTGCCCTTATTACCAGGCGTTTTTACAGCATTTGATGGATCTTTCCAAGGAATATCAGGCGACGCTTTTGAATGCATAAGGAGGCTTTTCGATGGTTGCGGTGATAGATATCGGATCCAACAGCATCCGGATGAGCCTCTATGAAAGGCGGGACAGGACATCAAACGCCTGCTGCACCAAAAAAGCAAATGACGGATTGATCGGCTATGTTGAGGATGGTGTGATGCCGAAAGAAGGCTTGGAAGTTGTTTGCAGCGTGCTGGCAGATTTTGAAAAATTCTAAAACAATCTGCATGTGGAAAAAGCAGCCGTGTTTTCCACGGCTTCCTTTGCGCAACATAGAAAACACCGAGGAGGCCGTGCGGTATATTGAAAAGCAGACCGGCATAAAAGTGGATGTTCCGGCGAAGAAGAGGCCATGCTGGATTTTGTGGGCGTAACCAGCCTATTAAAGCAGGATTCAGGCTTGGTGGTGGATATTGGCGGAGGAAGCACGGAGCTGGTGGCTTTCGAAAAGCGCAGGCCCAGCGGGCGGTAAGCTTGCCGATGGTCCCCTGAACATCTACAAAAGTTTGTAGATGATATTCTGCCGACGCAGAAAGAACAGCGGCAGATCAAGGATTATGTACAGACGAAAATCAACGAAATGAAGGACTGGCAGGGAACCCGGGCCAAAACGATCTGCGGCGTAGGCGGTACGCTACGCGCTGCGGGCGGCTTTTAATCAAAAGATTTTAGGACAGGAGGAAAGCTCGATCCGCGCGGAGGATATCAAAGGAAATCCTGAAAAGCTGGAAAAAGGACGCCAAAAGTATTTGCTGCGCATCGTGCCGGAGCGCATCCATACCATGATTCCGGGGCTGATGATCCTGGAGGGTGTGATAGAGTGTTTTGGCTGCAAGCGCATTGAAATCAGCCGGTATGGCGTGCGGGAGGGCTACCTGTTTGAAAATGTACTCAGGAGAGAGAAGGATACATGACGCACAAACAGTATGATTATACCTATACGCGGATAGGGAGCTTTCTTGGGCTAAGGTTTGACCACCGGGTGTTGGAGATGGATCCGAATACGCCGCTGATGGAGCGCATGAAATTTTGGCGGCCATCTTTACGAAGCAATTTGGATGAGTTTTTATGATCCGTGTGGGCAGTCTCTATGATCTGTCCTTGCTGCCCCAAGAGCATAGGGACAACAAGACAGGGTGGACGCCGCATCAGCAGCTGAGCAACATCTTTGAGGCTGTGCGTCCCGCTGTCACTGCTGAGCGCGATGGTGTGTACCATCAGCTGGAGGCAGAATTGTCTGCCAGCGGCGTGGTGCATGTGCCTTAATGCGCGACAGAAAAGGGAGAAAAAATTTATCCGCAACTATATGGAATCGGTGGTGGGCCGGTGCTGTCCCCCACAGATGGTGGTGGATATCATGCTCATCCCTTTCCCGCATCTGGATCAATAAGGCGCTGTATTATATTTGCAGCTCCGGGAGGAGAAGAAAGCTTTTTGGCATATTGCCCATCCCGACCCAGCTTCCGCGCGTGATAAAGCTGCCGGGGGCGTATGCGGTATATTCCTGCTGGAAGAGGTGATCCATCCGTATCTGGATGATATCCTGGATATGTATAAGGTGGAGGAAAGCGTGCTGGTAGCGGTGACGCGCAATGCGGACATCAGCCCGGAGGATGAAGGTGGATGTGGAAGAGGTTTCCGCCGCCAAATGAAAAGGCGCTGAAAAAGCGGGCGCGTCTGCACGCAGTGCGTCTGGAAGTGCAGGGCGGGCTAGAAGCCGGGCTAAGGAAGTTCCTATGCGAGAAGCTGGATATTCAGCAGGAACAGATCTTTACCAGCAGCGCGCCGCTGGATCTCTCGTATGTATATGCGCTGGGCGATGTATTTCCCCAGATGGAAAAGGAACTGTTTTATCCTAAATTTACCCCCAAATATCCAGGGATCTGGTGCGCGATGAGAGTATGATTCGTCAGGTGCAGAAAAAGGATGTGCTGCTGTTTTATCCTTATCAATCAATGGAGCCGTTTTTTGCAGCTGGTAAAGCAGGCTTCTGGAGGATCCTCATGTTTCCATCAAAATCACGATTTATCGGCTTTGCCAAGCAATCCAGGCTGGCGGAGTATCTAGTGGCCGCAGCGGAGCGCGGCAAAGAGGTTACCGTGCTGATGGAGCTAAAAGCGCGCTTTGATGAGCAAAACAACAAACTATGCCGAGATGCTGGAGGATGCTGGGTGTACGTTGCTGTATGGATTTGAAAATACAAGGTCCACTCAAGATCCTGTTGATTACCCGCCGCGTGAAAAACAAGATCCAGTTCATCACCCAGGTGGGCACGGGCAACTATAATGAAAAAGACCGCCAAGCTGTATACGGATTTTTTCCCTGATCACGGCGAATCAGGAGATTGGGAGGATGCGGACGCATTTTTCAAAAATATGGCGATGGAAACCTAAACGGAACATACCGGCATCTTTTGGCTTCGCCCCATGCGCTGAAACCGACGCTGCTGCAATGCATCGACCATGAGATCATCAAGCAGCAGAACGGGCGGCAGGGATACATTGCCATGAAAATGAATTCGCTTACAGACCGGGCGCTTATCGATAAGCTGGCAGAGGCCTCGCAGGCGGGGGTTAAAATCGCTGCTGATCCGCGGGATCTGCTGTCTGGTACCGGGCATTGCAGGCAAAACGGAGAACATCACGGTACACAGCATCGTGGGTAGGTTTTTGGAGCATGCCCGCGTGTATTGCTTTGGTACGGGGGAGGACCAGAGGCTGTATATTTCCTCGGCGGATCTGATGACGCGCAATATGGAAAAACGCGTGGAAATTGCCTGCCCTGTGCTGGATGGCAGGTTGCGAAAGCGCATTAGTTTAATGATGGATTTTATGCTCAAGCGACAATGTGAAAGCAAGGAACTGCACAGCGATGGACGTATAGCCGCATGGAAGGGGAAGCGGAGCACATAGATAGCCAGGCTTCCTTTATGGCGCTGGCACAGCGCGAAGAGAAAAACCGCCGCTGAATCGTATGCTGACACGCTGGAAATTCTGGCGGCGGTAAGGCGCTGCCAGAATAAGAAAAAAGCCCGGAATTTTCGCTTTTTTTGTACCGTATCAGGCCGCATTTCGTCGGGCGTCCCGTATGGTGAAGGCGTGGAGATTCCGGGAAGGAGAAGGCGTCGGCTTTTCGGTGGGGTTGGGGTGGGTTTTTCCGTCGGCGTGGGCGTCGGCTTTTCGGTGGGCGCCGGTGTAGCGGTCGGCTTTTTCGGTGGGCGCCGGCGTCGGTACCGGCGTGGGCTCTACATAGCCATGGTACGGATTGTTGGGAGTCGGGGTCTGTCGGGTCCCAGCCGCGGTACTGGCGCCGCTGGCCAAGGCAGGCTTTGAGCCGCGCGGGCCGCTGCACATTTACGATCTCCACGGTGGAGCCGCTGGCGACGTTGGAATAGATCCACTGCGCATCACGGCACAGCAGACGGATGCAGCCGTGGGAGGCCTTGCGCCCCAATTTGCTATAAGAAACTTCATTCATACTGGCAGGGTTTTTGTTGACATTATACGGCACCGAATGGAACAGGATGCTGCCGGTGATACGGCTGCAATACTGCCCGTATACGCCGCCCATCAGCGAATGCCAGCGATACTTGCCCTGAAGTTTGAATGTACCACGCGGCGTGGCGTTGCCGGTGCCGGTAGAGCAGATCATGGTACGGACCAGCTGATCGTAGGCGGTGCCGGCGTCGTTCAAGGCATAGACGCAGACGCTCTGGCTGCCGATGTATACACGCACCAGATACTTTTGGAAGCGTCGGCCACAGGCTGGCCGGAAGGATTGGTGGCGTCCGGCGAGGCGCTGGCCAGCGCAGGTCGATTTCTCCGGTGTTTCGTCCGGCGCATCGGTAATCTCCGGCGCTATCTCATCCGTGGCGGAGGCAGGAAGGATCTGTTTCAGAGACGGGCCGGGGCGTCGGAGAAAGCATACGCCAGCCCGCCGATGAGCGCTACGACCAAAACACCGCACAGAATCACGATACCGGTATGCGTTTTCAAAAATTGCATTGGTTTCCCCATAATGAATGATAAAGATGATAAAAGTATTATACCGTTGTTGGGAAGAAAGAATCAATAAATGTTTTGGCTTTTTTAAGGATTTTGTGAATTTGTCTTCGATGGAGAAACAGGGGCCGCAAAAGGGCACTGCGCCTCGTTTTGCCCCTTTGTTTTGGAAAAATATCCGAAAAAGTTGTTGACAAGGCGCACCTTCAGGCATATACTTGTAAAAAACAAAAACGAAATTGACAAAGGAAGGACGGAATAAAAGCATGGCTCAGCTGAATATGGCAATGAACTATACCTTTATTTTTACTTCCGGGGCTTTAGCTTTAGCGCTGGCTATTTTACTTGCGCAAACCATAGCGATTCAATGAGTTTTTGTGAAGAGAGGGCGGCCTAGGAGAGAAAAAAAGGGCCCCTATAGCAGGTAGCAGCAAAAGGAGAGCTCATTGATGAGCTCTCCTTTTTTGATTTTAGGTAAGGAGGAACCAAACATGATCGTCATTATGAAACCCATGACAGAGCAAAAGGGAAATCGACAAGCTGGCGGAAAGCCTGACGGCGCAAAGGGGTAGAGGTAAACCCGGTGTACGGCACGGACTTGACCATTTTGGGCCTGGTGGGCGATACCAGCAAAATAGACCCCAGCCGCATCGAAGCCAACCGCAACGTAGAGCGTGTGGTACATGTAGCCGAGCCGTTCAAAAAGGCAAATAGGATGTTTCACCCGGACGACACGGTGCTGGACATTGCCGGGCGCACGGTGGGCGGCAAAAGCTGATGATGGTGGCCGGCCCCTGCTCGGTGGAATCGGAGGAGCAGATCACGGAGATCGCCAAGGAAGTGCAAAAAGGCGGGCGCTGGGTTTCTGCGCGGCGGCGCGTTCAAGCCGCGCACCTCGCCCTATGCGTTCCAGGGGCCTAAAATACGAAGGGCTGGAGCTTTTTGAAGCTGGCCCGCAAGGGAAACCGGGCTGCCCATCGTAACAGAGCTGATGGCGCCGCATGATATTGAGCGCTTTGTAGAGGATGGATGTAATCCAGGTAGGGCGCGCAACATGCAAAACTTTTGATTTGCTGCGCGAGCTGGGGCATACGAGAAAGCCCATCCTGCTAAAGCGCGGCCTGTCCGCTACGATTGAGGAATGGCTGATGAGCGCAGAGTACATTCTGGCAGGCGGCAATGAAAACGTCATCCTGTGCGAACGCGGCATCCGCACCTTTGAGACATACACCCGCAACACGCAGGGACTTGGAAGCGCCATTCCGGCGGTGAAAAAGTTGAGCCATCTGCCGGTCATCGTGGACCCCAGCCATGCGGCGGGCAAATGGTGGATGGTAGAACCGCTGGCTAAGGCGGCTGTGGCGGTAGGGGGCCGACGGGCTCATCATCGAGGTGCACAACAACCCGGCCTGCGCACTGTGCGATGGGCAGCAATCCATCAAAACCGAGCCGGTACGCTGCACTGGTGGAGGAATTGGAGGTCATTGCCAACGCCGTAGGACGCGAATTGTAAGCGAGGCGCAGCATGGAAACCAAGCTACATGTAAACCTGGGGCAAAACACTATGACATCCGCATTGCGCCGGGGCTGCTGGCGGACATTGCACAGGGCATAAAGCCCGTATACCCGGAGGTGGGCCGCGTCTTTGTGGTGACGGATGAGCATGTGGATGCGCTGTATGGAGCCAAAGGTGATGGGGTCTCTGGAAGCGCGGGGTACCAGCCTAAAGCTGGTGCTGCCGCCCGGCGAAAAAGACAAAGGCATACACGACGATGGCCCAGGTATACCAGGCCATGGCAGACGCCAAGCTGACGCGCAAGGACCTGCTTTTGACCTTGGGCGGCGGCGTGGATCGGCGATCTGGGCGGCTTTGCGGCCGCAACCTATCTAAGGGGCATTCCCTTTGTGCAGGTGCCGACCTCGCTTTTGGCGCAGGTGGACAGCTCAACGTAGGCGGCAAGGTAGGGTAGACCTGCCGGAGGAAAAACCTGGTAGGTGCTTTTTACCAGCCCAAGGCGGTGCTTATCGACCCGCGCAGCCTGGATACGCTGCCCGACCGCTTTTACCGCGACGGCATGGCGGAGGTCATCAAATATGGCTGTATCCAGAATGCAGTGTTTTTTTTTGAGGAGCTGGAGGGCTTTTTCCTCCAGGCAGCAGGCCGCGGCGCATGCAGCATATCATCGCGGTATGCTGCGATATCAAGCGCCAGATGGTAGAGCAGGATGAGCGCGATATGGGCCCGCGCATGCCGCTGAATTTTGGGCATACCATCGGCCATGCCATTGAAAATGCCGTGGCGAGGAAAAATGGCCATGGCTGGAGATGACAAAGCGGCACCCCCAGCTTGACCCACGGCCCTGCGCGAAAAACTCCTTGCCGGCAATACGGCCGCCGGCATGGGGAATTTTGGGGATTACAATGGATAAGAAGAGGCAAGAAAGATCGTGGCGCGCTGGAACAGCTGGGTGTTCTGGTGGATACCGGATCCGTCTTTTGGAGTGGTAGACCATGGGGCAGAAAACGATACAGCCGACCCGGCTTTCCGGCTGAAGGTGCCGCCGTCCAAGAGCATGGCGCACCGCGCCATCATCTGCGCGGCGCTGGCAGGGGGCGCAGCACAGTGGAAAACATCATCGCGTTTTTCCGACGATATTTTGGCGACGATAGGGGCATGCGGCGCTTGGGCGCACGCATTGAG